>Ga0209017_10001774_pt1 | contig 15454 bp, 8 predicted proteins | sample YNPBryunderm2012_FD_185812 | JGI IMG/M metagenome (GOLD analysis project Ga0209017, IMG submission 185812) | Anoxygenic and chlorotrophic microbial mat microbial communities from Yellowstone National Park, USA - YNP Bryant MS undermat 2012... ... | reverse complement strand
GGGGAGAAGCCGCTGGCGCGGACGTTGGCGGAGCAGCAGGCGATCGTGCGGGCGGTCCAACGGCATCGGCGCATTTGGCAGACGGGTTCGTGGCAACGGTCCGAGCGGAACTTCCGGTACGCGTGCGAGATTGTGCGCAACGGGCTGATTGGGAAGATCCGGCGCGTGGAGGTGGGGCTGCCGGCCGGGCACCATGATTTTGCCGGGACGCTGAAGGCGTTTCAGCAGAGGATGGCTTCGGTTCCGGGCGCGCCGCGCCATCCGGCCGAGGTGGTGGAGGGCACGGAGGCGTGGAAGGCGGCGGTGTCGGATCCACCCGCGGAGCTGGACTGGGACATGTGGCTGGGGCCGTCGCAGATGGAGCCATACATCGAGGTGCGGGTGCACATGAACTGGCGTTGGAACTACAACGTGGGGGGAGGCCAGTTGTTGGATTGGATTGGGCACCATTGCGACATTGCACACTGGGGTTTGGGCAACGACGACCGGATCGGCCCCTTGGAGATCGAGGGGGTGGGCGAATTCCCTCCGGCCAAGGCCATTTGGAACACCTGTACCCGGTACCGGTTGGTGGCCAAGTATCCGGGGGACATCGAGGTGGTGATTGCCGGCGGGCACGCCGATATTCGCAGCGGGACCAAATGGATCGGGACCGACGGTTGGGTGTGGGTCGATCGCGGCAACGCATTCGACTCTTCCAATCCCGAGTGGAACGACCGGCGCACGCTGCCCGAGGATGTGCGCAAAGTGAAGTTGTACGAGTCTCCGGGGCATTTCCGCAATTTCCTGGACTGCATCAAGACACGTCAGCCCACCATCACGCCGGTGGAGGTGGCGCATCGTTCGGCCATCCCGGGGCACCTGGGTTTGATTGCCCTCCTGCTGGGGCGGAAGATCCGATGGGATCCGAATCGGGAGCAGATTTTGGGCGATTCTGAGGCCAGCAAGCTGATGAGACGGGAGCTGCGCGCCCCGTGGAAGCTTACCTGATTTACTGAGCCCGGGCTTGCCGGGCGGGTGGGGGCGGATCGACCGACTCTTGGGTACGGGCGAACCGGCGCCGGTAGCGCTGGGCGCTGTGGGTTCGCGCGCAACGGTGCCTTTTGCTCTGGGGCCTGACCGAGGGCGAGGGCGGGGGAAGATCCCGGCTGTTTCTGCTTCAGCTCTTGCCGGGGTTGGCAGTGGGGGCCCCCGTGACGCTTGCGTGTTTTGCAGCGGTTTCCCCCGGTGGGGCGGTCAAGCTAGGGGGTAGGGTTCTTCGCACGGGATTGGGTGGCAATGCGCTTCCGTTTTCAAGGGGACGGGATCTTTCGTTTTCAGGGAGCCTCGCGTCAGCTCTGGAGAGCTCGATCCTGGTCGAGGAGGCTGTTGGCGCTGTTGGAAGTGGGGAGTGGACGAAGTGGAGGACGGGCGGGAGACGGTTGTGTCCTGGGGCCGGTGTGATCGAGTTTCTTTGGCGGACTGCATTGGGGTGTGCTGCATTCTCCGCTTGTCCGGGTCCGGTTGCTGCGGTTCAATACCCGGCCGGTGGGTGGGTGCGAATCACGCCGGACGGATGGGCCGGGTGTCATGAGTGAGAACAGCGAAGCTGGTTTGGATTTGAAGCGGGCCCGGAAGCGGCGAACGGCCGTGGCCGAGGCGCGTACCGATCGGTTGCCGCCGCATTCTTTGGAAGCTGAGCGCGGCGTGCTGGGGTGCATTTTGCTTTCGCCCAACCCCTGCATGGGGGAGAGCTTGGAGCTGCTGAAGGCCAGGCCCGAGGTGTTTTACGACCTGCGGCACCAGGTCATTTACCGTACGCTCATCGAGATGTTCGAGCGGCGCGAACCGATTGACGTCATCACGCTGCAGCAGCGGCTCCGAGACGCTCCGCCGTGGGAGGACAGCCGTTTGGGCGCGCCTGTGAATCGTTTGGACATGGCGGGGGGGCTGACGTATTTGGCGTCCTTACCGGACGCGGTGCCCTCGGCTGCGAACCTGGCCTATTACGCCAACATTGTCTACGAGAAGTACCTGCTTCGGCGGCTGGTTCAGACCTGTACTGGGGTGGTCAGCCGTATTTACGAGTACGAGGGGGACGTGCAGGAGCTCTTGGACGAGGTCGAGCGGGACATCTTGCACATCAGCGAGGAGCGGGTCGAGGGGGGCACGGTGCCCATCCGGGAGTTGGTGCGGGACGCCATCGGGAAGATCGAGAAGCTTCACACCCAGCAGGGGATGCTGAGCGGGCTACCTACCGGGTTTCCCGACCTGGACCGTTTGACGACGGGGCTGCACGGGGGCGAGATGATTGTGATTGCCGCACGGCCCAGTGTGGGCAAGACGTCGCTGGCGATGAACATTGCCGAGCATGTGGCCATTGATCTGAAGCTGCCGGTGGCGGTGTTCAGTTTGGAGATGACGGCGGAATCGCTGGTGATGCGGTTGCTTTGCTCGCGTGCGCGGGTGAACCTGCGGAACGTGCGGGAGGGTTTTTTGGCGGAGCGGGATTTTCCGCGCCTGACGGCTGCGGCCGGGAAACTGGCCTCGGCGCCGTTGCACATTGACGACACGTCGGGTTTGTCCATCCTGCAGCTGCGTGCCAAGGCACGGCGTCTGGCGCAGCAGCATGGGATTCGGCTGTTTGTGATTGATTACCTGCAATTGCTGCATTCGACCTCACGGCGGGCTGAGAATCGCCAGCAGGAGATTGCCGACATTTCCAACGGGGTGAAGGCGCTGGCCAAGGAGTTGAACGTGCCGGTGATCGTGTTGAGTCAGCTCAACCGCGATGTGGAGAAGCGCGGTGCGGGCGAGGCGCCGCGGCTGTCGGACCTGCGCGAGTCGGGGGCCATCGAGCAAGATGCCGACGTGGTGGGGCTGTTGTATCGCGACACGCGGGGCCGCGAGGACGAGGACCCGGCCCGAGACTTTGACGAGGAGGCTGTGCCCGTCAAACTGTACATTGCCAAGCAGCGCAATGGTCCGACCGGGGAGATCGACCTGGTATTTCTGCGACCCTACACCCGTTTCGAGAGCGTGAGCAAGGTCGAGCCCGAAGACCTTCCGAGGACTTCTTGAACATGCATTCGTTGTTTCGGTTCTTGCTGGCGTTGGGGGTGATGGCCTGTGCCTGGGGGGGGTGGGCCCAGCTTTCGCCCTTTGCCCGGGACGAGGTCAAGGTGGTGCGTGTGGAAGTGCGACACGTGGGTCCGCCCTCGGCCAGCGACGCGCTGTTGCGGGCCAACATCCGGGTGAAGCCGGGCGATCTCTACCGACCGGCCAGTGTGGATGAAGACATTCGGAACCTGTACGCGACGGGCCAGTTTTACAACGTCCGGGTGACGGCGGAGCGGGTCGAAGAAGGCATCGTGCTGACCTACATTGTCCAGGGCAATCCCCGGCTGACTGACATTAAGTTTCAGGGCAACACCCGGTTTACGGACGCGCGGTTGCGCAAGCTGCTCAGTTCAAAGGTGGGCGACCCGTTGATCGAGCGGAAGCTCTTCACGGACAGTCAGGAAATCCAGAAGCTGTACCAGAAAAAGGGTTATCCGAACACGCGGGTGAAATACGTACTGAACATTGACGAAGCTGCCGGCCGCGGTTCGGTCACGTTCGAGATCACGGAAAGTCCCAAGATCAAAATCGAGCGGGTGGAATTCGTCGGGGCGCAGGCGTTTCCCCAGCGGGTGAGTTGGTTCCAGCGTTTGTTCCGGCCCACCCGCAAGGGGTTGGGCAACGTGGTGAAGACGCGGCCGTACTGGATGTTTTCCTGGCTGACCGGCAGCGGCTATTACAAGGACGAGGAGCTGGAGGAGGACCGGGAACGGCTGGCGGAGTTTTATCGTCAGCATGGCTACATCGATTTCGAGATCAAGGACGTCAAGCTGGAGTATCCCTCGCCCGGGCGCATGGTCGTACGGTTCGAGGTTTTCGAGGGGCAACCCTACAAGGTGGGCAGCATCCGGTTCAGCGGCACCACGCTGTTGCCCACCAACGCGGTGGCTCCGGACTTCAAGCCGGAACGCAAGCCTCCGCCCGGTACGGAGGATCGGGCGGCCTGGTACGAAGCGCAGCGATTTCATCGCAGCTTCAAAATGAAGCCCGGGGACACTTTCACCCCTGCGGGATTGTCGAACAATCTGGTGGCCATTGAGAATTTTTACGGGGCGCGGGGGTACATTGACGTCAACGCGAATTCGCCCAACTTGCGTGTGCGCCGCATTCCCAACACCGAGAGCAACACGATGGACCTGGAGTACCTGATCAACGAGGGTCAGCAGGTGTTCATTGAAAAGATCGAAATCCGCGGCAACACCAAGACAAAGGATCGCGTAATCCGGCGCGAGCTGGCGGTGGTGCCGGGGGAAGTGTTTGACATGGTGGGGGTCAAGCTGAGTGAAGCTCGTTTGAAGGGGTTGCAGTATTTTGACAAGGTCGAGCTGAAGCCGGAGCCCACCGACATTCCCACGCGGCGCAACCTGTTGGTGGCGGTGGAGGAACGGAACACCGGCAATATCAGCCTGGGTGCGGGCTTCAGTTCCGTGGATGCGCTGGTGGGGTTTGTGGAGTTTAGTCAGGGCAACTTCGATCTGTTCAAGCCGCCCACGTTTACCGGGGGCGGGCAGAAATTCCGGCTTCGGGCGCAGGTGGGAACCAAGCGACAGGACTACGTGTTGAGTTTTGTGGAGCCGTGGTTGTTTGGCCGCAAACTGAGTTTCAGCGTGGATTTGTATCATCGGGACCTGGCCTATCAAAGCTTCGGAGGGCTTTACGATGAGCGGCGGACGGGGGTCAGCCTGGGTTTGCGACGCACACTCTGGAGCGATTTTGTGATCGGCGGCGTCAGTTACACCCTGGAGAATGTGGGCATTGACCTTGATCCGGGGTTGCATCCGGCCCGGCTGGTGCGGGAGCCGCTGCCGGGGCGGGGCGAGATCATCCGGGTGGATCCGGCCAATGCGCCGGGGGCGTTGTTTGCCGAGGCGGGGGATTCGCTGGTGTCGCGATTGGGGTTGTCGCTGGCGTATGACACGCGCAACAGCACGCTGTTGCCCAGCCGCGGCCAGCGCACGGAACTTTACGGGGAAGCGGCCGGTCCGTGGCCTGGGGAAAAGGAGTACTGGCGGACGGAGCTGCGGACGGCCTGGTATTTTCCGGGGCTGTTTGAGGGTCATATCATCGAAGTGATCGGCCGGGTGGGGGTGGCCGACACCTGGGGGGACACAGAGGTCGTGCCGTTCTACGATCGGTTTTACTTGGGCGGGCTTTATTCGCTGCGCGGGTTCAAATACCGCGAGGTGTCCCCGCGGGAACCCGGCTTTACCGAGCCCATTGGCGGCAACACTTACTGGCTCGGCTCTATCGAATACAGTCTGCCGGTGATCCAGCGGCTGCGATTTGCCGTCTTTTACGATGTGGGCAATGTGATGGCCGACTCCTTTAAGTTCGACTTCGCCAAGCGGAGCGACAACTGGGGGTTTGGCATTCGCCTAGATCTGCCGATCGGGCCGTTGCGCCTGGATTACGGAATTCCCATTCATTACGACGAACGCTTCAGCAGCGGTCGTGGTCGCTTTCAGTTCGGTGTTGGATACACGCGTGAGTTTTGATGGGTGCCTTGGATTGCCCGATGAAACCGCCTGCTCTTTCTCGTGTTGACCCTGTGGGTGGCTCCCCTTCCTGCCGGAGAGGCCGCGGCCTGTGCCTTGCGGGCTGTTTAGCATGGGCGTTGGCCGGCCCCGGGGCCATGGCGCTGGCGCCGGGCGAGTCGTCCGGGACGGTCCAGTTACCCTTCTTTTTCGAGCGGAATGTGGGGCAGGTGGATTCCCGGTACGCGTTTGTGGCGCAGGGACGGGCCGCTGTGTATTTGTTGGCAGCGGACGAATTAACGGTGGCCCTGGTACCGCCGGCGGAATGGGCGCAAGGGCCGGATGGGCTGGGGCGATCGGTTCGGGGCGCGTCCCCCCGCACGATGGAGCCGCCGCGCCTGGTTCGGTTCCGTTGGGTGGGGGCCAATCCCCGGGCCCGAGGGGTTCCGCTGGATCCGCTGGTCGGCCGGGTTCATTACCTGCTGGGGGACCGGCCCGAGCTATGGCATCGGCACGTTCCGCTGAGCCGTGCGGTTCGTTTCGGGGAGGTGTATCCCGGGGTGGACGTGATTCATTACGCGTCGGATCGGCAACTGGAACTGGACTTTGTCGTGGGCGCAGGCGCGGAGGCTGCGCAGATCGAGATGTTGGTGGAAGGGGCCGACGAGGTTCGGGTGGATCCGGGCGGTGATCTGGTGGTACGGGTGGGGGGACTGGAGCTTCGACAGCATCGGCCCCGGGCGTATCAGATTCGGGAGGTTGGCTCCGTGGATGTGGAGTGTGCTTTTGAATTGCGGGGGGCTTGGCGTGTGGGGTTTCGCGTCGGCTCCTACGATGCTGAACGGCCCCTGATTATCGATCCGGTATTTCGGTATGCGAGCTATCTGGGCGGGGCGGGGGGCGAGGTGATTTGGGCGGTGGGGACGGACGGTTCCGGGGCGGTCTATTTGGCCGGCGAAACCACCTCGGCGGCGGCGCTGGCCACCGCGGGTGGGTTTCGGACCAACTATGCCGGGGGCACCACCGTGGGCGGGGATGCGTTCGTAGCCAAGGTCGATCCTTCGGGGACGAACCTGATTTACCTAACCTACCTGGGGGGATGGGCGCATGACGCTGCGTTGGCGATGGCCGTGGATGCCGAGGGGGCGGTGTATCTGACGGGATTCACGGCTTCCTCGAATTTCCCTGTGCTCCATGCTTTTCAGCCGAAGATTGCGGGCACACCGGATCCGGCCCTGGGGGTGCCGCCCTTGGACGCCTTTGTGGCGAAGCTGGCGCCAGACGGTGATCGATTGATTTACAGTACCTACTTCGGCGGGGATGGGTTGGATGAGGGTATTGGTCTGGCGTTGGACGGGTTGAATCAGGTGCATATTACGGGTCTGACGGATTCGACCAATTTGCCTGTCGTCAATGCGCTGCAGCCGGGTCTTGGGGGGAGTCGGGATGGTTTTGTGGCGAAGTTGGCGGCGGACGGTCGCAGCCTGTTGTTCAGCACGTATCTTGGGGGCGTTGGACTGGACTACGGCAGCGGAGTGGCGGTGGACGGGCAGGGACGGGTCTGGGTGACGGGGATGACCCAATCCACGAACTTCTGGGTGACCAATGCCGTGCAGCACCGGATCAATGATCCGGCGGGCGTGGCCACCAACCTCAACACCATGCCGGACGCGTTCGTGACACGGTTTTCGCCTCAGGGCAGGTTGGAGTTTTCCAGTTTCCTGGGTGGGCGATTCAGTGACGTGGGATTTCGCATCGTGACGGACTCCCTGGGGAATGCGTATGTGGCGGGGAGCACCGAGTCGGCTGACTTTCCAGTCACCACGACGAACCTGGTGGGGAGTGTGTGGAACTTTCGGGGGTTGGCGGATGTGTTTGTGACCAAGATCGATGGGCGTGGGTCGACCGGCTGGGTTTACTCGGTGGTCTTTGGCGGGACGGGTCGGGATGAGGCGTGGGAGCTGGGGGTGGATGCGTCCGGGCGGGTGCATCTGGTGGGTGTAACCGGGTCCACCAATTTTCCCGTGGTGGCCGTGCCGGCGGGTGGCCGTGTCTCTTTGGGGGGGCGTCTGGATGCGTTTTTGGCGGGGCTGGACCCGTTGGGGCAGGCGTTGGAGTATTCATTTTATTACGGGGGCAGCGGGGAGGATTACGGCTATGCGGTGGCGGTGGATCCGGCCGGGCATTTGTGGATTGGGGGCACGACCACCTCGACCAATCTTTGGACCGAGCGGGCGTTGCAGCCTGTGTTTGCTGGAGGGCCGGGGGACGCATTCTTTGCGCGGTTGCTGCGGCCGCCGCTTTTGCAGATCCGCCGTTCCGGCCCGGAATTGGTCGAGGTTTTCTGGCCGGCACCGTCTCCGGAATGGGAGCTGCTGTGGCAGAGCCCGGCTACGTCGAACCTTTGGGAGAGGTTTGGTGCGGCGCCGGCGCCGGTTTCTGGGTTTCATCGGATCGAGCTGGGGACCACCAACCCGCCTGCGTGGTTTCGGCTGCGGCTGCCTTGAGGGGCTGGACCGGGCGCAGGGCGGGCGGCTTTCCGGGTTTGTCGGATCGGGGTTTCCTGGGTGCATTGGCGAACGTTCCGAACCGGGTTAGATTTCGTGGACGGGCTCCATGGTGTGGCCGGAGGCGGAGCGGGACCGAGTTGTCCGGGGCGTGGGGCTGGGTGCTGGGCTGTGGCAGATGGTGCGCGGCATGAGATTTGAAGATTTCCCGATTTTGAAGTGGTTGTGCCGAGTTTGGCGGCCGGTCTTGCGGGCGGCAGCGTTTGCGGCGGTGGCCGGGTGCGCGGTGGGCCAAGGGGCTGACCTGCGCACTCTGCCGGAGTTACGAGAGGACCGGGAGCCCTTGCCGCCGGAGGTCAAGGCTCGGACCAGCCTAGCCCCGGTCGTCAAAGCGGCAGCCCCCAGTGTGGTGACCATTTACACCACCCGGATATTGCGGGGAGAAAACTTTTGGCATCCGTTCATGGACGATCCGGCTTTCCGTCGGTTTTTTGGCGAACGGTTCCGCCGAGAGATTCAGCCCCGGGAACGGCGTGCGCGCGGGCTGGGCTCCGGGGTGATCGTATCCCGGGACGGTTACATCCTCACCAACAATCATGTGATCGAGCAGGCGGATGAGATTCGGGTGCGGCTGGCGGATGGGCGGACCGAATTCGAGGCGGAGGTGGTGGGGGCGGATCCGCACACGGACATCGCGGTGTTGAAGGTGACGGCGACGAATCTGCCGGCCATCGTGGTTGCGGATAGTGACCAGTTGGAAGTGGGGGATTTGGTGTTGGCGCTGGGCAATCCGTTTGGGGTGGGTCAGACGGTGACGATGGGCATTGTCAGTGCGGTGGGCCGGGGCGAGCTGGGTCTGACGGATTATGAGGATTTCATTCAGACGGATGCGCCCATTAACGTGGGCAATTCGGGGGGTGCGTTGGTGGATGCGCGGGGTCGACTGGTGGGGATCAACACGGCCATTGTCAGTGGTGGCAGCGGTAGCGTGGGCATTGGGTTTGCCGTGCCGATCAACATGGCGCGGCACGTGATGGAGCGGTTGTTAACCGAGGGTCGCGTTCGCCGGGGCTACCTGGGGATTTATCTGAGGCCACTGACCCCCGATGTGGGTCGGACGTTGAAGTTACCCGACGGCGGTGGGGCGTTGGTGGGGGGCGTGGCGTCGGGGACTCCGGCGGAAGCTGCGGGCCTGCGGGAAGGTGACGTGATCGTGGAATTTAACGGAAGGAAGGTGGAGGATTGGCGGCACCTGCGGCTGATGGCTTCTCAGACGGCGCCTGGGACTTCTGTGGATCTGAAGGTGTGGCGGGAGGGCCGGATGCGCACGGTCTCGCTCGTTTTGGCGGAGTTGCCCAGTCCCGAATCGGAGTCCAGGGCCACGGGTGTCTCGCGCGCTGTGGGTTTGTTGGATGGAGTGGAGCTGGTGCCCCTGGATGAGCAGACCCGACAGGAGCGGCAGATACCCGATTACATTCGCGGTGTTCTGGTGCGGACCGTTCCCGAGGGGTCTTCCTTGGGGCGGGCGGGGCTGCGTCCGGGGGACGTGATCTTGCAAATCCAGGGCCGGAACGTCCGGACCGAGGAGGCTGCCCGCACCGCGGTGCGCCAGGCCACGGAGGCCGAGGTGGTGCTGCGGATTTGGCGCAGGGAAGAGGGGCAGGCTGGCACTCGGGTTCTGAGTGTACCCAATCCGCGGGCCGGGCGGTGATTTTACCCTTGTGAATGCGCGGGTGCTAACTGGATGCTTGCGGGCATGAGCACACGGGGGCGAGTTGTACTGACGGGTGCCACGCGCGGTTTGGGCCGCGCCATGGTGAGCGAGTTTGTGCAGCGCGGTTGGACGGTGGCCGGCTGCGGGCGGAATGCGGCCGGAATTGCCGCGTTGCGGACGGCGTGCAAGGAACCCCATCGGTTTGACGTGGTGGATGTGCGGGAGGACGCCGCGGTGCGGGCTTGGGCGGAGGCGGTCCTGGCCGAAATGGGCGCGCCCGATCTGCTTTTGAACAACGCGGGGGTGATCAACCGGTTGGCCCCGCTCTGGCGACTGAGGGCGGAAGAGTTCGATTTTGTGCTGGATGTGAACGTCAAGGGCGTGGCCAACGTGATCCGGCATTTTGTCCCGGCCATGGTTCAACGGGGTCGGGGTGTGATTGTGAATTTCAGTTCTGGGTGGGGCCGCAGTGCGGATGCGGAGGTGGGGCCCTATTGTGCCAGCAAATGGGCCATTGAAGGGCTGACGCGGTCGTTGGCTCAGGAGCTTCCCCGAGGCTTGGCCGCGGTGGCGCTCAACCCGGGCATCATTCACACGGACATGTTGGAGGCTTGTTTTGGCCCTGAGGCGGCGAGTTATCCGACGCCGGAGGTTTGGGCGCGCTTGGCGGTACCCTTTCTGATCAAGCTGGGGCCTGCGGATAACGGCAGAGCGCTGACGGTACCCACGCCATGAACCGCAGTCCGAGTCCCTGGATTTGCGGGCGGGGCGATTTCCTCCGGTTGGCTTGGTGGTCGGATTGCAGGCTGCGAGGCAGCAGAGGTGGGCTTGGCTCTGGGGCCGTACTTTTGCGGGTCTGCGGGACGGACACTCGTAGCGAAGGGGGGACGTTCTTGCCATCGTCCGAAACACTGGCAAGTTGAGGTTGCGCATGAACAACCTGTCGGTGGAGGAGATCCGAGCGGCGCTGCGCGCGGTGAAGTATCCCGGGTACAGTCGGGACATTGTCTCGTTTGGCTTGGTGCAGGACATCCGGGTGGAGGGCGACCGCGTGCGCGTGGTCTTGCAGTTGAATTCGCCCAACGTGGAAGCGGGGCGAAAGATCCGCGAGGACAGCCAGGCCGTGGTGGAATCCCTACCCGGTGTGCGGGAGGCGGTGGTGGAACTGATCCAGCCGGCGGCGGGTCCGGCCGCTGCCGGGCCTGACCCCTGGGCGCATCAAAGCCGCGTGCCCGGGGTACGGCGGATTTTGGCTGTGGCCAGCGGCAAGGGCGGGGTGGGCAAGTCAACGGTGGCGGTCAATTTAGCCTGTGCGTTGCGTGGGCTGGGGAATCGGGTGGGGCTATTGGATTGCGACATTTATGGTCCCAGCATTCCGTTGATGATGGGGGTGCGGGAACGACCGACGCTCAGCGAGCGCGAGATGTTGGTGCCTCCGGTGGGGCACGGCGTCAAACTCATGAGTATCGGGTTCCTGCTGGATGACGATCAGCCGGTCATCTGGCGCGGGCCGATGATCCAAAAGACGATCCAGCAATTTCTCACGGTGGTGGAGTGGGGGGAACTGGATTACTTGTTGGTGGATCTGCCGCCGGGCACGGGTGATGCACAGCTGTCACTCTGTCAGACGGTGCCTTTGGACGGCGGTCTTATTGTGACGACGCCCCAGGCGGCCTCGGTGGGTGTGGTGCGCAAGGGCATTGCCATGTTCCACAAGGTGAATGTGCCCATTGTGGGGATCATCGAGAACATGAGTTTTTTTGAAGCGCCCGGTGGACAACGCATCGACATTTTCGGTCACGGAGGCGGTCGGGCCGAGGCGGACCGTCAGGGACTGCGTTTTCTGGGGGAGATTCCGATTTATCCGGAGATTCGGGAGGGTGGGGATCGCGGGTTGCCGGTGGTAGTGGGCGCACCCGATCATCCGGCGGCACGGGCGTTTGTGCAGATTGCCGAGGCGGTGCGCGCGGCGGTGGGCTGAGCGGGGAGGGGCAGCAGCGGCCGGGGTGTGCGAAGCGGTTTCGGTGGGTCTGCGGCCTGCGGGCTGTTCCTCCTGCGTCCGTGGGCTGGACCTGATTCGAGTTCACGCCGAGGGTTCGGCGGGGTATCGGGGCGGGGCCCATGGGTTGGCCCGGCGTCGGCGGGGCCGGGCAACTGTGTTTTGGCGTTGAGTCGGACTTCCTTCCTGGCTCAGGGTAATGGCCATGCGGATTTTGCTACTTGGTGGGACCGGGAACCTGTCCTCGGCTTGTGCGGCCGAACTGCGGGCACGCGGGCATCAGGTGCTTTTGCTGACGCGTGGGCAGAACCCCGTACCGCCCGGGTTCGAGGCCGTGGTGGCCGACCGCAAAGATCCTGCCGGCATGCGCCGTGCATTGGCGGGGCGTTGCCTCGACGTCGTCGTCAACTTCATCGGCTACGAAGTGTCCGAGCTGGAGTTGGATTATGAGCTTTTTGGCCATGTGCGGCAGTACATCTTCATCAGTTCTGCCACCGTGTATGCCAAGCCACCGCCGCGGCTGCCCATTACCGAGGACACACCCTTGGGCAACCCATTCTGGGAATATGCTCGGAAAAAGCAGGCATGCGAAGAATGGCTGTGGGAGCGTTGGCGGTCAGGCGGATTTCCCGTGACCATTGTGCGGCCTTCGCACACCTATTCGGAACGGTGGATTCCCAACCCTATCTCCAGTGCCGGGTATGCCTTTGCGGCGCGACTGGAACGGGGTGCACCGGTCTGGGTGCCGGACCATGGGGAAAACCCTTGGACGCTGACCTGGGCGGGCGATTTTGCTGCCGGGCTGGCGGGGCTGGTGGGGCAGGAAGCGGCCTTGGGGGAGGCGTTTCACATTACCAGCGACGAGGTGCTTACGTGGAATCAGATTTACCGGGAGATCGCTGCAGCGGTGGGTGTGGAGCCGCGGATCGTGCCGGTGCCCACGGAATTCATTTGTGAAGTCTGCCCGGAGATGGTTGGCCCGCTGAAAGGCGACAAGGCCCAGCCGGCCATTTTTGACAATTCGAAGTTGCGCCGGCTGGTGCCGGACTTTCGGTGTCGGGTGCCCTTCCGGGAGGGGATTCGGAGGTCGGTGGCCTGGTTGCGGGCGCATCCGGAGCATCAGCGCCTGGACACGTCTCCCGTGGACAAGGTCATGGATGCGGTGTTGGAGGCCTGGGCTCGATCCCGTGCGGGTGGCGGAGGTTGACCGGTGTATCCGGGCAGCAAGCCCGAGCTTAGGGATTGGGGAGGCGGGTGCTCTTGGTGGGTAACAGGATTGGGTTTGCAGTGGATTTGCGGGAATAGCCGGGAGGGTGGGTGCTGAGGATGGTGTGGGGTTTTCTGGGACGGCTGTGGTGCGTCATGGATGAATCCCTGGCCGTCCTTGTCGGGAACGGGCTGGTCGCGGGCGGGAGGCCGCTTTAGTTTGGCCGCGGACCTTGGCGGAGGCCGGTCATGCGCATGGAAGGAGCTGGTCCGAATCGAACGGTGGCGGCGTGGCGGGCGCGTTGTACGCGGCTGTGGCCGTTTTTGCGGCCCGGTTGGCCGTTTCTGGTGGGGGGCTTTTTGGCGGGGATGGCCTTTGCTGCCCTCAGTGGCGCCGGGCTGCCGGCCATGCTCAAGACGGTGATGCCCGTGTTTTTTGGGCGCGAGGAAGAAGCCGCTCCGCAAGTGGTGGCTGCCGCGCGGGCTCTTTTTGGCGAGCATTACCAGGAGAAGCTTCTGCTTTTAGCCTGTCTGGGAATGCCGGTGGTGTTTCTCCTGCGGGGGCTGAGCGCGTTTTTGAACCGCTATTGGGTCAACCAGGCGGGCTTCATTTTTCTGGATGAGTTGCGTCGCGCTGTGTTCAACCGACTACAGTCGCTGCCCCTGGCCTTTTACCAGCAGCACAAGGCGGGGGATTTGGCCAGCCGGTTGGTCAACGACGCTGAACAGATCAAGTCGCTGGTGCTTGTGCTGAGCAACGATGCGGTGAAGCAGCCGTTGGTGTTACTGGCTGCGTTGGGTTATTTGCTGTGGGTTTCCGTGAACGAGCGCAGTGCCCTTTTCAGTCTAGTGGCCCTGACCACGGTCCCACTGTGTGTGGTGCCGTTGCGTCTGGTGACGCGCCGGTTACTTCGTCGTTCTCGGCTGGTGGCGCGGCAGAGCGGGGAACTGGCGGCGGTGGTCACGGAGGCGCTGCAGTCGCCCTTGGAGATTCAGGCCTACAATCTGCAGGAGCTTCAGTGTCGGCGGTTTGCGGAGCGTTTGCGGGAGATCCTTCGCTTGTCGCTGAAAACGGTGAAGTACGAGGCTTTGCTGGCGCCCTCGATCGAGTTCATTGCTGCGTGCGGCATCATGATGGCGCTGTATTTTGGGGTGCGGAGCGGGATTGACTTTGCCACTTTTAGTTCTCTGGCTTTGGCGCTTTATCTTGCGTACGAGCCGGTCAAGAAAATCAGCAGCCTTCATGCGGCGGTCAAATCGCGACAGGCGTCTTTGGAGCGGCTCGAGGAGATCCTGACTGCGCCGGACACGCTACCGAATCCGCCGCGGCCGCGGCCGTTGCCGCCCGTGGAGGCACCGCTGGCCTTCGAGAATGTCAGCTTTCGGTATCCCAACCGCCCTGGGGAGGAGGGGATCCCGGCGCTGCGCCATGTGACGGTTCGGTTGGAGCCGGGCGAGACGGTGGCGCTGGTGGGGCCCAGTGGCGCTGGGAAAAGCACTTTTGCCCTTTTGATTCCCCGGTTTTTCGATCCCACCGAGGGACGTGTGACCTGCGGGGGGGTGGACCTGCGGGAACTGGACAAGCACGCCTGGCGCACGCGCATTGCGATTGTGCCGCAGTCGCCCGTGTTGTTCAACACCACCATTGCGGAGAACATTCGGCTGGGCCGGCCGGACGCGGATGAAAGGGCTGTGCGCGAGGCAGCGCGTCGGGCGGGCGCCGCCGAGTTCATCGAGTTGCTGCCCGAGGGATATGAGACGGTGGTCGGCGAGCACGGGGCTGCGTTGTCCGGCGGCCAGCGCCAGCGCATCGCCATTGCCCGGGCGTTTTTGAAAGATGCGCCCATTCTGATCCTAGATGAGGCAACCAGTGCTCTGGATTCGGAGAGCGAGGCTCAGGTGCAGGCGGCGTTGCGCGAACTGGTGCAGGGGCGCACGACCATATTGATTGCGCACCGGTTCAGTTCGATCAGCTTGGCGCGTCGGGTGCTCGTGCTGGAGGAAGGTTGCATTACGGGCGACGGGCCGCCCGAGCTTCTGGCCGAGTCGCATCCTGTGTACCGCAGACTTCTGGAGCTGCAACGGTTGCCCTGATGGCCTCTTGGGCCCATCGCGGTTGGGGCAAACTCGGTCAAAAGGGTGGATCTTGGCGGCGTTGGGATCTGGAAACGGTTTCTTTTTCATTGCCTGCCGCCAAGGGTTCATTCGACTGGCTGCGGCGAGGACAGCCGGGGTGACACGCGGCACGTGGGCGGGGATTGGGAGAATGGGCGACTGCGGGTGGCGTACAACGTTCGGAGCTTTTGGCTTTGGATTTGGTGTGGCGGTGGGTTTTCTCCGTCTCCGGGCCCTTCGACCCATTTTCTTTCCCCTTTGTCGCGCAAGTGCTGGATGAGCAGCGATCTGGCTCATTTTGGCGATTCACAAGTAGTTATACAGAGCACCCTTTCTCACC
>Ga0209017_10001770_pt1 | contig 15478 bp, 9 predicted proteins | sample YNPBryunderm2012_FD_185812 | JGI IMG/M metagenome (GOLD analysis project Ga0209017, IMG submission 185812) | Anoxygenic and chlorotrophic microbial mat microbial communities from Yellowstone National Park, USA - YNP Bryant MS undermat 2012... ... | reverse complement strand
ATAGCTGTCGGCCGTGACAATCGGGCTGTGCAAGCCTGTCGCGTCGGCGCTGGCACTGACGCACGTCACAATCGGCAAGATCACCGCCAACCGCCAGCACTTTCGCCGGCGCGCCGGCACGGTGCCTGCCGATTTTATTTAGTTAAGCCTCACCAGTTTGCTACACGAACCAGTGGGCATCAGGTATGACTTCGCAGCCGACCCTGTTCGACATGGATGAGCCTCCCTGGGAGGTCGACGACCAGGCCGAGCAGTTGGTGGCCACGGTGATCTTTCCGTCCGGACCTGCTCAACAGTTCGATTACGCGGTGCCCGATGAGCTTCGCCCAGTGCTCCAGCCCGGCGCTAGGGTGCGTGTGCCTTTTGGCAAGGGCAACCGGCAGGTTCAAGGGTACTGTGTACAATTGGAGACCCGGCCGGTGGGCCGGGCCCGCCTGAAGTCCATCAGCGAGGTTATAGACAAACGCAGCCTGCTGTCGCCGGCGATGCTACGGCTGACCAAGTGGATCGCCGACTATTATCTGTGCGACTGGGGTACAGTGCTGGAGGCAGTGCTTCCGGCCGGGGTGCGGAGCGGCGCAGGGCTGAGGCCGGTTACGCTGCTGAGCCTCTGTCCTGAAGCTCTTGCCAAGACAGATCGGTCCGCGCTGACGGCCAAGCAAGCGGCTGTGCTGCACGCGCTGGAGGCTGCCAGCGGACCGATGACCCCGACCGACCTGGCCCGTGCAGCACGTTGCACACAGGCCCCGATCAACGCCCTGCGCCGCAAAGGGCTGATCCGTTCGGTCGTCAGCCGGGCGCAACGCTTTGCCGCGCAGTCGCCTCCACCAGAAATTTCCGAGCCGCAACTGGAGCTGAGCGAGGACCAACGCCGGGCGCTTGACGCGATTCTTGCGGCCCTGCATGGGCGGCAGCACCAGACCATTTTGATCCACGGAGTAACCGGCAGCGGGAAGACGGAGGTTTACATTCGGGCGATTCAGGAGGTGGTGCGCTTCGGGCGGCAGGCCATTGTGCTGGTGCCCGAGATCAGCCTTACCCCGCAGACAGTGGACCGTTTTCGTGCCCGCTTCGGCGACGTGGCCGTGTTACACAGCCACCTGACCGATGCCGAGCGGCACTTTCACTGGCAACGCATAGCCGAGGGGAAGGTTTCCGTGGTGGTCGGCGCCCGCAGCGCGGTTTTCGCTCCCACGCCGCATTTGGGCCTGATCGTGCTCGACGAGGAACACGAGAACAGCTTCAAGCAGGACAGCGCCCCGCGTTATCACGCCCGCGAAGTAGCGCTTGCGCGAGCCAGGGCCGAGAACGTGCCGTTGGTGCTGGGTTCGGCCACGCCTTCGCTGGACAGTTGGTACCGCGCCAAGTCCGGACAGTACGTGCTGGTGGAAATGCCCCGGCGCGTGCTGGGCCGCCCGCTGCCGCTGGTGGGAACGATCGACCTGCGCTGCGAAAGCCAGACCCAAGCTACCCGGGGAGCCATCAGCCGACAGCTTCACTGCGCAATCGCCCAGGCGTTGCGCGACGGGGGTCAAGTGATTCTGCTGTTGAACCGGCGGGGGTACTCTACCCATATCCAGTGTTCACGGTGCGGCCACACGGTGCGGTGTCCCTATTGCGACATCGCGCTAACGCACCATCGCGTTGAGGAAGTAGCTTTGTGCCATTACTGCGATTATCGCATTGCGACTCCCACGGCCTGCCCGCAGTGCCAGTTTACGGGAATACGCTTTAGCGGTCTGGGCACGCAGCGTCTGGAGGCGGAGCTGCGGGCGAGGTTCCCCAATGTGGCATGCCTGCGGATGGACACCGACTCGATGCAATCGCACGGAGCGCACGAGCGGGCCATGCGGGCCTTTCGAGAAGGGAAAGTCCGCATACTGCTGGGAACGCAGATGATCGCCAAAGGACTGGATTTCCCTGATGTGACGCTGGTGGGAGTGATCAATGCCGATACAGCCCTGCATCTGCCCGACTTCCGCGCTGCCGAGCGCACTTTCCAGTTGGTCACTCAGGTGGCAGGCCGGACGGGTCGCGGGCCGAAGGGCGGGCGGGTGCTGGTGCAGACCTTCACCCCCGATCATCCCGCCATCGCCGCAGCCGTGCGGCACGACTACGCCAGTTTCGTGGCCGCCGAACTGCCAGTGCGGCAGATGCTCCGCTATCCACCGTTTGCTTCCATGATCCGCGTGGTGGTGCGCGGCCCTCGCCAGCAAACAGCAAAGGCAGTGGCAGAACTTCTAGGAAATCGGCTGCGAGAGGCACTGGGATTGAAAACAGCAACTACCGACACTTCGATAGGCGATGCCGCCACTGCAACGGGCGACGCCGCCCCCGCAACAGGCGATGCTACCATCGCGACCGGCAATGCTGCCATCGGACGGGCCGACAAGCCGGCGAGCGTCCAACCGGCTGTCCAGGCGGGCGGTGCGGCGGTGCGCGTCCTTGGCCCCGCGCCGGCCCCGTTCTCGCGGTTGCGCGGCCAGTGGCGATTCCACATCCAGCTTCAAGGCGAAGACGGAGATGTGCTGCGGCGGGCGATTCGGCAAGCCAGCACGGACCTGGAGGTGCCCGAGGACGTTCACTGGTACGCCGACGTTGATCCGGTGGATATGCTGTGATCTCTTTTCGGTACCGGATTTGGCGCGGGTTGCTTGGCCGTCGGAGCAGCATTATACTTTCAGATACAGGGGTTACAGCGATTGGGTGCTGATCGGCACGCTGCGGCCGCGGCACTCATGTACTTCCGGTATTCCACTGCGCCTATCCCAGTAACGCTCCGGCGTCCACTGTATTTGCTAGCACCTTGGTGGGGAGTAATCCGGATGGCCCGATGGTTGTTGGCGGCGGTTGTCGCGCTGGTCGGCTTGTCGGCAGCGATTGCTCATGCGGGCGAGGAAAAGCCGCCGGTCAAAGATGATTATTACGAGCTGTACAAGCTGCTGGCCGACACCATCGACCAGGTGGAGCGGAATTACATCAAAGAGGTTGACCGCCGGGAATTGGTCGAGGCGGCCATCCGTGGCGTACTCGGCAAGCTGGACAGCTACTCGACGTACATCTCGCCCGAGGAAGTCGAGCGATTCCGCATGTCCGTCGAAAGCGAGTTCGGCGGCATCGGCATCCAGATCACCATCCAGGACGGGCAGTTGAAGGTGCTCAGTCCGCTGGTGGGCACGCCGGCATACCGGGCGGGGATCATCGCCGGCGACCGGATTCTGGAGATCGACGGCAAGAGCACCGAGGGGCTGACGCTGGACGAGGCCGTGCGCCGCTTGAAGGGCAAAGAAGGCACACAGGTCACGCTCACTGTGCTGCACCCGGGACGAAAACAGAAAGAAACTTTCACTCTTACCCGAGAGCGCATTCACGTCGATACGGTGCTGGGCGATCGCCGCAAGGCCGACGACACGTGGGATTACCTTTTGGACCCCGAGCGACGCATCGGCTACATTCGCATTACCGCTTTCAGCACCGATACCGCCCGGGAACTACGCAGAGCGCTCGAGGAACTGAAATCTGCGAAAATGCGGGCGCTGGTGCTCGATTTGCGCTTCAACTCCGGGGGGCTGCTTAGCGCGGCGATCGAGGTGGCCGATATGTTCATTTCCCAGGGACGGATCGTCAGCACCAAGGGCCGCAACAGCCCCGAGCGCGTGTGGAACGCGCGCAAGGAAGGCACCTACGAGGGGTTTCCCATGGCGGTATTGGTCAACCGCTACAGCGCAAGCGCCAGCGAGATCGTGGCGGCGTGTTTGCAGGATCACAAGCGGGCGGTGATTGTCGGCGAACGGACCTGGGGAAAGGGAAGCGTGCAGAACGTCATCGACCTGGAAGACGGCCGCAGTGCACTGAAATTGACCACGGCCACCTACTGGCGGCCCAGCGGAAAGAACATCCACCGCTTCGACGACGCCAAGGAAAGCGACCAGTGGGGCGTACAGCCCGACGAGGGGTTAGAGCTGAAACTGACCGACAGCGAGTTATTGGCGCTAATGGAAGACCGCCGCCAGCGCGACATCGTGTTGCCGAAGCCCGAAAAACCGGCCGTCGAAATCCCCGGCACCACGCAGCGGAGTGCTGTCGGGCAGCCGGCGCCGGGAGCACAATCGTCGCAACCCGATCCCGGGCAGCAAAAAGACGGCACCCCTGAGAAGGCTCCTGGCACAGCAGAGTCCGCGCCTGGCGGTGCCGGCGCGTTTGTCGACCGCCAGCTACAATTGGCCCTTAAACACCTGACCACCGAGTTGGCCAAAGCGGACTCTCCCGCTCAGCCGAAGCAACAGCGGCCGAAGCAAGATTGAATCGGGCGGATTCGACCGCGGCGCTTCTGGAGGAGCCGCTGTACCGGATTTGTGCCGCCCAGACCGTTTGTTTGATCCCAACGGATGAACATTCTGACGATCGAGACCACATGCGACGAGACTGCGGCGGCAGTCGTCACCGACCGGCTTGAGGTGCTTTCTTCTGTAGTGGCCTCGCAGGATGAACTGCACCGGCGCTTCGGCGGCGTGGTGCCCGAGATCGCCTCCCGGGCACATCTGGAACGTATCCTGCCGGTGATTCACGAGGCGCTGGAGCGGGCAGGCTTGCGGCTGGGGGATATCGGCGCGGTGGCGGTGGCCAACACGCCGGGACTGGCAGGCTCGCTGCTGGTGGGGCTGGTGGCCGCAAAAACATTGTGCGTGGCGCTAGATATTCCGCTGGTGGCGGTCAACCATCTCCAGGCCCACGTGTATGCTTGTCGGCTGGCCGCTGGGCGAGAGGTTTTCCCCTGCGTGGGACTGGTAGTCAGCGGCGGACACACCAGCCTGTACCGGTGTCCGGACGCGATCCGCTTCGAGCTTCTCGGTACGACCATCGACGACGCCGCCGGCGAGGCCTTCGACAAGGTGGCCAGCATGCTGGGTCTGCCCTTTCCTGGCGGGCCGGCGATCCAACGCGCCGCAGAAAAGGGAAACCCGCAGGCCTTCGCTTTCCCACGCTCGATGCTGGACGACGCTCGGCTCGATTTCAGCTTCAGCGGTCTGAAGACGGCGGTCCGCTACAAGCTGGTTGGACCAGGGCGGGCCGATTTTGCTCGCCTGGATCTGCCGCCGCAGCTTGTGGCCGACATAGCAGCCAGCTTCCAGGAGGCGGTCGTCGATTGCCTGGTGGGAAAGGCCGTGCAGGCGCTGGAGCGCACCGGACTGAAAACGCTATGCGTCGGCGGCGGCGTGGCGGCCAACAGTCGCCTTCGCGCGCGCCTGGAGCAACAGGCCCAGACCATGGGGTTCCAACTTCATATCGCTCCGTTGCGATTGTGTACCGATAATGCCGTCATGGGCGCGATCGCGGTAGAGCGGCTCCGGGCAGGATTGACCGAAGAGCTTACGCTGGACGTTCATCCCGGCCCACTGCGACGCTGAGCCCTTGCAAGGCGGTGTGATACGAAGATAATGAGCAACGCTGTCGTGCACGGCCCGCTGGTCGATGACCGAGAAGCATCTGTTGGTATTGAGGGTATTTGAGCATGTCTTTGGTTGTCGTCGGCTCCGCCGCCCTGGATACGGTTGAGACGCCTTCGGAGAAGCGCGAGAACTTGTTGGGCGGATCGGCCGTGTACTTTTCCTGCGCGGCGAGTTTCTTCACCCGCGTGCATCTGGCGGCAGTAGTCGGCGAAGACTGGCCCGAGGAGCACACCCGGTTGCTTCAGTCGCGGGGCATCGACACTTCCGGCTTGCAGGTGATCGCCGGGGGCAAGACTTTCCGCTGGCATGGCCGGTACGAGCCGAACTTCAACGACCGGGAAACGGTCGATGTTCACCTGAACGTGCTGACGCAGCACGACCCAGTGCTGCCAGATCACTATCGCCGCTGCCAGTTCCTGTTCCTGGCCAACGGGGCCACCGGGCTACAGCTTCGCATGTTGGAGCAATGCCCCGGCACAGTGCTTACGGTGGCCGATACCATGGACCTGTGGATTCGCACCGAACCAGATCAACTGGCGGAACTGCTTCGCCGTGTCGATGGCCTGGTGCTCAACGACAGCGAGGCCAAACTGCTCAGCGGCGAGCAGAACCTGGTTCGGGCAGGGCGTCGCGTCCGTCAAATGGGGCCGCGACTGGTGATCATCAAGAAAGGCGAGCACGGGGCGATGTTCTTCGGCCAGCACGAAACCTATGTGCTGCCGGCCTATCCCACAGCAGATGTGGTCGATCCGACCGGCGCGGGCGACGCCTTTGCCGGAGGCATGATGGGCTATCTGGCCGAGAAAGTACAATTCGACCCGCAGTCGCTCAAGCAGGCCATCGCTTATGGGACCGTAACGGCCAGCTTCACTGTCGAAGGCTTCAGTTTGGAAGGCCTGCTGCGCATCACCCGCGATGACCTCGACGCCCGCCTGGAACAGTACAAACGCATGGTGAGCTTCCATTGAACGTCGCAAAACCTGGCGACAAGCAGTAACCGTTCACGCCCGGGGAAAAGCAACGGGGGTTGGCGAGCAAGATGAGTCTGGACTGCGGCGGTAAGGAATGAGAATACGTTGCGCCCCTGCTAGCGGCAGATCTCGATCACCGTCAGCATCGTCTCCAAAAAACGGCTGCCCGCTGCGCTTTGCGTCCTAACCGACAGGTTCCGCCAGCGACCACCCTGCGCGTGGTGCCCGCGCTGCGCGTGGTGACCACGCAAAGCGGCGGTCGGGCGCACTTCCCACACCTGATGACGCAGCGGATGCGGATCGCTGCGCGAAAGCTTCGCACCCCAGCGCCGACACTGCTTTGGCTTGAGCGGCTCCACCGCGTCGCGCTGCTCGGCGGGAATCAAGGCCCGCTGGTGCTTCTGGTGGCCGGGCTGACCGCCGCGTTCGCATTTCGACTTGCTCCGAGGCCGCTGCGGCCTGGCGTGCGGATACTGTGCGCTCCAGCGGCAACGAGGAGTTCTGCGGCGTCTTGCCTTTGGCTTGCCGCTGCAACTTCCCGATCCACGCCCTCAGTTCCGCATTGTCCGCCTCCAACTTTGCGATCCGCCGGTGCGACTGACCCAACTGCGCCTCCAGTTCCGCAATCCGCACCTCCAACTCGGCGTTCTACCTTTTTAACTCGGCGGTCCTCACCAGCAATAGGCGGATGATGGCCTGGGCTTCCGGCAACTGCCGGTCGATGATTTCTTCCTAAACTAGTCCTTCCATGCCACATGTTGTGCCATATTACCGGCGTCCGTGTTGAGATCAATTTTTCGCGAAAACAAGGAGCACACTTCCAGGGTGTGAACGGTTACACGGGCAACTTGTGATGGCCGCTGTTACCGCCTCAATGCCGCAACACACTTGTCACTACAGCGCCACGTACAGACAAACGCGAACACTTTGGGGATGATGGCTCCGACTGCACTACAACGGGACTTAGGGAGACGTGATTTGCGGCTCTGGTATTTTGCCACTTCGGAACCGGAAGCCCCACATCGTCCTGTTGTCGTAGCAATTGCCAGCCGAGTGCGCAAACGCCGCGTTAAGCTCCGAATCGTAGTAATCAATCGGCTGCCCGCTTAACGCAGATTTAAATCTTCATGCTTGGCCAGAAGCTTGACGAGATGCCACATCGAGTAAAATCTCGGTCGTTAGCTTGCTGCCGTGAGATTGCAGTGGGCGTAACTACAATTAGAACGCCGTGGACGGCTGCCACTTTTGCAAACTGTGGATTGGCGCTCCGAAGCGGGGCTTTGGGCGAAAGAAAATGGCTTCGCATGTCTGCGTTTGAACGTGTAATTTGGCTAAACGCGGCGTGGGGAGGATCATCTCGCTGCGACACGAATCGGCTATGTTACATGATTTACCGCGCACGACATGAAGCATTAAAAATGCCACGAACACGAGGTGGGGGGTTCAGTATCCATGGTGCGTGCGGTGTTCTACGTTTTCGTGCCTTGAACCGAGGAACCTAGAGAGGTTCTCAGCGGCTTTCGCTTAGCCGGCAGCGGATTTCAGGCATCAATCCATCAAAAAAGCGTTGGATAAGCGCGCACCAGCAATTCTACGACCTGCCTGACTCACCGTTCTAAGTTTTACGGCCCGAAGGCCCGGGATGGGCCAAGCGATTCAGCCGGACAAAGCGACTATTCTTTTGTGGCGTGAGTTGCATTCTGCGCCTCTTTTCGCAAGTTTGCAAAGGGACGCTGTTCAGTACAGTCCCTTGAGGGGATAGTTGCCAAACTGTCCCATCTCACGGGCTCAACCGGTATGGGCGGCAAGTGCTGCTGGCCCACATGGGGAACTGACATTTTTGGGACTGGCCGAGCGAGGAATCTGGCATGAAAAGCACGAGGCGTTGCAATAAGACAGTTCAAACTGGACGAAAGAGCGTTAGGCGGTCACTTGGAAAGGGTCCGCACTGGCCGCTTTCCAAATTAGTTGGCCTCGAGAAGCGCCGTTTGCATGGGCGCCGGTTGCTGATAGAGCAGCTTGAGCCGCGCCAGATGCTGAGCTTCGAGCCATTGTCACCGCTTGGATCGCTAATCTACCATGATTTGGATCCGGGTGAATTCGACCCTAACTTCCCCGAAACTCATCTGTATTCTGTAAACCTGGATGCAAACCAGAAACTGAGCGCCCTGCTTGTGCCGGAAAGCCCGGATATTCGTGCGAGAATTGCGGTCACTGGACCGGGCGGCTTCAGTCTGGGTCCGATCGATGCCGAGGCTCCTGGCGAATGGGTGGGGTTTCAGACAATAGCGGTCGAGCAGGCCGGGATCTATTCGATCGAGATCGACCGCCTGGAGGGAGCAGGATCCTTTGAGCTGCGGTTGTTGCTCAACGCAGCAATCGAACAAGAGCGAGGTACAGAGGCATCGAATGACACCTTGGCAACGGCTGAGGACATCGAAGGAAGCTTCCTTATGCTGCCCGGTGGGGGGCAGCGGGGCGCGGCAGTGGGCAACCTGCCGGTCGGGTCGGGCGACGTGGATTGGTTCGCATTTGCGTTGGAAGAGAACCAACGGGCAACGCTGCTGGTCAGCGCCTGGGGCGGCGGTAGTTTCACGTTGGACTTGTACAATGCCGCGGGCGAGCGCTTGGCTACCGGGGTTGCCGGCAGCACGAAGAGTGAGAGCGACCAGAGGATTGATGGCTTCTTGGCCACGGAGGGCGGCACCTATTATGCGGCGGTCGGTGGCACGGGGCAGTACGCGTTGGTTGTTCTGCGCGGAGCCGATTTCGAATTGGAACCAAATGACCACACTTCAACGGCGCAACACATATCTGCGGTCGGAGTAGTCCTTGGCGCTCTTGATTGGCGGGAAGTTATCACCTCCGAGACCGAACCGAACGATTCGATCGCCGCTGCCAACGACTGGTCCACCAGTTTTCGTCCCATTGCCCCGAACGAGTACAGGGCCGTGCTGACCGGGACAATCAGCGCTGGTTACGACGGCGATTGGGACTTTTTCAAAATTCTAGTTTCGCAGGGTGACTCGCTGCGGATTGACTTGGAGGGAAGTGCGACTGGCAAGGGCTCGCTAATTGATCCGTACTTGAGGTTTTTCGACAGTGCTGGGACCGAGTTGGCCGACGACGACGACGGGGGTGACGGGTTAAACTCGCTTTTGATTTGGTCGAGTTTTCCTTGGGCTACTGGGGAGTATTATGTAGTTGCTGATTCTTATGCTGGCCATACCGGCACCTATACTTTAACCGCTACACTCACCACATCCTTCGCAGGCGTCGGGCGCGATACGGCAGATGAGTATTTGGTGGAAGCCAATTCTGGCGACGAGTTGGTAATCAGGACGACAACTCCCGGCGATGGGCCGGGCGAGCCGGATAATACATTGGTACCTTTGGTGGAACTGTTCGGGCCTGACGATGAGTTGCTCGGCGGTAACAGCGGCGGAGCTTCTGATGGCCGAAACGCGCTGCTTATGTACACGGCCGTTGTGTCCGGGACCTATCGGGTGCGCGTAACGCCCGTGTCCGGTGAGGGTGCCTATACGCTTCGGATCGACGGTGCCACAGGCTCGAGGCCCTTCCGCGTGCTGACCACCGGCATTGAGGATGGTGCTCTGTTGGCGTCGCTTCCCGGCAGCTACCAGTTGGTGCTGTCCGAAGGTGTGCTGCTGACATCGGTCGATCCGGCCGACCTTAAGCTCACGCTGCCTGACAATACCGTTGTGGTTGCTCAGGCAGTAACCATCATCGACGGTAGAACGTTGAAGTTCTTTGTTCCCCCGCTTGAGGACGGTGAAAGCGGTTATGGCGACGGCGTTTACGGAGTCAGCTTGGCAGCTGGCAGCTTGACATCCGTGTCGGGGACACCCTTGGAGGGATTCGAACAGACGTTCATTCTGGACACCACAGGGCCAGTTGTGGCCAGCACGTCGATCGCCGATGGGGCAATTGTGGAAGCAGGTCCGTTGACAGTCCACATCACATTCAACGAGGCGCTGGCGACGGAGGAGCTTGCCCCGGAGGATGTGACCCTGGTCGAGGCCGTCTCCGGAGCGACGATGAATCCCAACCTTATTTCGTACGATCCGGAGACGTACACGGTTGCGCTCTCGTTCGACGAACTGCCCGAAGGAAACTACACGCTTACCTTGCTTAGTTCCACGTCCGGCTTCCGGGATATGGTGGGGAACTTGCTGGACGGGGACGGCGACGGGGCGCCGGGCGGCCCATTTGTGCTTACGTTCAGTGCCGCCGCACCGGTGATGCCGTTTACCACGCCGCTGCTGCCGCTGGGGCCTGACGGCTCGCTGGTCTACACCGGCTTCCAGACCGACAACTTCGATTTTGTCGGCGACAACGATGCCTTTTCAATTACGCTGGAGTCCGGCTAGACCGCCACGCTGATCTTGACACCGCAGCAAGAAACCATTCGGGCGCAACTGGAGCTTCTGGCCCCCAATGGCTCGACCATCAACTCAGTCTCGGCAACGGCGGCAGGCCAGAAGGTCTTCTTGCAAACGCTGCCCGTGGCTACCGGGGGCACATACAGCATACAGGTCACCAGTGTTCTCGGCGCAGGGGCATACAACTTGCGCATGATCCTCAATGCGGCGATCGAGGCCGAGTGGTTGGGCGGGCCGGGCAATAATAGCTTGGCCGAGGCACAGGACCTGACCGCGGCCTGGATAGAGTTTGGCAACGGCAGCGCGCGGGCGGCCGTGCTGGGCACCGCCGACGGCGCAGGCGGCACTGCCGACTTATATCGCATGGACTTGGTGGCCGGCGACGTGGTCGGCTGGTTACTGAGTGGAACAGCCGGCAACCAGCCAAGCTTAGAGGTGCTGGATTCGGCTGGTACAGTCCTTGCGCTTAGCGCGGGCGGAGGAGCCAATGTAGGCCGAAGCGTAAGGGAATTCGTGGTTCCGGCCAGCGGAGCCTATATGCGCGCGTGGTGGGAAGTGGCGAATACTCGTTGGTGATCGCCCGCAACACGAACTTCAAGATGGCCGACTACGTGTACTTTACCGATTTCGAGGCCGGCGCCGGACCCGAATGGTCCATAAGGGTTACCGACAACACGGTGCCTGATTTCACTCGCTTCCTCGGACGCTTCAGTAACGGTTCCACCACTTTGACAGTTCCGACCGTCCCTGGCCGTGGGTATGTCCTTGAGTTCGACTTGATGATCATCGACAGTTGGGACGGGAGTGGCTATCCCGGCCCAGATTACTTCAGTGTGAACGTGGGCGGAAACCGTCTGTTCCACCACACGTTTAGCCAGTTCGGTGGGCCGCAGACATATCCTGGTGCACCAACCTTGGGAGGCCGGAATTTCGGCTGGAGCGGATGGAACGACGCCATTTACCGCGGCATCTCGATCCCCTTTGTGGCCGCCTCTGCTATCACCAGCATTCAGTTTTACGATGGCGGCTTACAAGGGCTCAGCGACGAGTCGTGGGGAATCGATAACGTGGACGTGCAAGGTCTACGCCTCGCTGGACAACGTCAAGGGCGGTTCGGACGACCGTTTGCTGGCCACCTTCGTGCGTAGCGGCAACCTGGCAGCCGGGGCCTTCTACTACGCGCGCGACAAGGTGGTCAACATCCCCATCGACCTGACAGGCACGATCTACTTGTACGTGCGGACCGACGCCGACAACCAGGTGTACGAGGGAGCCAACGAACAAAACAACGACTCGGAACTTGTCCCGGTGACCGTCGTCCAGAACTTGGCCGACCTGCAAGTGACGGCGATTGACCCGATCGCCGGGCCGATCCGGGCGGGCGACTTGGTGACCGTCCGGTGGACCGTCGCGAACCTCGGCAGCGGCCAGACCAACGCGCTCAGTTGGCGCGACCGCATCTACCTGTCGCCGGACAACGTGCTGGGCAACGGCAACGACGTGCAATTGGGCAGCGTCACCCGCACAAGTCCCCTAGAGGCAGGCGGATCCTATAGCGCATCGGCAACCGTGCGGATCCCGACCAGCCTCTCCGGGCCGTTCTACCTGGGCGTGTGGACGGACGCTGACGGGCAGGTCTTCGAGGGGGCTTTCGAGGGCAACAACACGCGCCTGCGCGGGCTGGGTACGGATCCCAACGACCCCGAAGATTCCGGCCCTATCAATCCGCCGGATCACGGGACGGTCCTAGTCCCCGACCTCGTTCTGGTAAGCGTCGACGCTCCGTCGCAGGCATACAGCGGTCAGGCCTTCGACTTGAGTTGGACCGTGCGCAACGACGGCGACCCGACGCCGCGCAACTGGTACGACCAAGTGTACCTGTCGCTGGACCAGGTGTTTGACGCAGGCACGGACATCTCGCTGGGGCACGCGTTCCACGATTCGCTGGCGAGCGGGGCAAGCTACACCAAGAGGCAGTCCTTCCGGATACCGCGCGGGCTTTCCGGGCCGTTTTACGTCTTCGTCGTCGCGGACCGCGGCAACTACCTGGCCGAGTCCAACGAGCTGAACAACACGGACTACGATCGCACATCGATGCTGGTCCATCTGCTTCCGCCGGCCGATCTAGTGGTGGGCACGATCACGGTTCCCGCCAACGCCGCGCCAGGCGCCACTACTAGCATCACTTATACCGTGCGCAACGAAGGCGCCGAGAGTGCGGTCGGCAGTTGGTACGATTCGATCTATATTTCGGCAGACACAGTCTGGGCTGCACTTTCCGAAAAAAGTCGCAAGTCCTTGTGCAATAATGGTTTCCGAAAGACGGCTTTTTGATGCGGGTAAAACCACAAGTTGTTGCCAAACAACGACTTACGCGCGCCGGTACGTGCGTTTTTCGGAAAGTGCAGTCTGGGATATTGGGGACGCCTTTTTCGGTCGCGTCCATCACGAAGGCAACGTCCCAGGTGGCGGGACATATAGCCACACCCTGGCGGCTCCGCTTCCTGGGGTGCTCCCTGGCCAGTACCACGTGATCATCCGGAGCGATATTCTCAATCACATTCCTGAAAGTAACGAGGCGAACAACGTCGGCGCGTCGCTGGATCGGGTTGAAATTGACGTCCAGTTGCTTGAGCTGGGCGTGCCGCAGTCGGGTAACCTGTCGCAAGGTCGGTCAGTATATTACAGGACGCCATTCCTCACGGCTGGCGAGACAGTCCGGTTCCGCCTCCACGGTGTCGAGGACGCCTACACCGAGCTATATGTGCGCAGGGGTGAAATGCCGTCGCGCAACGAGTACGACTACGCCGCCAAACAGCCGTTTGTCTCCGACCAAGAGATCGTCATGCCGGTCCAGCAGGCAGGCGTCTACTACGTGATGGCTTATGCTACTGTGGCTGCCGGCGCCCCAGCCTATACGATCTCCGCCGACGTCGTCCCGTTCTCTATCCGGAGCATCCAGTCGGATCGCGTCGGCAATTCGGGCTGGGCTACGATCAAAGTCTCAGGCGCACGATTCCAGCCCGACACGCAGTTCTTCCTCCTCGACAGCGACTCTAACGTCCTGCCCGCCGTACGAACCTACATCCAGGATTCTGTAACGGCCTTTGTTACCTTTGACCTTTACGCGGTGTCTACCGGCGTGTATACGGTGGCCGCGTACGACCCGGTACGTAATCTCTCCGTGCTACTTGAGGATTCGCTGACAGTAGTGGCCGGAACCGGCTACGACATGGAACGGCACGAGCTGGTCTCCGGGTCAACACGCAGCCATCACCATGTCGCAGTCGTTCGCGGCCAGGATGATTGCCGCTGCCCAGAGAGCCGGAACGGGCCAGGCTGCGATGGAACCTAGCGGGATCCCGTTGCCACCAGTCCCGGAGAAGTGCTTCAAGTGCCAGAAGTGGGAAACTGAATACCGCGGGACGGACCAGGGCTGTGGCTTCATTACGACCGTCGACCCGATAAACTGCAAGAAGGTCATCACCTACAAGCCTTGCGTGCCGCCGCCGGTAGACCCCAACGATATAGTCGGGCCGGCCGGACACGGCGATGAGCGTTGGATTGCCGCCCATCGTCAACTGGACTATATGATCCGCTTCGAGAACGATCCTGTCTTGGCCCAGGCGCCGGCGCAGAAAGTGGTGATAACCCAGCAACTGGATGCCGATCTGGACTGGCGTACCTTCCGCCTCGGAGATTTCGGATTTGGAGGGTTGGTGTTTGCAGTGCCAGAGAATGTGGCCTTCTACAGCAACCGGATCGACCTGACGGCAGAGCGTGGCTATTTTGTGGACTTCACCGCAGGCATCGACGTTCGTACCGGCCAAGCCTTCTGGACTTTCGTGACGATTGATCCGGCTACTGGGGAGCAGCCTCTGGACCCGAACGTGGGCTTTTTGGCGATCAACGACAGCCAAGGTGCTGGAGAAGGCTGGGTCAGCTACTCGGTGCGACCTAAGCGCACTGTGGTGACCGGTGATGTGATCGACGCGCAGGCTCGGATCGTCTTCGACACCGAAGCCCCGCTCGATACGCCGCCAATCTTCAACAGGCTCGACGCGGGCAAGCCGCAAAGCAAGGTATCTGCCCTGCCGGCCACGGTGGACGACGTGAGCTTTACGGTCAGTTGGACGGGTAGCGACGACCAAGGAGGCTCTGGTCTGGCCGCCTTCCACGTTTTCGTCTCGGAAAATGACGGTCCGTTCCAGCCATGGCTGCTCAATACCCAATTGACCTCCGCCCAATTTATGGGCGTCCAGGGCCGCCGGTACGCCTTTTACAGTGTCGCACTTGACCGTGCAGGCAATGTGGAAGACGCGCCCCCAATTCCCGATGCAGTCACTGTTACTCGTGGGACAACGGGTACTATCGGCGACTGGGTGTGGTTCGACGCCAACGCCAATGGTATCCAGGATGAGGACGAGGTGGGGCAGTCGGGCGTTACCGTCAGGCTGTATTTGGCCGACGGCATCGCTCCGCTGGCGGAAACTGTTACGGACGAAAATGGCAGGTACAGCTTCGCCGGCCTGGACATCGCTCAATCGTACTTCTTAGAGTTCGTCGCTCCGGCCGGCTATGGCTTCAGCCTGCCGGACGCCGGAGCTGATGACACGCTGGACAGCGATGCCGACATCGCCACCGGCAGGACTAG
>Ga0209017_10001768_pt1 | contig 15523 bp, 13 predicted proteins | sample YNPBryunderm2012_FD_185812 | JGI IMG/M metagenome (GOLD analysis project Ga0209017, IMG submission 185812) | Anoxygenic and chlorotrophic microbial mat microbial communities from Yellowstone National Park, USA - YNP Bryant MS undermat 2012... ... | reverse complement strand
GGGACAGTGGCTGGGGCAAATCCAACATGACCCCGGCATTTTTTGAAAAGTCGAGCCGCTTCGAAAAAGATTGCCAGGAACGGGGAAAAGAGACGGTGATCACCGAGCGGGAAGGCGAACGTCTGGCGATGCTAGCCTGGATCCATCTCGAACCGGCCACCCGACAGCGAGTCTTTATGGATAATGCCATGCCCGTCCCCGATTCCTTAAAATCGCAACCGATCACCGAAGATTTTCTGGATAAAGATGCAGGGACGATTGCGATTGCCGACATTATGCAAGCCCGTTGTGCTCGGTGTCACAAAGACGGAGAGCAGCAACCTTCTCTCGAAGAGTTCATCGCCATCGAACCGCTGATTACCGCCCCCCCGCTGGAGATCATCGAGGGAATGTTTGGCGAGCGCTGGATTCGCAGCGGGAAACAGGTCAGTATCGAGGGGCTGACGCAATCCACCCACGCACATTTGCTCAGTTTTGCCATGCTGTTTATGCTCACAGGGCTGCTCTTCGCTTTAAGTCCGTACCCAGCTTGGCTGCGTTTACTCCTAGCCCCGACAGTTTTACTGGCACAGGTCGCGGACATATCCTGCTGGTGGCTCGCCCGAGTTCCGACTTACGGTCCCTATTTTGCCCAGGCGATTGTCCTGACCGGCAGTATTGTTGGGGCAGGATTATCTCTGCAAATTATCCTGGGATTGTTCGGGATGTATTCTTGCCGAGGCAAATTGGCGATTCTGGTGTTGCTGCTCATTGGCGGGTCGATCCTCGGTCTGATCACCACCCAGGCGATTGTTCCGGCGCTGCAACAAGAACGAGAACACTACGAGAAACGTCAGCAACCTGAGGTGGAACTAGTGTCGGCAGAAAAGGCCACGCCTTCGGATACCCCGGCTCAGCTCGCCTCCGCCCCACCGAAAACGTCAACTACTCGCGTTCCTTGCCAGTTGGAAAAGCTGATCATGGGGCCGACGACGCCGACCGCGGATGCCCCGTGGGATGGCAGCGGCAGTATGGCGGCAGCCTTTTTCAGCCGCGATGGCGATGATTATAAAGATCAGATCAAGGAACGTGCGAAAGCCGAGGTCGATGCCGAACGGGAGGGGGAACGCCTGGCCTTACAAGCCTGGATTCTTGCCAGTTCAGAGTTGCGAAAAGCCAGCTATGAGGCCGACGCCTTCCCGCTACCACCCGATCGCCTCGGCCAACCAATCACCCCACGCTATTTGAGCACAGACAAGATGACCGTGGCCGTCAAAACCATTCTCACCGACCGTTGCGTTCGTTGCCACGCCCAGGATGGCGACGTCCCCGATTACCCGCTGGAAACTTATGAGCAATTGCTGAAGTATATGACAACCGCCCCGGCTCCGGTCGATCCACCGTCGCCTCGGTCGCCCTTACCCCCTGACACGCCGGCCGCAACGCCGCTGGACAAGCCGATTCCCCCGGCAAACTGAGCCCTGATAATCGACGCCATGCCCCGGAATTTCCGTTCCATCATTCCAGTACCAGTGAGAGAAGATTCTGGGGCCGTCTCAGGGATGATCCGACGGCAAATATCGCTGCAAAAAGTCTCGTGACCGTGCCGCGGTTGCCACTGCATCATGACTATGACGGCTCAGTTCAACAGCAACCATCCCCGCGTAACCAATCTCGCTCAGGGCCGCGAACAACTCGGCAAAGTCGACTTCGCCGTCACCGAAGGCAAGGTGATCATGGACACCAGGTCGCATGTCGTCGATGTGCACGTTCCACAAGCAATGTCGCCAACGGCGAATGTGAACTCCGATCGGAATTTCCCGCTGACAAACGAGGTGACCGACATCGAGGGTCAAGCCGAAGGCGGGGTGATTCACACGCTCAGATAATTCGGAAAATTTTTCCATGGTATCGATGAACATTCCCGGTTCCGGCTCGAAAGCGAGACGCAGTCCCTGTTCAGCGGCGACATCCGACAAACGCCGAAGCTCATCCACTAATTGTTGCCAGGGCTGTCTCGGCTCCTGACCCGGTAAAAGTGCACCCGACCAGAGACTCACGATCCTCGCCTGTAAAATCTTGGCAATTTCGAGACACCGAATGAGAAACTGGCGGCGGATCCGCACTTGATCCGGATCTGCTGAGATCAGCGTCGGTTGATGCTTCTGTCGCGGATCGAGCAAAAAGCGGGCACCGGTCTCAATCACGTAGCTGAAGCCACGCTCGGCATTCCGTAAGGCAAAGGCTCGGGTCTGTTCGTGCCAAGCCGGATGGAACGGATCGAGATGATGCACATCCACGGTAAGAGCCAGGCCACGGTAGCCGAGTTCGTGCAAGATTTCCACAGCGTCGTCCAAGCGATGATGAGCAAACCCGTTGCTGTTGTATCCAAGTATCATCGTCATGCTGTCTCCCGAACAGGAACGCTCTTGCACGATCGATGCCGAACGATATATGTAGCCTCGATTCTCGGAACACCCACGGATGGGGGAAGCTCGGCATGATCGCCGCTCGCTCACGCATGGTCCGGCTCAGAGTCGCTGTTGCTCTGGCAATCGGGTGTGCCGTCGGTTGTGCCGGGCGGGACTCGGCTTGGCTCGCCACGACTTCGAGCGAGACGGCTGTGGTACGGCCACAAGCTCCGGTGGAGGCTTCTTCGCCGCCACGATCCCCGGCTGTCGGTTTCTCACCGTCAGCGTCTGCTCCGACCGCCGTCGTCCCCCTCGGCAGCCCGTCCACGCCTGTAATCCCGGCCGCATTGACGCCCGCTGATGACTCGTCCCTCGTTGCGGCCTCGGCGTTCCGTCCGAATCCGGCCACGGCCGACACACAGTTACGCGTCGTCGCCGTCATCGGCACCGACTCTGTGATCACCGATGACGAAGTCTGGCAGATGGTGCGGCAACGTGCCAACGAATATATCAAACTGACGGGCTCTGACCGGGAAGCCCGCGAAAAAGAGTTATTCCGAGAATCGCTGCGATCACTCATCGATCGTGAATTAATCCTCGCGGACTTTCTTAGCAAGCTGAAGAAAAATAAGCCCGAACTGATCCCGAAACTCGAGCAAGAAGCGAAGCAGAGCGCCGAAAAGGAACTGAAACGGTTCCGCAAACTGAACAATATTCCCTCAGAGGCAGAATTTGCTCAGGCGTTGCGTCAACAGGGAATGTCTCTGAAAGGATTACAGCGACAGATTGAACGCAAGTCGATGGTGGACATCTACCTCGGGCAATTGATGCGTGAGAAGAAAGCCAGCATCACCTTGGCGGAAGTGGTCCAGTATTATCAGCGTCACCCGGAGGAATTCCGCGTCGAAGATTCTGTCGACTGGCTCGATTTATTCGTTAGCTTCCGTCGTTTGAACACCCCCGAAGAAGCCCGTCGTTATGCCCAGCAACTCCGACTCCAAGCACAAGCCGGTGCCGATTTCGTCGAACTGGTGAAACAATACGGGCACGGCGACAGTGTCCTGCGGCAGGGGGAAGGCATCGGCCATAAACGGGGTGAGATTCACCCGCGTGAACTGGAAGAGACGCTTTTCACTCTCCAGGAAAATCAGGTTAGCGAATTAATTCCCACCGAAACCGGCTATCACATCGTCAAAGTAACCCGCCGGGTCCATGCCGGGATCCGTCCGTTTGATCAAGAAACTCAAGCTGCAATCCGCTCAAAACTTGCGGGGCAAATTGCCCAGCAAGAATATCAGCGGATTATCGAAGATCTTTGGCGAAAAACTACGGTCCGGATCGTGGAATTACCCTGATTGACATTGGAACGCCGGGCCGGCACACGGAAGAAACTCTGCATCGGAATGATTTCCCCTTCGGGGTTTGTCGTACCAGCACTTTGCCGATTTCATCCAGCTTACTTGGCCAGACTCACGCAGACGATTTCCTGATCGTTGCGAGCAAACATTTTCCGGTTAGCAAATGCAGGATGAGTCCAGACAACCGGACGGCCCGCCAGCCGATTTGTCGGCTCCAGGATCACCGCGCGATCGATCTCTTTGTAACCGCTGGGGGATAATTCGGCGATGATCAATTCTCCCTGTTCGTTGAACAAAAACTCACGCTGCCCGTGACTGACCAGGAAGGCATTTGCCCAGCGTTCGATCCACGGTTGCGTCGTGGACGGTTCTTCACGTTCCCGCACCTTGGCCGGCGTCAACCGGCCACGTGTTGCCGCCATCGTCGACCAGAGCCGTTCCCCTGTCGCGGCTTTCAGACAACGCAATTCGCCATAACTGCAGATGCCGTAGACATAGTCGCCATGGATGACTGGGGTCGGCATGATTGCGTTGAGGTCAACCGTCTGATTCGGCCGCTCTCCCCGAGCTTTGCTCCGCCAGACGGCTTCCGCACCGCTTGCCGTGACTTTCACCAGCATCGAACCGTTATAAAACGAGGTGACAAAGATCTGATCGTTACCGACCAGGCGGGGCATCGGGGCCGTCAAGGCGGCTCGTACCTCAAACGGCACTGTCCACCGCGTCTTTCCCGTCTCCGGATCGAGGCCGACCAACGCTTTCGGGTGCCAAATCACCAACTGTCGTTCCCCAGCGACGTTGAGGATGACGGGTGGACAATACCCGAAATCACCGGCGTCATACGAAAGCGCTTTCCAGATCGGTTCGCCGCTGCGTTTGTCGAAGGCCATCACCAACCGGCCATCGCTGCCACCCACCAGACAGATCAGTTTGTTGCCGTCAATCAGCGGTGGCGAAGAAAACCCCCAGACCGGCACTTCCGCGGCAAAATCTTTCATGAACTGTTTTGACCAGAGTACCTCGCCGGTTTTGATATCCAGGCAAAGCAAGTCTCCCATTGCCCCCAGTGTATACACACGCCCGTCATCGACCGTCGGCGTGCATCGAGGGCCGGCGGCATAACTGATCCGGTAAGCGGCGGGGTAACTGTGCTTCCAGAGCAGTTGACCGGTCGCCTCGTCCAGGCACACGATCCGCTCTTGCCCAGGAACCACCGTATTCCGGTCGAACGGATTGTCTGGATTCTCGGCTCCCTCGGCCAGAATCCGATCGGTGACAAAGACTCTGCCTGCGGCAACTGCTGGCCCGGAATAACCCATCCCGACCGGGGTTTTCCAAAGCACCTTTGGTCCGCCAGCCGGAAATTTGTCCAAGATATCGCTTTCCCGCCAGACACCGTCTCGCTGCGGGCCCATCCATTGCGGCCAGTCCGCAGCCGATAATCGCTCCGATCCATTCAGCAGGGCAGAAAGCAGAAGCCCGGCGATCGCCCCCAACCTGATTCCAAAACGCATGGCGAACCACTCCTGAAAAGCCGTTCTGATCAAGATCCCGCAACGCCGATGGGCGTCGATGCTTCGCTCCCCGTTGAAGCCGGGCAGCCTTTCACTTAGAGTGATGTAGGACGTTGCCAACCGGATTGACATCCGATTTTTTCCAACGGCTGACTTTCTCGAACGCTGGTGGTGGCTCATGTTTGAAGGAATCACCCGCGGCTTATCGGATGCCTTGAAAAAGCTCCGAGGCCGGGGTCGGCTGACCGAAGAGAATATCCGCGACGGCTTGCGTGAGGTTCGGCGTGCATTACTGGAAGCCGATGTTAACCTCACCGCCGCCACGGATTTCATCAAAAAAGTCGAGACGAAAGCGGTCGGTCAAGACATTCTTGGACGCGTCGATCCATCGGAACAAATCATCAAAATCGTCTATGAAGAACTCGTCAACTTGATGGGACCCGTTGATCACAGCTTCCCCCGGAAAGCTGATCGTCCCGTGGTGTTGATGCTCTGCGGGCTGCAAGGTTCGGGGAAAACCACCACGGCCGCCAAACTGGCCTTGAACCTCAAATCCCAGGGTCGAAAGGCTCTCCTCGCCGCCGCAGACTTGCAACGCCCCGGTGCGGTTGAACAACTTAAAACCCTCGGCGGGCAAATCGGCGTTGATGTTTACAGCGAAAATACCAGCCCGGTGGATGTTTGCAAAAACGCCGTGGTCCGCGCCAAACAGACGCTTTGTGATACGGTCATTCTCGACACCGCCGGCCGGCTTCAGATCGACGAAGATCTGATGAATGAACTGAAGCAAATCGACCGCTTGGCCAAGCCGGACGCGGTTTACCTGGTCGTTGATGCCATGATCGGCCAAGAAGCGGTCAACGTTGCTAAGGCGTTCAACGATACGCTCGAACTTGATGCCTGCATTCTCACCAAGATGGATGGCGACGCCCGGGGCGGGGCGGCATTGTCGATTAAACATGTCACCGGTGTCCCCATCAAATTGATCGGCGTCGGTGAAAAACTCGACAAACTCGAGGAATTCCACCCCGAACGCATGGCCAGCCGGATACTCGGCCAGGGCGATTTGATGGGCGTGGTCGAGAAAATCCAAGCCATTCAACAACAGATGTCGGAGGAAGAACGTGCCAAGCAGCAAGCCGCCTTGCAGAAAGGCAACTTCACGCTCGACGATTTCCGCAAGCAATTTCAGATGATCGCCCAGGTCGGCATGAACGATATGATTTCCCGAATCCCCGGCATGTCCCAGATGATTCCCCCGGGAGATGATCCGGAAGTGGCCTTGAAACGGCTTCAGGGCATGATCGACTCCATGACCCCTGCCGAACGTGCCGACCCCGACATCATCGACCTCAGCCGCCGTAACCGTATCGCCGCCGGCTCTGGGACGCAACCGCACGAAGTTAAGCAATTCCTGCAGCAATTCAATCAGGTCCGCGCCTTGATGAAGCAGATGGCGTCGATGTCGATCTGGCAGCGGATGAAGATGCTAGGCAATTTGAGCAAAATGGGTGCCATCACGCCACAAGGGATGATCGGCATCAAAACCAAGGGGAATACCGGCCATCGCAAAACTCCGAAAGAACGCGCCGAAGAACGAAAGAAGAAAAAAAAGAAACGTTAGTCCCCTCTTCATGAAAAATCTTCGAGATGGGATAGTCTCTCATGATCTTTCCTGCTAATATGGTTGTTTTAACTGTTATCCAACGAGAGGAACTGAGGTGGCGGTTCGTATTCGCATGAAACAGATGGGGCGTACCCATCGTCATTATTATCGCATCGTCGCCATGGATCACCGCCAGCCCCGTGATGGTAAGGTGATCGAAGATCTTGGAACATACGATCCTCATGTTGCCGACGAAGAAAAGCAGGTGACATTGATCCCCTCGCGGATCAAGTACTGGCAAAGCGTCGGTGCAAAACCCTCTCACCATGTGGAGGTACTGCTAAAAAAATATCTGGCCAAGTTTGAAGCGATCGAAGCTCAGCAGGCCGCGGCAGCGCAGGCGGAAATGCCGACGGAAGCATCGGCGTCACCGAATTAACCCGGGTTAGCGTCATGATCTCGGCTGGCGTGGCTCCGACAACGCCGCGAACCATCCGCTTCGATGTTCTGACTTTGTTCCCGGAACTGTTCCAGAGTTACTTGTCACAAAGCTTGCTGAAACTGGCCATTCAGGCGGGGATCGTGCAAGTTCATCTCTGGAACATCCGTGACTGGAGCACCGACAAACATCAGAAGGTCGATGACCGCCCGTACGGTGGCGGACCCGGGATGGTGCTGATGCCCGAACCGGTCGTCGCATGCGTGGAAGATGTGCAGGCAGCAGCCACGCCACCCGGGGAACTGATCATGTTGACCCCGGCGGGGCAGCGGCTCACTCAAGCCGTTGTCGCGGAACTGGCCGAATATCCGCGACTGCTATTGCTTTGCGGCCGCTATGAGGGCTTTGATGAGCGAATTCGCTTATTGTTGAAGCCACGAGAAATTTCCGCTGGTGATTTCATCTGCAACGGCGGGGAAGTCCCGGCCATGCTAATCATCGACACGGTGATCCGCCTGATCCCGGGAGTCCTCGGCGATGAAACAAGTGCCGCCGACGAAAGTCATTGCAAACCAGGGCGGATTGAATATCCACAATACACGCGGCCACGGGTGTTTCGAGGACTCGAAGTCCCCGAAATCTTGCTCAGCGGCAATCACCAGGCCATCGCCGCCTGGCGTGAGCAACAATCCCAGCTGCGGAGCAGCGAACGATCCCGCATCGTTCAGTGACGGTGATTGACTGAAACTTCAAACACGGCACCTCCACGAGCCAAGGTGCCCTCGTGATGATCGGGAAGATGCCATGCAAAATCGCTTATTAACCCTGGTTGAATCGGTTCATCTGAAATCGGATCTGCCGCGGATCGTTGTCGGCGATACCGTGGTCGTCCATCAGCGGATCCTTGATGGTGCCAAAGAACGAATTCAGACGTTTGAAGGCGATGTGATTGCTCGCAGCGGCCGTGGAATTCAGGAAACGATTACCGTACGCCGTCTGGTTCAAAGCGAAGGCGTCGAACGGATCTTCCCGATTCACTCGCCCCGAATCGCCAAGATTGAAGTGAAGAAAGCCGGTGCCGTCCGACGGGCCAAGCTGTATTACATCCGCGATCGGGTTGGCAAGGCGACGAAGATCAAGATCGATGCCAAGCGTCAAGCGTTGCTGGATGAAGCCGCCAAGGCAGCCGCAGCGGAAGCTGCCAAGGCGGCGGCCGAAGCCGCCCGTGCGGCCGCGGAAGCTGCCGGGACCACCGGTGGTCCGAGCAAACGCTCGCAAAAACGTGCCGCTAAGAAGGAAGCTGCGAAAAAATAAGCGGTTTCATGCCCACGGATCGGACGGCAAATGCCCGCATCCGGCTTTCAACACTGGCGGTTCTGGCGGCGCTGGTTCGGTGTGCGGTCCGAACGAGCCGCCGCCCGTTTCTTGCAACGGCTCGGTTATCGCATCCTCGCCACCAACCAGGCCGATCGCCGGGGTGAACTCGACCTCATCGCCCTGGACGGGCAGACAATTGTCATCGTGGAAGTTCGTTCTCGCCTCGATCCCGATCCTGTTCGAATCGCACAGACGGTCGATTATCGCAAGCAACGGAAACTGACCGAGGCTGCGGTTCGCTACTTATCCCGTCGTCGCCTTCTCGGCCAAGCTGTCCGGTTTGATGTTGTCGCAATCTCGTGGCCCGAATCCCAGCAGGAGCCAACCATTTTGCATTTCCCGGATGCGTTTGAGGCTGTCGGCCGGTTTCAAATGTTTCACTGAACATGACTGGCGGTCGCTCAGACCAGCCCGTTACCTGAGTCCGTAGCGGATTCGGCAGCCCGTCCAGTAATCATGCTGATCTGCTCAGACGGACCGACGATTTTGTATATTCTGACTGCGTACCTTCCCCCTCAATGAAAAGCGTTGCGGGAACAGCGATGGCGGAATTTCTCACGGTGGATGAACAACTGGCCATCTTATTGCGAGGTGTGGCCCAGGTTGAAACCATCGACGAGCTTCGGCGGAAACTGACCCACAGCCGGGAAACGGGCAAGCCGCTCCGGGTGAAATACGGCATCGACCCCACCGGCTTTGATGTCCACCTTGGTCATACCGTTCCACTGCGGAAACTTCGGCAATTTCAGGAACTGGGGCATCAAGCCGTGCTCATCATCGGGACGGCTACGGCCCAAGTCGGCGATCCCAGCGGGCGGGATGAATCGCGGCAAGGTCTCACGATCGAACAGATTCAGCGGAACGCCGAAAACTATCTTTCGCAGATCGCGCGGGTGATTGATGTCACGAGGGCCGAAGTCCGATCAAATTCCGAGTGGTTCTCCCGCTACGGATTTGCCGAGATGCTCCGCTTGCTGGGCAAAATGACCATGCAGCGGATGCTGGAACGCGATGACTTCGAGAAACGGCTCGCTGCCGGCACGCCGATTTATTTGCATGAATGCCTTTACCCGTTGTTGCAGGGCCAAGATAGCGTGGAGATTCAAGCAGATGTTGAGCTGGGAGGCACCGAGCAGCTTTTTAACTTGATGGTCGGACGCCATCTGCAGCGAGATGCTGGGCAGCCCCCCCAAGTTTGTCTGACGATGCCGATTCTCCGGGGCCTTGACGGGGAAAAAAAGATGGGGAAAAGCCTCGGCAACTACATCGGGGTCGCAGAGTCCCCAAGCGAACAATTTGGCAAAACCATGCGGATCCCCGATGAATTGATGCGGGAGTGGTTCACCTTGCTGACGGACCGCCGCCCAGAGCAGATCGCCGAGATTCTCGCCGGGAAACCGAACGAAGCCAAGAAGCGACTAGCCGCCGATATTGTCACCGGTTTTCACGGGGAGGCTGTCGCCGATGCTGTTCTGGCCGACTGGCGGAAACAATTCGAGCAGAAAGGCGATCCCGAGCAAATTCCCGAAGTTGTTCTCCAACGATCCGATCTCGCCGAATTTTCAGCGGCCGCAATCCCCGCACCGCGGTTACTGGTGCTCGCCGGTCTGGCAAAAAGCAACAGCGAGGCGCGAAACAAAATCACTGAAGGGGCATTTAATTACGGACCCGATCGGGAAAAAATCACCGACTGGAAAGCCTCGCTTCCTGTGAGCGACGGTCTGATTTTACGGCTGGGTCGAAAAATCGTGCGAATTCGCCTGGAATCATCTGGATCTTGATCTTTCATTCTGATGATGCTTATTGGCTCCGATTCCAAGAAAGGAGTCGCAGGTGCCCCGAGGTTGCTTACTCCTCTTCTGTACTGGCTGTTTGGCACTCACACCCAGGTCGACGGTAGCACAAGATTCTGCCGCACTTCCTGAGCCGGCACGAACACCCGCGCTGCTCCGCTGGGGTGCTGACCCGACGGGCGGTGCCCCGTACGTTTATCAGGACAAAGACGGGAATTTCACCGGTTTCGAGTGGGAGCTTGCGGGATATCTAGCGCGTAAGCTTGGCAGGGTTCCGGAATTTCGACCCGGGGACTGGGATAAACTGCCGCAACGCCTCGATCATCCCGCCGACACCCCGACGGGCATCGATATTGTTTTGAACGGGTACGAGTTGAACCGCGAACTGGCCGAGGATTATGCGGTGTCGCGGCCGTATTTTGTTTATCGCTTGCAGTTGCTGGCACACCGCGACAACGATCAGATGCAGGGCTGGGCCGACCTGATGCCCCGAACCGGCGGGCCAAGAAAATCGGTCGGCGTTCTCGGCGGGTCGGCGGCGCATGCCTACATGCTCAAAGCATTCGCCGACCACGTCGATCTGCGGATCAATCCGGATGTTGCCACCGTGATGGGGCTCGTCCAGGACCGTCGGATGGATGCCACGGTCCAAGATACGCCCGCGGCAACATACTTTCTTCGAGTCATGCCTCAATTGAAAGCCGTGGGAGAGCCCAGGCAACCTGGCTTCTATGTCATTTATCTTCGCCAATCTGATCCGGAACTGTTGCGTGGGATCAACCAGGCCATTGCGGACGGAATCCGTGACGGAACAATCAAGCGGATCTACGAAAAATATGGCCTCTGGACTGAAGATCAGGAACGGCTTTTGTACTGGATGGATCAGCCGTGGCCGCAATTCTCAGCGAATCAGCCACGGCGTTCCGAAGCGGACCCCGAATCCGCAGATGATTCCGCGGTCAATCCCTGGCCGCGGATGTTGAAGGAACTCATTCATGCCGCCGGAATGACGGTCTTTCTTTCCGTCACTTCGTTCCCCCTGGCGATGCTGGCGGGAATGCTGATCGCAGTGGGTCGAGTCTACGGGCCACGGCTGCTTTCCATTCCGCTGGGACTCTTTATCGAAGTGATCCGTGGCACACCACTCATGTTGCAATTGTACACGGTTTTTTACTTGCTGCCGATGCTGTTGCCAGGACTTGCCCTGGAACCGATTCAAGCTGGGATTCTCGGACTGGCTATCAATTATTCGGCCTATGAAGCTGAGAATTATCGTGCCGGTTTGCTGGCGGTGCCCCGGGGGCAACTGGAAGCCGCCCTCGCCCTGGGCATGACCCGCTGGACAGCATTGCGGCGGATTGTGATTCCGCAAGCAGCCCGCATCGTCATTCCGCCGGTGACAAACGATTTCATTGCCTTATTCAAAGATACCTCGGTTTGCTCGGTGATTCTCATTACGGAACTGACGCGAAAATATAACGAGCTTTACAATTTCAATCGGGAATACATTGTTGAACTCGCTTTTGTCACAGCAGGAATCTATCTCATGATGAGTTATCCTCTTGCTCTCGCCGCGCAGTGGATTGAACGCCGACTCGGCACGGAAACGGGAGTCAGTCGATGATTCAGGTGCGTGAACTGGTCAAGGAATTCCATGGCCAGCGGATTCTCGACGGTGTTTCCTTTGAATTACGCCAAGGCGAGGTGACCGTGCTTGTCGGACCTTCCGGGGGCGGGAAATCGACACTGCTTCGCTGCATGAACGGTCTTGAAGCATTTGAATCGGGGGAAATCATTGCCGGGCCATTGCGGTTGCGTGGCGGAGTGCCTCATGCCGAACAGGTCCTCGTGGAACTGCGGCGGATGATCGGCATGGTATTTCAACAATTTCACTTGTTTCCGCATATGACGGTCCTGGAAAACGTCATGAGTGGACCGCGATTTGCTCTCGGTCAGCCACGCTCTGTGTCGGAATCGCTGGCCCGGAGTTTACTCGAACGCGTCGGCTTAAGCGAAAAAATGGATGCTCGTCCAGCACAATTGTCCGGAGGCCAGCAACAACGTGTTGCCATTGCCCGAGCCCTCGCGGTTCATCCTGCAGTGATCCTGTTCGATGAACCGACCAGCGCCCTCGATCCTCGAATGACCGCTGAGGTGCTGGCCGTGTTGCGCGATCTGGCCCGCGGTGGACAAACAATGATTGTGGTAACGCACGACATGGAACTGGCGCGGGAAGCCACGACCGTGCATGTCATGGAACGCGGCCGCATCATTCGCAGCGGAACACCTGCGGAAACGTTATCCGGATCTGGCTGGTAACATCGATTGCAGACTCAGGGGATTGTTCCATGCTTGCCGAGACTGCCCGTCAAGTAATCCGTGTTGGCCACAGCCCGGACCCGGATGATGCCTTCATGTTTCATGCACTGGCCAATCATAAAATTCCGACCGGGCCGTTTGAATTCATCCATGAATTACACGACATTGAGACACTGAATCGCCGGGCGATGCGTGGCGAACTCGAGGTTTCAGCCGTCAGTATTCACGCTTACAGCTACTTGCTCGATCAGTATGCCCTGCTTCCCAGCGGCAGCAGCATGGGCGACAATTACGGCCCAATGATTATAGCTCGGCAACCACTCACAATCAGCGATCTCCCGGGACTGACAATCGCGGTCCCAGGCACCCTGACCACGGCATTTCTCACATTAAATCTGCTGTTCCACTCACTCGGGAAGTCCTCGGCACTGCACTACCACGTCATGCCGTTCGACCAGATTCTTCCAGCCGTTGCCGAGGGCCGGTTTGCTGCCGGGCTGATTATTCACGAAGGACAACTCACGTATGCCACTCAGGGGCTTCACCTCGTCGTCGATCTCGGCGTCTGGTGGCAGGAACAAACCGGCTTGCCCTTGCCGCTTGGCGGTAATGTCATCCGCAAAGACCTCGGCCCGAACATCATGCGAGAAATCAGTCGATTGCTCAAGGAAAGTATTCGCTACGGCCTCGAACATCGAGACGAAGCGCTTCAGCATGCCTTGCAGTATGCCCGCGACATGAATATCGGTCTGGCCGATCAATTCGTCGGCATGTATGTGAACGACTGGACACTTGATTATGGTGAGCGAGGCCGGGACGCGATCCGGAAATTGCTTGAGGAAGGTCACCGCGCTGGAATTATTCCCAAGCCGGTCGAAGTCGAATTTGTCGAGTAATTCACCCAGGGCATTCGGCGGCAGTTTCCCTACGACCTCGGTGCAGGTTGCTCACCATCGATTCGTCTCGTCCGCCCTCTCACTGCTAAAATCCAATCAGGCCGATGAGTCCAGGCAATTCTATCCGTCCGGGTGAGATACCAGGATGCAAACATTGCTCAGCTTCACCTCACCGCCGGAACCGTGCGGATATCTCCCTGATCAACTCTGGTCGTTGCATTACGAGGTGGTCGATGAACTGACGGTCGAAGCCTACCAGGAACGGTTGCTGGCGGGCTGGCGTCGCTTTGGCTACACCTTGTTCCGGCCCGCTTGCCTTCACTGCCAGGCTTGTCAGTCCTTACGCGTGGATGTCGCCCGGTTTCGGCCTTCGGCCACACAAAAACGAGTGTGGCGGAAAAACCAGGGGGAAGTCCGGCTGACAATCGGAGAGCCATCCGTGACGGCCGAGAAACTCGCACTCTATGACAAGTTTCATGCCTTTCAAGCGGAATTCAAAGCCTGGCCGGCACACGCTCCCAAATCGATCGACGATTATGCTGAGACCTTCGTCATCAATCCGATCCCTACCCAAGAATGGTGTTACTGGCTGGGCGAGCGGCTGATTGGCGTCGGCTATGTCGATTGCCTCCCCGATGGGATGTCAGCCATCTACTTTTTTTACGACCCGGACGAGCGGCCGCGTTCGCCCGGCGTCTGGAATATCCTCAGCTTGCTTCAGAGGACTTTTTCGCTTGGCTTGCCTTATCTTTACCTCGGCTATTATGTGAAAGGCTGCCGATCGCTGGAATACAAAGCCGCGTACCGTCCGCACGAACGCCGCTTCCCGGATGGCAGCTGGCGAGCGTTCAACAATGTCGAGTAATCGGCAATTGCGCCCCGGGGGCAAAAATCATCTGGGCGGTTGCCTTCGCGGCGGCTCTTTCTTCGATGATCCTTTCCGACAGCAGCCGACTGCCTACGATAACTCCAGTCGGATCAGGTCAGAAGTCCGTGCCTAAGCGCGTGCCAGAGATGGTGGGTTGATTTTTGCTGAACCTGCCGACCGCCAGAACCGTAATAGCCAATGACCCCGTCATCACTGGATCGGCCGAGTCGGCAGGAATCGGCCCTCGAGCGGGCAGTAAGGGGCATCAGGCGGTGCAGGAGACCGAGGGCAATTCATGACTGACTATGTTGTGGAAACACGGAACCTTACCAAGGTTTATCGTGATTTCTGGGGACGCCGAAAGAAAGTCGCTTTGAACGCCCTGGATTTGCAAATTCACCGGGGTGAAATTTTTGGCCTGCTCGGTCCGAACGGTTCTGGGAAAACAACGACGATCAAACTGCTGCTCGGTCTACTTTTCCCTACCACGGGCGATGCCTTTGTCTTTGGCGAGCCGGCGGCCAAAGTTGAGAAAAATGAACGCATCGGTTATTTGCCGGAAGAGTCGTATTTGTATCGCTTTCTGAATGCTGAGGAAACGCTCGATTTTTATGGCCGCCTTTTTGACATTCCCTCGGATGTCCGCCGGCAACGGGCCGCGGAACTTATCGATCGGGTCGGACTCTCCGCCGATAAGAAACGAATTTTACGGGAATACTCCAAAGGGATGCGGCAGCGGATCGGGCTTGCCCAAGCCCTGATTAATGACCCTGAACTCGTCATCCTCGATGAACCGACCTCCGGATTGGATCCGCTCGGGACACGCTGGATGAAAGACTTGATTCTCGACCTCAAACGCCAAGGCAAAACGGTCCTGATGTGCAGCCACCGCCTCGACGACGTTCAAGATGTCTGCGATCGCATTGCCATTCTTTACGGCGGGGATTTGCAAGAGCTTGGCTC
>Ga0209017_10001764_pt1 | contig 15555 bp, 12 predicted proteins | sample YNPBryunderm2012_FD_185812 | JGI IMG/M metagenome (GOLD analysis project Ga0209017, IMG submission 185812) | Anoxygenic and chlorotrophic microbial mat microbial communities from Yellowstone National Park, USA - YNP Bryant MS undermat 2012... ... | reverse complement strand
CTCCCCCCCTCTCGTCATTACGACGACGAACTTCCCCCAGCCTCAGACGAACGCGACTCGCCCCGTCCATTCGGCCCGGAATAATTCTAAGCTCATAATGCTTAATATTCAGAATCAGAGAAAGGTTCGAATCCATGACTGAACCCTCCTCCGGATCCGACGACCGGGTCGCGGTCCAACTCCAGTTTGCCAAACTCTTGGCGATCTTCATCCTGTCGAGCTTGATTGTGACCTCGGTGGTGTTTCTCCTGGTGGCCTATTCTTCGGCCTCCGCCCCCGAGGTGGAGTCCCATCTTTCCAAGGCCGCCCAACCCGAGGAGGAGGCCGCGCCGAGTCTAGCTCAGGGCGATCCCACTTCCTGGGTGCTGACGTTCTCGGCGGTCGTTCTGTTGGGCATGGCGTTGGGGATTCCACCCCAGGTCAGTCGTCAGGGAGTCCAAGTGCTCGCGGCCAAACCGCCGGGTTCCACGGTGGCTGCGCGCAACGACCTGGCGGGCGTCTGGTTCATCGAACTTCTCCTGACCCTGGTCCTAGCCGAAGGAGCCGGTCTTCTGAGTCTGATCACGTTCGCATTCATAGACTCCTCCAACCCTGCTCCCCTGACGGTGGTGGGGGCCGCGTTCGTCGCCATCGTGGTCAAATTCCCTACTCTAGACCGCCTGGAAGCCTGGCTCGCCCAGCGGTTGCGGGATCTGGACCATCTTCGCGCCGAGCGTCGCGGGCCGATCCAATTCTCCTAAATCCAACAACGCCGTGGGTTGCGGCTGGGTTGCGTCCTGGTTCCGGCGATCGGGACTGGAGGAACCCAGAGGCCGGGGTTAGGATGATAACCAGATCAAGACCACACGCCCAAGCCAAGACGGAACCGACGGGGTGAGTTCCCCTCCCCACGCCGAGCATGCCGTGGGGGTTCGCGTTCCCAGGGATCGCCGGGCGTGATGGTCGTCGAATCAGTCCTGTCGGCAACCACGAACCGGCGACCCCCCCCGATCGACCCCGATCTGGTTGGCGTGAGCACCCAGCGTCCGGATTCGACGAGGGATGGGGTGGAGGCCCCCCTGAACCTCACCACGCCTTTATAACACCAGAACGCGGGTTTGGCCCCCAATCACATCCCATCCACCGTCCTTCGGATTCGACGTTCCTTCGAACATGAGGGGCTTAATGTTTCCCCTACCTGTCTTTCTCATCGGATTCAATCCCGGCCGACTCCGCGACGACGTGATGACGTTGCTGCTCAATCAGGGAGCGACGGTCGAAGGCGAGTACACCGATGTCACCACGGCGCTGAAGGATGTGGTCGATCCATCGGCGTGCGACGCGCTGGTGGTGCTTCAAGCCACCAACGAATGGGAGGTCAACGAACTGCGTCGGCTCCGCCGGGCGTTGCCTGGCCTGCCGATCCTAGCGTTGACCGGCTACGACACCCTGATGGCGGCGATGCGGGCGGGTGCCAATCAGGTGGTGACGCTGCCCCCCTCCCCCGAGGACTTCGAGGAAGCGCTCAACGCCCTAGCCGGTCAGTTTTCGCCGGGGTCCAACCCGGCTCACCGTCTGATCGCGGTGGTCGGCGTCAAGGGAGGCTGCGGCACCACCACCGTGGCCACCAACCTCGGAGCCGAACTGGCCGACCGCTTCAAGCGCGCGGTCATCCTCACCGAACCAACCCATCGGGTGGGCAAACTCGCGGACACCATGAGCATCCAGCCCGAATTCACCACCCAAGACATGTTCCGCATCGGCCACGCCATCGACGAGGTGACCCTCAGGCGAACCCTCAAGGAAGTCTGGCCCGGCTTAGCCGTGCTGGCTGGAGAATACCGCTCGATCCCCGAACATCCTCCCCAGGCCGACCAAGTCATGGCGCTGGTGGCGGTACTCCGTTTGATGGCCGACGAACTGATCATCGACCTGCCTTGCACCTATGACGACGCCTTTTTCCAGTTGCTGGCCGCCTCCGACGAAATTATCCTCGTGGGTGAACAAAAGATTCCGGCGATCCGGGTCATCACCATGCTCACCGAACACATCCGCCGGATGGAAGGTCAACGGGGCGTTTTCGTGGTCCTCAATCGCTACGATCCCGACCTCGCCGGGTTCCAGGCTGGCAAACTCGCCCGCCTCATCGAAGCCGACGGCCTCCTCACCATTGCCAACGACTACAAAGCGGTCAACACCGCCCTCGAAGCGGGCAAACTGCTGAGGGTCGCCGCCCCCAAATCACCTGCGCTTCGCGGCATTGCCCGTCTGGCCGACCTGCTACAGACCTATCGCAACCCCGACCCCCGCAAGCACAAAGCTCGACGCGGAACCCCCTTGGTCGATGACTCTGACGCCGGCTCTGCTACCGCTCTGCTGGGTCGCCTAGGACGGGTTCTGGGGTTGGGAAGATGACAGCTATCCCCCCCCTCCTCATCAGACCTCCCCAACCCCCCCAGGCTGGGCCCGACCCGAACCGCAGCTTTCTAGGGCGTCTCCCCCGCCACGCTCCAAGAACCCACTCGACGACCCGGACACAACCGGCCACAATGGCATTCCTCGGGTCGCCTTGCCGCCTGAGATCGCTTCGGGAATGCTGTCCTAGTTTCCTCGATGTTGACTCTCTGACGGGATTCCAATCAACCCGCTCAACCATTCCCCCACCCCACGTGCCCTCGCTGACAACATTGGGATTCCCCAGTGAATCGCCCTCCGGACTCGTTCCGGCTCACCAACCTGATTCCCAAGCCCCCTCGCCAACCCCAACCAACGAGGTCGCCATCGGATCGTCTCCATTGTTTCATATCACTCGACTCTTCATCCTACCCCGCACGAACCCCGTTCGTTCGATCGATGGGAGCGATTAATCTATGTCGGACACCCGCGTCTATCGCATTCTTCACGTTGAAGACGACCCCGACCAGCGCGACTTCATCGCCCTGTTGCTCCAAAGCCGCCCCGCGCCCCGATTCGAAATCGCCCACGCCGAGTCGGAACGTGAAGCGATCGAACGCTTCAGCGCCGAACACGATTTGGTGATCCTCGACTATCAGCTGGCCGAGGGCGGGGGCATGGGCACCTTGCGGAAACTTCGGGCCATTCGGCCCTGGATTCCGATTTTGGCCCTCTCCGGTCAGGAGTCGCCCGAGGTGGTGGTCGATTTGTTGGATGCCGGTGTGGACGAGTATTTCTCGAAAAGCCGATTCGATCCCGCCCAATTCCTCCGGTCCATCGACGAGGCGCTGCTCCGCCAGGAAGCCTGGGAGGCGCGCCACGGCGGACGACTCCACGGGGTGGCCAGCGACGCCGATCCCCGCCCAGTCGAGTTGGAACTCACCGAGCTTTTGGAAACATTTCTGGCCGCTCTGCCCAACGACTTCCCGGCGCGGGTGGCCCAGATTGTCGAATCGGCTCATGCCCGACGCTTCCAACCCCACCACCTGCATCACGCCTTCGATCGAGCCGTGAGCCGTCTGCTGGGTTTGCAACGCGGCCGGGATCCGAGGAACGTCAAACCTGGGCAACTGCCCACCGTGGACGACGAACGCGCCCGTCCCTTGCTTTTGGAGTTGCTGCTGCGTCTGGAACAAGTCCATCAGCCCCGCGAGGCGACCGAGAAGCCAGACACCCCAATTGGTCCCCGCTCCCCCTTTGCTCTGTCCGGACGTGAAGCTGCGACCAACCCCACGCCCTCCAACTGAAACCAAACCAACCTCAACCTGCTCCTTTCAACTACCTTTCCCTCGCCATTCGCGGTTCCCTTGCCTCGCAACAAGCCAGCTGGTGCGAGTTCACCCGACAGTTCGAAGGCAGGGCAATTTCTCGACTAAGGGCCTATTCATGTTTTCATGGTCAATCAAGCTAGGACGAATTTTCGGCATCCCGTTTTATCTGCACTGGACCTTCCTCATCCTGATCGCCTTTGTGTTGCTGCAATCCTGGGCAGCCCACGGCGATCTGCGTGAGGCGTTTCAGGCGGTCGTGTTCATCTTGTCGCTATTTGGTTGCGTGCTGCTGCATGAGTTGGGTCACGCCTTGGCTGCGCGTCGCTACGGCATCCCCACCGAAGACATCACGCTGATGATCATCGGGGGGGTGGCTCGGCTCCGCAAGATGCCTGAGAACCCGCTTCACGAATTGGTGGTGGCCTTGGCAGGACCCGCCGTCAATTTAGTAATCGCGTTGGTGCTGATTTTCAGCGGTCTTGGCGTAAGAATTGAACGGGATAATCATCTTCATGTTTCTGAAATTGTATTCAACAATGGTCCTTTGGGCTATCTGTTGATCGCCAACGTCATGCTCATGATTTTCAACTTGATCCCTGCCTTCCCGATGGACGGCGGCCGGGTGTTGCGGGCGTTGCTGGCCATGACGATGGACTACCCCAAAGCGACCCGCACCGCCGCCTCGATCGGCCAGTTGTTCGCCATTGGCTTCGGTTTCCTTGGGCTTTACGTCGGCGCGCCGCTGTTGCTGCTGGTGGCGCTGTTCGTCTGGATCAGCGCGGGAGCCGAAGCTTACCAGGTCGAGGAACGTTATGCCACCCGCGACGTCTCGATCGGCGAGGCGATGCTCACCGACTTCGTGGTTCTGCCCCCCTCCGCCACGCTGGGCGAAGCCGCCGAACAGCTGCTTGCTGGTTCGCAACAAGATTTCCCGATCGGTCATGGTCCCGACGCGATCGTGGGGGTTCTGCCTCGTTCTCGTCTGCTTGAGGGTCTGGCTCGCCTGGGTCCCCGAGCTCTTGTCACCGAGGCGATGACGCCCGGCATCGAGGTCGTTGAGATGAACGGCCCCCTGCTGCCCGCTATGAATCGTCTGCGGGAACACGGTCTGGCCTGTATGCAAGTCCGCCACCAAGGACGCTCGGTCGGCCTCCTCACTCTCGAAAACATCGCCGAACTCATGATGATCCGCGCCGCTCTGGAAGCCTCCCGGCGGATATGATCTCAAAACGCGCTCGACACAAACCCGACGGGTCGGCGACCTTCACCACCAACCCGGGTGAGGATCGCCGACCCGCTCATTGTGTCGCGGCGGTCTCGACGTCGGTTCCAATCCGCGTTCTTTGCCCTCTCTATGCTGCTCTATGAACGATCAAGGCGTGGACCTCAATCCGCGGGGTTGGCCGCGACGGTGGCGGGCGACGGCTCGACCGGCAAGGGCAACAACTCGACTGAATCGCAGGGGCGACTGTTGACGGTTCCGCCCACGACCAACAATCCGGCCGGATTCAACCCGGTTGGGACCAGGCGATGTGTGATACGCGGGGTGCGAAGCGAGCCGACCGCCTCCCAGGTCGAACCGTCTTTGGAGAGCCGAACCATCACGCCGTCGCGGCCCACGACGTACAACCGTCCTTGGACGGCGAAGGCCGAGGGGGCGAAGCCTTCGAGCTTGCTGCCGGGCAGGTCGGCCACCTGCGACCAAACACCAGTCGCCACGTCGTAGCGATCCACCCGGCGTTCGACTTCCATATCCTCGTTCAAACCACCAATCACATAAATCGAACCCTCAAGCGACGCGGCCGCCAGGGCGCGACGCCGGAACGGTTGCTCGCCCAGACTCTCCCATGGGTTCCCAGGATCGTCGAGCTTGAGCCGCAGGGCGGTTTGGACGAACTCGGCGGCGGTGGAGTCGCCACCCGGCATGGTCCACCCTCCGACCACATAAAGAAACCCATCGGCCACCACCGCGTCGTGGGTCGAACGAGGTTCAGGCATCGGGGTCAACGCGGTCCAGGTCCGGGTGGTCGGATCAAACCGCAGCACATCGGCGACTGACCGCAAATCCTGGGGCATTCCTTTCTCATTGTGCGCTGACATGCCGCCTACCCGATAAAGGTACCGGCCGTCGCTCACCAGCGCCACCCCTTGCAACCCCGGTCCCTCGGGCGAGGGCAATGTTTCCCAAGCTGTCCCTCCCTTGAGGTTGAACCGGTAAAATCCGTTGGTGGTCGTTCCCCTGTGATAGTAATGAGTACGGTCGATATGACCACCATACACATAGAGAAACCCGTCAAGGGTGGCCGCGCCGAAGCTGTTAGTCGGTTCGGGCAGGGTAGCCAACGCCTTGGCGGTGGCGTCGGGGTTGGCCGCGTCCGTTGCGGGGAAGACGGTCAGGGTGGCGTAATGACGGGTCTCCTGGAACGCCTTGCCGTCGAGTTCACCGGCTTGGCCATCAGGCCACTTGACCAGCAGAGCGATGTTCCCCTGGTCGAGATTCTCCACCGTCAAGCGTCCCTCGTCGTCAGTGACCAATTCGCACACGTCGCCGTCGTTGTGCAGCACCTTGACCTCGGCCTTGGCCGCGGGTTTGCCGTTGAACCAAACCCGGGCGACTGCTGGTCCACCGTCCGACTTAACCAACGCCACCCGCAAGCCGGTCGCCTTTTCCTCGGCGTCCTCCTTGAGGGGCACGGTTTGGGCGCGGGCGGTGTAGAAGAGCCGAATCGGCCCGTTTTCCTTGCCGCGGGTCATCACGCCCAGGTCGCATTCGCCGTCGATTACCGCCGGCGCAGCTCCCGACCATGAGGCGATCCATGTCTCTTCACCCTCGGAAAGGACCACGGGACGGTCCCGCACCGTCAGACGGGCGTTGCGAACATATTTTTTGAACTCCGGCAGATCGGGCGCGGAGGTCTCGCTGAGGAAGGCGTGGATGGTCGCGGGTTTGGAGGGGTCGGACGACGCCTCGTAGGTGATCCAGAGGAAGTGGGCCGAGACCGGAACCGCGCCGAGGCCCGTCAAGAGGAACACCAGCGTCGAGGTGGCGAGAATCCTTCGAGCAAACATGAGTCGGAAACTCCGATACCAAGGATGTCGTGCGATGCAAGGGGAAATCGGTCGGAGCGACCGGAGGGGTCGCGTTGTCAATCAGAGTCAAACGCAAGGGTCAGCTCACTCGGGGAGATCGGGGGCACGCCCCCGGAACCACTTGGCCTCGGCCTCGGCCAACGCCTGCTTGTGGGCCTGATCCTCGGCCAGCGCGCGCTGGTAACGGTCGGGGTCGTGGTCGGCCATCGGCGAGAGGGTCGTGGGGGGGCTGGCCCGACTACAACCCATCACCCCCGCGACGAACGCCCAGGCTAGGACCGCGGGCGTGTTGAAACCGCGTCTTTTCATCAAATAAACCTCTTATGATGAACTCTGAATGATAGATCCAACGCATGCGAGGATTGATGGAAGCTTGGGCGGAAGGCGTTATCAGATCAAGCCGGTGGACATCGAAGCCCTTGGTGGTCAGCTCAAAGAGCGTCGGCGGAGATCACCTCGTTGCCGGCCATCGTCGAAATGGCCTGATAGACCAACGGATTGATGGTCTCCTTGATGACCCGCACGCCGCCGTCGCCCATCAATGCGTTCATGATGCCGGGGTGGGCGCTGCGGAAGTTGGGCAGCGTCTGGCCCAACGCCGGCGGAGGAGGCGCGATTGGCGACCATAGATCGGTGAACGACTCAGAGCCGCAGTCGTTGAGCCGATAGGGAAAGCCGCCCTGATCGACCGTGCGGGCCATGATGCCGCCGATAATGACTCGGCCCGGATCCCAGTTGCGGGGACGGCCAAATGCCATGAACATCACATTGTCATAGAATGCGGTGGGACGAGGGCCGGGGTACGGCTCGCTCATCGGCACACAAACCCGGTTGGTTCCCACCCCCACGGCGCGGAAACGGTTGCGGGCGTTGCCACCGGCCGCCTCGCCCATCAACATCGTTTGACTCGTACCGTCACGGAATTCCGCCCAGCGAGTCGCGGTGTCGTATCCGAAGGGACCGGCCCGCTCCGGCTCGGCGAACCCCCGCGTTACGAATCGGGAGGCCCCGCCGTTGAACACGTAGTCCGTCACCGCCGCCCGACTCACCGCCCAATTGATCGCCCCAAAGGTGAACGATGAACCCACCTCGCCCATCGCCCGATTGGAGGGACACAAAAACAGGCTCGTCTGAGTCGCAAACCCCGTGGTGTTGCCCGGATGCGCCCAACCGAAATACGGAGTTGGACCCACTAAATTGAGACTAAAGTTGAACACGTTGTAGGTCGTGCCTTGCTCGATGTAAGGCAGGATGAAGTGGAACCCGGTGTAGTTCAGATACACCGAGCCGAACCCGCCCTGCGCCGCCGGCGGCAACGCGCTGTGGGTTGATTCGTAGTTGTGCAGCGCTAGGCCCAGCTGTTTGAGGTTGTTCACACATTGCGCCCGTCGCGCTGCCTCGCGGGCCGATTGCACCGCCGGCAGCAACAACGCGATCAGCACCGCGATGATGGCGATGACCACCAACAACTCGATCAGCGTGAAACCGTCGCGCCCAACCTTCTTCCCCTCGGGCACGGCGACCCGGTCCCCATTTGAGACCACGCTCATTTCCCTCGTCATCGTCGTGGATGTCCGTCTGGTTGCTCACAACGCCTCGGGCGGACCAGACCCGATTCGTTCCTCTCATTCTTTGGTTGACACTGAGTCTCAGTCTCAACGCAGTCGATCATAGCCGGTTGCGACGAGTGGCGTCAAGGGTGCGGAAAAAAAACTGGCTCGACCGAGTGGGGCGGTCGAGCCGGTTTGGGATTTGCTGGTCGGTTTGGGGGGAGAAGAGGGGGTTGTCTTGACCTGAGGGTGTTGACCGACGGTGATCCGCCCCATTTTAGGTTTGGGTGGACCGAACCGTGCTTGATTGCCGTTTGCTCAACGGCGACGACTGCTGCGGGCGGGCGAACTGCTTGGAATCGGAATCGGGATCGGCGCGGGGGCAGGACGGCCACCGGCGGTCTGACGCGCGGCATCGAGGACGTCCCGCACGAATCGGATCGCATCACGGACGGCGCGGGACATGGCGAACCCCTCGTCGCGGGAAGAGAAAAACGGATGAAAGCAATCGAATCGGCTTTGGAGCCTCCAACCGGCCATCATGGAATCACGTGATGATCGGCCTCCCAGTTCTTCGCCGTTTCTTCAGAAATCTTAGGTCGGTAGATCGGGAATGTCGAGATGGTTTCGTCACACGCGGGTGGGATTCAGCCAACCGACGAGGTTTTCTTCGGGGGTCGTCACCATCCCGTCGGCGGCGGGTCGGGCGGGTTGGCCGTAGCGCGTCGCCGAGGAGGGATGGCATGAGGAGTGCTGATTCCGACCGGTTAGCTTGATGGGGATGTTCGGATGAACGCGACGGGTTGCCTCACGCTTGGAATTGGGCCAGGGCGAGGTCGGCCACTTCGACAACGTGGGGATCGTCGTTGGATTTGAGTCCGTCCAGGCAGCGGTCGAACTTGCGGAAGCTCATCCGCAGGAACAGTTCGCCCGCTTTGCGGTTGAGCGGGGTCAGGTCGCCGCGGTTGAGTTCGTGATCCAATCGCGACAGCACGCAGGAGGCGGTGTAAAGCGCGATCACGGCGTCGGCGATCCGTTCCTGGATCATTTGCCGATCCATGAGCTTGCCCATATGGCCGAGCATCGCCTTTTCAGCGGCCTTGCCGAACTTAACCACGCCGGGCAGATCGGTCAGCGGGCCGCCGGCGGTGACGATGGTTTTCTGGACCGCCCAGCCGAACCGTTTGACCCGCTTGGCCAGTTGCTTGGCGAATGGCAGCAGTTCGACCCGGGTGACCGGTACATGGGGGGTTTGGATGGTCAGACGCGCTTGGTTCTTGGTCAGGCCCCACAGGCCGCCGAAGAACTTAGACGAGCCGCTGGTGAAGTCGCGGAAGACGGCCTCGAACTCCTTGCCCAGATCACGCATCCCGGCCAGGGCGATCAGGTAGCCCTTGAGAACCTCGTTGGCACCTTCGCCGATGGTGTTGATCCGCGCGTCGCGCATCATCCGTTCATACGGCTCGTCGTTGAAGTAACCTTGGCCGCCGTGGATTTGCAGGGTCTCGTAGACGATGTCCCAAAGCACCTCGGTGGCGAAGACCTTGAGGATGCCGGTTTCGAGCATGTAATCCTCGGCCCCGGAGTCGATCAACGCGGCGGCGTGGCGGGTGGTGGCCTCCATCGCATAGGTGTGGGCGGCGATGAAGGCGATTTTCTTCTTGACCAGCTCGAACGAGCCGAGGGTCTTGCCGAACTGACGACGGGTCGAGGCATGGCGGACCGCCGCCTTGAGACAGACCTTGGCGACCCCGGTGCAACACGCGCCAAAGGTGGTCCGGCCGAAGTCCAACACGGTCAGAGCGACCCGCAGCCCTTTGCCTACCGGTCCCAACACGTTGGAGGCGGGCACGATCATCTCGTTGAAGGCCAGCGCGCCGGTGGCGGTGCCGCGGATGCCGCACTTGGGTTTGCGTTCCTCCAGCACGCGAAACCCCGGCAGATCGGGCGTGACCAGGAAGGCGGTGATTTTGGACTCGCCGCCCTTGGGGTCGGGGGTGCGGGCCATGACGGTCAGCACATCGGCAATCCCGCCGTTGGTGATGTACCGCTTTTGGCCATTGAGTTGATAGGCCGGTCCCTCCTCGGTCTGAATCGGTTCGGCGGTGGTTTGGACGTTGGCCGCGTCGGAGCCGGCCTCCGGCTCGGTTAGGGCGAAGGCGGCCAGCTTCTCGCCTCGGACGAGGCCGGGTAGCCAGCGGCTCTTCTGCTCCTCGGTGCCAAACAGCAGCAACGCGCGGATGCCGATCGAGTGGTGGGCGTTGACGAACACCGAGGTGCTGGCACAGTGGCCGCCGATGACCTCCATGACCCGGCAATAGCCCGATTGGCTCAGACCCCGCCCGCCCACTTCGACTGGCGCGGTCATGCCCAGCACCCCCACTCGGCCCAGACCTTCGATCACCGAGCGGGGAATGTCGGCCTCGCGATCGATCCGGGCGGGGTCCACATGCTCCTCCAGGAAACGTCGGACCTCGTCCACCGCCTGATCGGCCGCGGCGCGGGCCGCGGGCGGCTCTTCGGGGTAGGGAAAGATCGCCTCGGCCCGGAACCGGCCTTGATACAACGCCTTGACGAATCCATGTTTGGGCGGACCCGAAAACAGCAACTCCTCCGCCTGGGCGATCTGCTTGGCGTTGAGTTCCTCGGCCGTGGGCGCGGCGGAGGTTCCCGGACCACGATCCTTCGGCGAACCGGGTACCCGGCCCGGTTCGGGCGATGGCGGCGAATCGAGCGCGGCCCGGCCACGTTCGGGAGCGGCGGTGGACATGACGAAACCTCCACGCAACCATTGGAAGGGGGAGAGGACGATCCTTACTTCATCGACGCGGAGCCCAGGCGTTCAGAACTTTGTTCGACGCCGCGCTGCGACGCTCGTTTTGACACCCGCGCTTGACTTCGAGGGACTGGACGACGAGGCCACAACCAGATCAGCCCGCCAACACGGCAACTTAGCCCACGCTTGAACGAACCCGACCTAGCGTTCACGGCGGGTTGGGTTCGTTCGAGGTCAAAGCCCGGCGACGGAATGGAGTGGCACCTGGCCGAGTACCAAAACGACCGGCATTGATCCAACCGACCAGTTGAATCTGAGAGAAGGGCGTTTGCTGATTATAGGAAACCGCTTCCCTCTCGGAAAGTCCAATCCAGGATTCTACTCACACAAACGTTCACTCTAACGAGGTTCGATTCAAACTCCTCCGCAACCATAAGGAGGAACCGCGTTGGTTGGGGTTGGGAGACAGGGCGTGGTGGTTGTCTTCTCAACCCGTCGGGAGAAACCGGCTCAGCCAGACCAATATCAACAGGCTCTGAACGGTCACGATCGACCACATCGCTAGCCGGAACGGGGTCTTGCGGGTCTTGTGACGGATCAGGGACATCATTCCAAGCGCCGCGGGCGTGCCACCCAAGGCGGTGGCTCCCAGCAACGCTGCTTCGGGCAGGCGGCAGCCGTCACGGACGGAGCGGTGTTTGTCCCACGCGAACAAGCTGGCGGTGAACCCATTCCAAACCACCAGTCCCACGGCCACGGCCTCGACCACGCCGAAGCGGACGCCGACCCATGCGGTCAACACGCCACCCAGAACCAGCCCTAACGCCGCCAGGACGCCCCACACGCCCGCAAGACGCATCCAGCGCCCGACTAGCCAAGCGGAGCCGTCCTCCACGGTGATCTCGATGGCGCGAGGGCCACGCGGGTCGGTTTCATCGATTTGGAAGCTCAAGACCACGCCGGGCGCGGGTTGGCTCCGACTCTGCGCCGCGGCCGAGCGGATCGCGGAGACATGAAAGAACACCTTCTGCCGGGTTCGCTCCACGACGACAAAACCGAACCCGCGTTTGGGGTCGAACCGCGTCACGACCCCGCGGGTTCGAACCGACGCAGCAGGTGAGCCGAAGCCGGCGGTAGCCAGGGAAGTGGTTGTCAAGGGCTGTTCCCTTTCTTGGGAACGGCTGGTTCGGCATCCGGGGCCGCTGGCGGCGGCGTGGCGGCGGCACCGGGACCGGCCACCTCGGCACGAGTGGCTCCCACCGGCTGCAGGTTGTACCGCGGCTCCCAGTCCTCCACCTTGAACTTGACGGTGGCGTCGAGGAATTCGACCAGACGTTCGACCACCCCCTTCTCGAACCGGATCAACCGCGCTCCGGTCAACGCGCTGGAGGGAATCAGGGCGATCGCCCCGCGACGGTTGCGTTCGACCGTTCCTTGGTTATCGCGTGCCACTTTGGAAGTCTCGGCGTGGTCCTCGCTGGTGAGGATCATGGTGGGCACCCGCGAGGCGAAGACCTTGAGCGAATCAGCTAGTTGGAGGGATTCCAACGTTTCTTTGGGCGAAACCAGAACCAACGCTGACAGGTCCGACAACGGGCGAGGCGCGGCGACCGCGGCCTGTGGGGTCGCCGCCCAGGCCGCCGCCAGGTTGGCCCCGTCGCCGGTGGCGATCACCGCCAGCTTGCCCAGATTGAACTCGCCGCGATTATGCCGGTCGATGAGGAAATAATAGATCGCTTGGAGGTCGTTGATCTTGCGGACGAGGTCCGATTCGCGGTCGCGGCGGCGTTGTTGCTCGGTGCGTTCGGCTTCAAGTTCCTCCTGACGCTTGACGACGTCGGGATCAGCGCTTTTGCGACGGTTGCCACTTGGTCTGGTTTTGGCCTGGGCCTTCCCGTCGGTGACGGCTTCGCGCTCAGCGCGTCGGGCGGCGATTTCACGGGCGTATTCGGCAGCCAGGGCGGGAACAAACTCGGGCAGGACGACTCCAGGAGTACCGCCTTGGGCGATCAAATCCGCGGGCTTTAACAAGGGGCCTCGACTGCCCCCCTGCCCTCGGGCGTCGTAGAGAACGACGGCGTACCCTTGTTTCTGCAGTATCTCGGCCAAACCAACATTGTTCTGGTCGGGGATTGGGGTCTCGAACTCGCGGGCGGTTTGGTTAAGGTCGTGGACCATCACCACTACGGCGGCCCCTGGTCCCTGGCGCGAGGGGTAGTAGGTGACGGCCAAGGGGCTGCGGTCGAATGCGGCCACCTTGAAACGGACTCTGCCCCCCGCACCGAGGTTGCGGTTGATCGCGCCGCCGTCCCGCGGGACGAACTCCGCGTTGGGCCCCCCTCCGCCGGGGATGACACGACGGCCACCCACACCGAACTCGTTCGCTTTTTTAGGGTCGGGCGGCTGGGGTTGAAGTCGGGGTTGAGCATGTCCAGGCGTTCCCCAGGACGACCCGATCGCCAGGGTCAGAACCATCGTCGTGGTGATCGCCGCCGCGGCCGCGGTTCCACGGCGAGTCCATCCCGGTCGTTGCTCCGCCATTGGCTCGTTCTCCCGTGGTTGGTGAGGTGGATCGATTCTCGCGCCGGTCGCGTGCTGAATCGCCCACCCCTTGAGCGATCCCGATGAATAGCGGGAAGGGGATGGTGTTGATGAGTCTGCGCGACACGACCACGCGCGTCAAATTCCCCCACGATCCATCATAAAGTCCGAACGCCTCGTAAACCAGAGCACGTCTTGGTTCCCGACGCGGCGTGGGGGTTGGCTAGGGCTTGCGAGCTAGGGCGAACAACGAGGTGCCGATCCGGGTGCGACCCGCCAACACACGGGGAATCTCCCGACGGAGCAACACTCCCAACATCGGTGGAATCGGCCAAGGGGGTTGCTTAAGGTAACGGGCGTAACGCTCATGGAACGGCAGGCCGTCGGTTCGAGCGTGAGGCTTGCCTGCGCGTTGCAGTTTGACCAGGGCGTGAATCGCCTCGCCCCACCAGGCGACCCGCTCCAAAATGAGGCCCGATCCCTCGAAGGCCGCCGTCAGGCTCTCGGGACGATAACGCCGTCGGTGACCTTGAATTTCGTCGTACTCCGAGAACAGTTCGGGAAGCGCGGGCACGCTCACCACCACTAGGCCGCCCGGCTCGACCAACTCGGCCAAACGGGAGACGGCAGCCCGGTCGTCGTCCAGATGCTCGATCACATCCAAGCAAAGCAGAACCTGGAAACGCTCATGGTGTTTAGGCCAGGGTTGGGTCAGGTCGGCTTCGATGAGGCGCCGTTGGGGATTCTCCAGTTCCAGAGCCTCCAACGACTTGCGTGAGACATCCATTCCCACCACCCGGCGTCCGTCGCGCTCGAGAGCCTCCAAGGTCGTCCCCCAACCACAACCGACATCGAGAATCGCCGCGTCGCGCGGCACTTGGCGCAGCTCTAGAATGCGACGAACTGTCTCCGACCGCGCCCGCCACCAGAAATGACCCCGCACTCGATCCCGAAGCGGAGCCAGCAACTCGTCGGACATGGTGTGTTCGGGATCGTTGACCGACCAGGTTTCGATCATGGCGCGGAGTCTCCTCGGCTGGCAGTCAGGGCGGGAGGCGTGGCGGAGCCGTCGGACAACTCGGCGGCCGCGTGTTGGTCGATCCGACCAACGATGTAGGTGGGGCGTCCCTTGGTCTCGTAGAAGATCAATCGCAGGTATTCGCCCAAAATCCCCACGCAGATCAATTGAACCGCTCCCAGGAACAGCACCGTCGTCATCAGACTGGCCCAACCCGGCGGTGCGGTGCGGGTCCAAATCGCGTCGATGATCGTGAAGGCCCCCAGACCCAACGCCATCAAGATCGCCACCCCTCCCAAAATCGACGCCAGACGCAACGGCGCGTCGCTGAAGCTCACGAGGCCGTCGAGCGCCAACCGCACCAGCCCTCTGAAGGTGTACTTCGGTTCCCCCGCCTCGCGGGCCGACCGGGCATATTCCAAGCCGACCTGCCGGAACCCTACAAACGTCCGCAGACCCCGGACGAACCGCTTTTTCTCGGGCAGCTTCTTGAGTTCCTCGACCACCCGGCGGTCCATCAAGCCGAAGTCGCCGCTGTCCAGCGGAATCTCCAGATCGCTCAGCGCAGCCATGATGCGATAAAACAAATAGTACCCCAACCGCTTGAGACCGCGTTCCTTACGCGAGCCACGCACAGCGTAAACCACCTCCCAACCTCGCTTCCACAGGGCGTAAAACTCGGGAATCAATTCGGGAGGATCCTGCAAGTCGCCATCCATCACCAGCACCGCCGCCCCCCGGGCTTGGTCGATCCCAGCGCAGACTGCAGCCTGATGACCGAAGTTGCGGCTGAGGTGAATCACCCGCAAGCAGGGGTCACGTGCCACGAGTTGTGCGGTCAACTCGGCGGTGGCGTCCTTGCTGCCGTCGTTGACG
>Ga0209017_10001756_pt1 | contig 15590 bp, 12 predicted proteins | sample YNPBryunderm2012_FD_185812 | JGI IMG/M metagenome (GOLD analysis project Ga0209017, IMG submission 185812) | Anoxygenic and chlorotrophic microbial mat microbial communities from Yellowstone National Park, USA - YNP Bryant MS undermat 2012... ... | reverse complement strand
CCCGCCGACTCCCAACCTCACGAGTTCGCCAGCCACGGTCACTATTGAGGTTTTGGCCCAAGGCGACTCCACGGTGCGGCTGATCCCTCAACCCACCGCTGACGACGAGCCCACCCTGCGAACCCTGGTGGTCACGCCCGAACCTCGACCCATCGGCTCCCGAATCGGCAACACCATCCGGATTATGGAGAACGATGAGGGACAGATCGAGGTCCGCATCAACGGAATCCCTCAAGGCCCCACCCCCAACGCTTCAGACCTCCAGCGGATCGTGGTTTACGGCTCCAAAGCCAACGACCAGATCATCGTCGATTCCAACGTGTCGGTCCCCGCCACCCTCTCAGGAGGACAAGCGGGACGGAACATCATCCACGCCGGCGATGCCAACTCGCATCTGAAAGGATGGTTTGGACAGAACGTTTTGAGAGGGGGCGCGGGCAACGACCGACTTGTGGGCACAGCGGGCCGGGTCCGGTTCCAGCCCAGCGGTGGCAACGACGTATATTTCGTGGGAACCCCCGGGCGCGGACCGCGCAAACCACCCTCGGGCCAGTTCTTCCGGGTGGTCGATGGTCGAGTCACCCCGATCGACCCGCATGGCCCCGTCTTCAAGGGGTCGCGTCACCAAGCCAATGGCAACCGTCGTTTCCCCGGCGCGCCAATCACTTGACGCCTCGAAACCTCGCGGTCCACACGAGCCACTGATTGTGAATCTCGTTGAGATGCCCTATCTGCTTCGACCAGACGACGCGTCAGCGCCAAGGCGTGTCGTCTGGCGGCGCGGCTAGGGTTGTGCGATGATCGGACCCGATCGCTTGGTTTCGATCCCCGCCGACTCTTCGCGTGCGAGCCCTCGCATTCGCTCTTCAGACTGAAAGCCTTCCGTTCCCATGCGAATCGACACTCTGGAACTGCGGATCGTCAAACTCGACCTTGTCCGCCCGTTTCGAACCAGTTCCAGCTTCAAAACCTACCTGGAACACATTTTGATTCGCGTCACAGGGCGAGACGACGACCAACTCACCGAAGGCTGGGGCGAATGCGCCTGCCCCTCCGATCCTTACTACTGCCCTGAGACAGTGGAAACCTGTTGGCACATTCTCCACGACTTCCTGGCACCGGCCTTGCTGGGTAGCTTCTGGGATCATCCCGACCGTGTCGCAGCACTTTTTGGTCGCGTCAAGGGAAACCGTTTCGCCAAGGCCGGGCTGGAGATGGCCTGCTGGGATGCCTGGTGTCGCGCGGAGGGACGTTCCCTCGCCAACGCGCTAGGAGCAACGCGTGCGGAGATTCATTCAGGCGTAAGTCTGGGAATTGAAGCCGACCGCGATCGTCTCTTCGATCAGATCGAGCAATATGTGGAGGAAGGGTATCGTCGGGTCAAACTCAAAATCGCCCCTGGACACGATGTCGAAGTGGTCCAGTCAGTTCGGGAACGCTGGCCGAACCTGCCGCTTCAGGTGGACGCGAACTCAGCCTATACCTTGGAAGACTTAACCACACTCAAACGTTTGGACGCTTTCAACCTTCTCTTGATTGAACAGCCCTTGGCTCACGACGACATCATCGACCACGCCACGCTTCAGCGAGCGCTTCGGACCCCCATCTGCCTCGATGAATCCATTCATTCGGCCGCCGACGCGCGCAAGGCGATCGATCTAGGAGCCTGTCGGATCATCAACATCAAGACCAGTCGGGTAGGCGGCCTAAGCGAGGCCAAACGGATCCATGACCTTTGTTTGGCACGAGGAGTCCCCGTGTGGTGCGGCGGGATGCACGAGTATGGGATTGGACGGGCCGCCAACGTTGCTCTGGCCGCCTTGCCTGGCTTCATCTTGCCGGGAGATGTCTCCGGTTCAGACAAGTATTACCACGCGGATGTGATCGATCCGCCGATCCGCGCTACCCGGGGGACCGTGGCCGTTCCTCATGCGCCTGGGTTGGGCGTTCAACCGCGTCTCGATCGCATCGAAGCCAACACCACTAGGCGGGTCGTGCTGACCTCCTCTTAGGCCCAACGCCAACGACGCCGATCTCCGAGGGAAGAGTCGGCGTCGCGGTCTCCCGTCGCCCCAACCAGCGTGTCCCGGAACCATTCCCGCGGATGCTGGTTAAAAGGGACCTCATTCGATCTAATCCAGTTAGATCAATTCGGAGATCGGCTCGCCCTTCTCGACGATCCAGTAGGGACGTCCGTTAGGAGTGGTATACTGGGTATCGAGCGGGATACCCATCGCCTTGGTCATGGTGGCGATCAAGTCCATGACCCCCACAGGACGGTCGATGATGTCCACGCCGTCCTTGTCGGTCTCGCCAACAATCTGACCCCCCTTGATGCCACCGCCGCCCAGCACCACCGACCACGAGTTGGGCCAGTGGTCCCGTCCCGTATCCTGGTTGATCCGTGGAGTGCGGCCGAAGTCACCCATCCAAACGACGAGGGTCGAGTCAAGCAAGCCCCGCTGGGCCAAATCTTCGATGAGCGTTCCCATTCCTTTGTCCAAGGTCGGCAAGTTGCCGCCCTTGAGGGTGTCGAAGATGTTGTTGTGGTTGTCCCAGCCGCCCAGCGACACTTCGACGTAGGTCACCCCCGCCTCGACCAGCTTGCGGGCCAAGAGGCAGCCTTGACCAAACGAGTTCTTGCCGTACTTCTCCTTGACCGACTCCGGCTCGCTCTTGAGGTCGAACGCTTTGAGCAGACGTGAGGACATCATCCGATAGGTCTTGTCGTAAACCTCTTTGTGGTCGATCGCTTCCTGGCCGCGCTTTTCGGCGATGAAGTTGGTCTCGACCATGTTGAGCAACGCGAGACGACGGGCCAGACGGGCTTCAATCCCTGCGGGTGGCTTCAGGTTGGGAATGTCGCCCGAGGCGCTGACGTCGAACGGGGCGTGGGTCATCCCCAAGAAGCCGGCGGAAAACGGCGACCCATTGATCGACACGCAGTGCGGCAGGTCGAAATTGGGCCGCTTGGAACCCAGCTCATACGACAGGACCGAGCCGAAACCGGGGTGGACCACCGTGGGGTTGGGCACGTATCCGGTGTGCATCTTGTAAGTGCCCCGGTCATGGTTGCCCTCGTTGGAATTCAATGAGCGCACGATGCTCAGATGATTCATCTGACGCGCGATCGTCGGCAGGTGTTCGCAAATCTGGATGCCTGGCACCACGGTATCGATTGGCCGGAACTCGCCGGCGTTCTTGCTGCCGGGTTTGAGGCTCCAGGTGTCCAGTTGGCTGGGTCCACCACCCATCCAGAGCACGATGCAGCTTTTGAGTGGACGCTTGCCGCTTTGAGCCTGCGCCTCCATAGCGCCGAGGAACTGCAAAGCGGGCAGGGCCATCGCCGAGGTGGTCAAGTGGCCCAAGAAATGGCGCCGCGTCATGCCGGCGGATTTGGGACGGTTCGCGGTCATGGCTGGGTTCCTCGGAGTCAGTGACGGGTGAGAACAGGAACGGAACGCATGAAGGAGACGGAACGCCAACAAAACGGCGGAAAGTAAGGAGGGTTGGGACGGCGGATGGATTGGGATCGCACGGGGTGCCGGAGCTGGGGAACCACCAATTGGTTGGGACGGTTCCCGCACGCTCCGGTCCCCACCTAGCGGGCCGAACCGTCGAAGTGGTCAATGGTTGAGGATGAACTCATTGGAGTTGAGCAGCGCCCAGAACAGGTCTTCGGCCACCTGATCGGGGTAACGATCCGAGGCGATTAGGCGGCGGGCGACCGCCAGTTCACGGGCCGAGGGCGGACGAGAAAGAGCCGCGAGATAGAGTTGAGTGATGAGGTAGACGTCGGGATTCTTGGGCTGGAGTTTGGCCTCGTCGAACAGCTTGCGAATCTGGCTCCCGGCTTTGCCAGTGGTGGCCTTGGCGATCAGTTCCCCGTTCATCATCATCAGCGCTTGGGGAATCGTGCCCTGAAATTCGACTGACTCGGCTCCCTCGTCGTTCGCAAAGGCCCGAGCGAACTGTCTGGCAAATCGCGCCCGGGCCGCCGCGGCGTCGGCCGCGTCCACCTTGTCGGCGTTGGTCGCCACCAACAGCGAGGAGTAAAGCTGCTCGGGCGTCATTGGTTTGAGGTTCATATGGCTGAACAGAAGCTCATCCAACTCGTTTTCGGGGATTGTGCGACTGGTGAGGTGGTAGGCTTTCGAGCGTGTGATCAGCCGGATGAGATGCTTGATGTCGAAGTCGTGGTCGCGGAAGTCCTCGGCTAGCAGATCGAGCAATTCGGGGATGCTCGGCACGTTGTGGTCGCCAAAGTCGTCCACGGGATGCACGAAGCCGCGGCCCATGAAGTGCGCCCACATCCGGTTCACGAAAGCGCGGGCGAACTGGAGATTGTCGCGGGCGGTGATGAGCGCAGCGAGTTCCTTGCGCCGTCCGGTGTCCACCGTGGGGTCGGTTTTACGTCCATCCAGGTAGGTGGGGCCGACGCTCATGGTCAGACCATCGCGGCGATCGTAAGCGGCGTAGCGATCAAGGTCGTCGAGGATTTCGCGGTCGGCAACCTCAACGTGGTCGAGAACTTGGAGTCCCAGATTGTTCTCGACCATGACCCGTTCGGCCGTCACGGCCTTGAAGTAGGCGTTGATGCCCCAAAAGTCCTTTTGCTTCCAGTCGTTGGACGGGTGGTCGTGACACTGGGTGCATTGGATCTGTTGCCCCAGGAACAGGCGGGTGGTGTAACTGGTGAGATTGACGGCTCCATCGCCCCGATGGGCCAACACGAAGTTGACCGCTCCATGCTCCTTGTTCGAGCCTTCGCCCGCGATCAGTTCGGTGACGATCTCGTTCCAAGGCCGATTGGCCGCGAACTGACGCCTCAACCATGTCTCGAGCGCTGCGGGGTCTACTTCCTGGTTGTCCATCATTGAGCGACCAATCAGTGCCACACGCCACACCGTGGCAAAGTTGGCCGCGTAGTCCGGATCTTCCAGCAGGGTCTCGATCAGCTTCTCGCGTTTCGTCTTCTCCTTGGAAAGCAGGAACTCCCTGGTCTCGTCGATGCTGGGAATTCGCCCCAGGAAGTCGAGGTAGGCGCGACGAACGAACTCCGAATCCGGCGCGATGGGCGAGGGCTTGACGCCTTCGGCTTCCCAAGCTTGAGCCAACAGGTCGTCAATTTCGCTCGGTTGAACCGACGACAACTCCTTTGGTTCCTGGGCCATCGTCACCGAACCGATGGACCACGCTACCCACGCCAACGCCACTGCCCAAGTCAACCAAGGCCGCGACGCTCTGAAGAACTCAAAGCAACCACTCGGGGCACCGCGCGTCATGGTCCGGACTCCTTGACCTCATGACAACCATCGAACCAACCTACTTGATTGATCTTGGAAACCAACAACCCGGCATCCAACCGCTCCTCTCCCCAAAACGAGCGCTTTCGGGACGCACTCACGTCAAGCTGGGGATGAAGGCTGACCACACTTTCCGAAGTTCAACCCAGGTCGTCGGGGATGAACTCGACACGATCGAATTTGAGCGTCCGGCACTCGACCCGACAGAACCGAACCAACGACGTGATGAATGCATGGGAGCGGGCTGGAATGGATCGCATTCAAGCCTAGAGGCCGATTCCGGCCGGGTCAAGAGGTTCGCGACGAACCCTTGTGGTTTAAAGTCATCCAAGCGCGATTTGAGACCGTTTTCAAAGCACGCTTCAGCTTCATTGGTTGAGTTTTATCTTTTATCGTGGCATGGGGGTCGGGGGGCGTTGGTTCGCGTCCAAGTCGAAGCGGTCGAGGTCATTGAATGGCGGTTCTGAGGTGCCGCCGGCCTCGAGCAGCGTGGTGTCGAGGCGATCGCGTTCGGAATCCCGAGCGGTTGGGAAAACGTCGGCTTGAACGACTCGGCGCAGTTGGTCGTAAGCGTTGGTCATGCGGGTGATGTCGCGTTGAAGTCCTTCGATGGTGGATTCGAGGCGGCGGTTGCGTTCTACCAGCAGCGCACGCTCGATTTCGTCAGCTCCATTGCGACGGGCGAGATCGGCGTTGCGGGTACGAAGGCGTTGTTCGAGATCCCGCAACGCCGCGTTTTCAGCCAGGAGCGCTCGGTTAAGGTTGGTGCACTCGTTGAGTCGGCTGACTGGAACGAACCCGCATCCGCTTATTCCCCCGAGGACGCCGGAACACACCATCATCCCGACCAGGAGGCGTAGGGAAGCGAACCAGTGGGACGCCTTTTCGACAAGGCGGGGGTGGGACGCCGGGCGACGAGAGCGAGTGTGGCTATGAGAACGGTTCCAACCTGGGGGCATCCGTGCGACTCCCAAGGGGTCGGAAGGAAAGAATGAGGATCAGCAAAGAGGGCAACCGAGGGAGGTGATCCGATCGACCAGTCGCAAGCCTGATCGATCGGACCCGAGTTTCCACGGCCACGATCGTAAAGCCAGGGCAAAAGGAAGAGAGGACGGCTTGAACTTGAAGAACAAGAGGGAGCCAAGTCAAGTCGGCGGGATCAACCCAGCAAGTCGGCGATCGTTTGAATCAAGCCGGAGGCGACCGGGGTCTCGCCGTTGAATTCGCTCATATTGCGGGCCAGGTCGATGCCGAGGAACGACAGCAGCATCAGGAGGGCGGCCCCTACTCCAAGCAGACCGACCCAGACACCGCCCCACTCCGCCTGCGCGACGCCGCGAGGCTTACCCACGGCGGGACCGGCTTCGGCGGAGGCGGCCATCAGTGCCCCGGCGGCCGCTCCGGCTCCGGCCATCGTCCCCGCCTGGGCGAGTTCGGGGCCAGTGCCCAACACCACATCGCTCTCGTCGCCGGACGGTTCCTCGTTGATCAGGTCCACCTCGACGCTTTCGTCTTCGCTTAGACCCTTGCGCAACGAGGTGGCCGCGGCGGCATCCACCGCCGGTTCGTCGTCCAACGAAATCACCGAACGGCTATCGTCCGACATCCCTAGGTCGGAATCCGAATCCATCGACACATTCGCGGTTCGATCGTCGTCCGGTCCCAAACCGATCTCCACGTCGAACCCGGTGTCATCGAACAGGTTGTCGCCACCTGGCTTTGGTGCCTCACCTGCCGAAACCGATCCGGCCATCGCCGGAATCTGCGCGGAGGAATCCGAGAACGGTTTGGCTTGGAACTCGTCGAACCCGTCGGAATCAGCCAGCAGATTGATCCCCGAACCGGACGGCCTACCCAAATTGATCCCTGAGGAAGCCATGCCCCCGGCGGTCACATCCAGGTCGGAGGTGTTCTTGAGAGGGGTCGGCTCGAGCTCGTCAAGGTGGTCCATGGCCGACACTTCAAAATCGCTGCCTTGGTCGGGAGCCGACACAGTGCTGGCGGGTCCGAAATCCACATCACTGGATGAATCGGCTGGGGGGAATTTCGCCAGGGTTTGCGAGTCGGTCGGTTCAACAGGGAAGCTTGCGCCGGTGTCCGAGGCCAAGGGGTCGAGCAGTTCCGCCTCGGAGTCGGTGGGAGATTGACCCGAGCCGATCGGGGCGAATCCGGGATCGTCGTCGGCGATCGGTAGATCGAAATCCGAGGTCAGTGGAGACGAGGGTTCCTCCTGAGCGACAGGCGGCGATTCCATCACCGGTTCAGCCGGTTTGACGGCCTCAGAAGCGGCAGGTGAAATCCGCACGTCCGAGTCGCTTACGAGGTTGGACCCGTTTGGAACCATCCGCACGTCCGAGTCGGCCGAGCCGGTCTCGACTCCTTCGAGTTCGGTGTTGATGACTTTAGAACTCGACGAGGTCGTGAGGTTGTCGGACTCATCGAATAACAACACGTCGTCCAGGTCGTCGAGGTTATCCAGCGCGGAAGAACCTTCGCCTGCTGGCGTCGCCGCGCTGGCGATGGGCGAACCCAGGGGTTCGTTGAAACCGAGATTCAAATCGAGATCGATCCCGGAATCGTCGGTCTCAGCACCGCTCAGATTGGGCAGGTTCAGTTCCGGGCTGGATCCCTGACCCATCTGACGGGCGTACTCCTCAATGTCTGCGGAGCGGAACTGCCAGGAATTGTCACCCATGTAGCCGACGATTTCGCGGTTTTGGACCTTGTCCCGAAGTTCCTCGGGGGTGATGCCCAACACGCGGGCGGCTTCCTCAAGGCTAATGAATTGAGCCATCCACCCATCTCCCTCGCGCCGACGCTGCGGACGCGAACGCCTTAGACAGTGCGTGGGATGGGTCCGACGACCGGAATGGATTCACCAATCCATGTTCGACGCGGGATCCCGCGGCCGCGATCTATTGCGGGTGAAGCCCCGCCGTCCCACGCGAACCCTTCGGCAAACCGCGACCCATCCACCAACTCAGGGGGTTCTGACGCCACGACCGGAAGTGACCATGGACTCGATCGCACCAACGGCCGGGTCCATGTTGTTGTATTCGGAGAGCTTCAAATCCCAGCGGTAGTTCCGAACCGATTCCAGTTTCAGAGTGCCGGGAGTCAACCCGGTTCCTTCCGAGCCGATTCGATACACCGCCAAGGTCTGCGCTCGCGTGTCGATGAGGAACAACCGCGATCCATTGGGGCCGAGGGGATTGGTGAACGCAAACACGCCGGAGTCGCCGCCACCGTTGGATTCTCCGCGGAACGCCGAGGAAACCCCTGGCCCCTGAGCCCAAGCTTCGGGAGGACGGGGTGAACCGGACGCCATGAGCCACCCCAACGCCACGCCGTTGAACAGCGTCAGGAGCAACGACCAGCTTGGGATTCGTTTGATGGAACCCGAAACACCCGACGGAGTCGCCGACCGATCCGGTTGCGAACCCATCACCATAACCGCCTCCTTGCCAACTGATGCCAATCCTTGACCACACCATGTCCCTCGAACTTGCAACGAGATTGCGTTGAGGATCGAGGCGTGATCGGTCTTTCCCTAGGTTACCACACGATGCACGTGATTTCGCGTACTCACGCGATTCCCAACCCTCATGCCTCGCCGGGTCGTCCGAGGAGTCGTGTCGCATGAGTCGCCACGATGGTGACGATGAGCGCGAATTCACCGTGGTCATCGTTCATCATAGCGGACTGCTCCATCCCGACAATGGGGATCGTGTCGGTCCTGATCCTCACGCGGGATGTGGGAGATGGTTCGTGGTTTCTTACGAAACATCACGCCCCCAAACCAAACGACCGTCTTTCCACACCCTCCAGGCAGGGAAAGACGGTCGTTTCAGTTTTGGAGATTTTGGTCCCACACGATTCGACATTGCATTGAAGTTCGGAATCAAGTTTCTCACGCAACGTCCAAACCGTGGTTCGGAGTTCTGCTCACCTGGCTAGCTTGAACGCCTTGGCAAACGCGGCTGGAGCGAAGACAATTTTGAGCTTCTCATCCTTTTCAGCCTGGTCCACCTTGCCCTTGCAGTTGAAGCAGCAGAAGCAGACCTCCACACCGTCCACTTCAGTCTTGGTCTCTTCGTTGAGGGCCTGACCAGAGATTGGGCAGCCCTTTTGGACGTATTGCTTGGTAGCGACCAATTGGGCGTTGGCCTTCTTCTCGAACGGCTTGCTGTCCTTCTCGAACTTGCCCTTGCAGTTGTTGCAGCAGAAGTAGACCTTGGCGTCCTTGTAATCGACCGAAGCCTCTTCGGAGACCGGCTGACCGGAGACCGGGCACTTCGCCTTCTCCAGATCGACGTCGGCAGCGGAGACCGGCGACACGAAGGCAGCGAAAGCGAACAGAGCGACAACGACGGCAAAACGATTCATAGACCTCTTCCTTCCTTCCAAGTCGAACGACAGACGCCGGAAAACCAGGCTCCTCTCGATTCAGAAATCGGGAAACTGCGATGACGCCCTCTTGAGACAAGCAAATCGCTGTATGGCTCAATCCCACAAAACCGCGTCTAGGAACCGCATATCAATCCATGCTGGACGGGGGTGTGAGATTCAACCTCAATTTGACATCCACTATCATGGAACCTTTGCGGTCCGCGTCAAGATAGCGCGCGGCGCCCGGGGAGTGAATTTTGCGATGGGTTTGGAAGAGGACAGGGGTTGAAGCACGCCCGAATCCTTCAGCGAGATCGACGTTCCCGTGACGCGTTGCAACACTCCGCTGTCCATCCATCCGTGATGTCAAAACCCGATCACGTCGGAAACACGATCGTATGAGGAATCGGTTGCTTCGCCGTTCTGTTTGGTCCACAACAGGTTGGGTTCACTGAGGGTGTTTGACTCGCGCGACGTCGCCAAGGTCACCGGTCGCGTCGGGCTGATTTCAAGACCACGGGGACACGTTGGCACGTTGGATGGACGGCCTTACTACAATATCGCTTAGCCCTATGTGGTCCCGCGAAACCTGGTCTCTGGTCCCGGCTGGTTCAGTGGACCCCATCAACAACCTCCGTCTCTTGGGAGCCTTTCCATGAACAACGACGCGATGATTCAGAAGCTCAACGAAATTCTGAAGTGGGAGTACGCTGGGCTGATTCAGTACACGCAATTCAGCTTCCTCGTCTCCGGTCTGCACCGCGAAGTCTACGAGAAATTCTTCCGCAAGAATGGCGAGGAGGCTCTCAGCCACGCCCAGCAGGTTGGTGATCGAATCGTGACCCTGGGCGGGATTCCCACTGTCGAGCGTGGCGAAGTCAAGGTCTCCAACGACCTGGTCGAAATGCTCAAGCTCTCGCACGAACTGGAATCACGTCATGCTCGCCTTTATGCCGAAGCTCTGGCGATGTGCGGCGAATCCAACCTGGCTCTGCGGCTGATGCTTGAAGAGATTGGCCGGGATGAGCAGGAAGGGGCCGATCACATCCAGAAGCTGCTCAAAGGGTTGGAGGTGGCCGACACCACCGCCGCTCAACCAAGCGCAGTTCGCTCTGCCTAAGTGTTCAGGAACCGCTGCGACCGTGTTTTAGGTGATTCCACCCGTTTTTGACCCCGGAGGCACCGTCCCTCCGCTTTCAACAGCGCATCTTGCAAGGCTTTGGAGTGCGTCCTCCTGATGATGAGGAACGCATCCCAAAGCCTTTCTTTATGGTTTAGAAGACTTCGCCTTGCTCCTGATGGAGCGGTTTGCAACCGTCGTAGACCGTCAATGGTCAAACATCCAGCCGAGTTGGATCAGAAGTTCACTGCCGCTCGGACAACTCCACCCGATCCCGAACGTCCACGCGGCTTGAACGGTTTGCGGTTGGCTTGGGCGAACGAGAGCGTCACCGGCTCGTCCCGAGCCACCTCCTCCTCCGACCGCCGCATCTCCTCGCGCCAGCTCGGCGTGGCCTTCGGTCCTCCCAACAACTCCGCGAGCGCCTCGATTTGCGCCGTTTCCAACCGTATCGCTTTTTGATCAAACCAACCAATCCCTGCCGCGTGGTGCTGCTCCCGCAGCTCCACCACCAAGCGCCCGGTCCGTTGACGAGCTAGCACCACCACGGTTCGGCGATCCGACTCCGAACCCGCCAACGTCGCAAGCACAGTTTCGGCAAGGTGCGATCGGTCCATGAGTGACGACCCTCGACGGAATGCAATTGAGACTCGATGTCAACAGTCCTCTAAACTCTACCGTTCTGGTCGAACGGCGTCAATGCCTGTCTGGAGGCGTGGGTCGGTTTTTCGAGTGGCTCACTGAAGGGATGAAACCGGAGCGGACACTGGGGAGTATCCTGGCTGATAAGGACGGAATGCGGCGACACGGTAGGAGTTCGGGCGTTCGAGCTCACCGCGTTGTGTTGAGTGCTTCATCTTCTGAATCTGTCCCGAGGGATGGAACGGAATCGCCAAGTTGAAATGGGGAGAAGAGACAACGTCCAGCGTCACTCTCCGCCGTCCGATTTAGATCGTTTCGATTGTTGATCGTTCGATCCTTCTTCACATTCCCGATTCCTAAGGCATCAGGAGCTTGTTCGATGTCGCCGAAGCTTGCGCGCGCTTGGTCCGCGGTCGCGTTGGCAGCCGCCTGGACATGGTTATTGATTCTCGCGGAGACGATCCACTCGGCCCGCGCCGAACCCCCCATTCCCGAAGCGTCTCGTTGGGTCTCGGCCGACGCGCTGATTTATGTGGAATGGCATCGGCCCGACACTCTACTCGATCGTCTGGAGGATCCCTGGCTTCAAGCTCGTCTGAATGCCTTCCCAGGCTATGCCCAAGCGTTCTCCAACAACGCGGAACTCATTCAGGCCCGCAGGATTGCCGAATTGGTGGCCGCCCAGGTCGGCGTGACCTGGCGTGAGGGTCTGGCTGACCTTGTTCGAGGCGGGGCGGTGATCGCCTTCGACCTGGAAGGATTCCAGCCGGTCTTGACGATCATCGTCAAGCCCAAGGATGACGCCGTTTTGCGCCGGACGCTCCAGGTGATTCTCCAAGGCATGCAGGACGACGCCCGCAGCAAGGGCAACCCCGACCCAGTTCGGCAATCCACCCGCGACGGTGTGACGATCTACGCTCTGAACGATCAGGCGGCCTACGCCGTCCACCAAGGACATTTGCTGATCTCGAATGGCGTTCAACCGTTGAGTATTTTGCTGGACCGGGTCTCGGGACGTGCTCCAGCTCGTTTTAAAACGATGGCCGACTCCTCGTCATTGCGTGAGCGTCGGGCCGGTCTGCCCGATGATGCCATCATCTTTGGAATGGTCAATCTGGAACGACTCCGCGCGTTCAATCCGCGCGCCTTCGAGTTGCCGGCCGATCAGGTCAATCCCCTCCTGTCGATCTTGTTCGCGCCCTGGGTCGAATCGGCTCGGAAGGGGAACTGGGTCGCCGCCCACCTGGTTTGGACTCCTGAACATCTGGAGTTGGGCGTCAATCTCGCCACGCCTCCCAACGGCTATGACCCGGTGTTCGCTTCCTTGGTGCCTGAGTCCAAGCAAGGAGCGGCCACGCCGTTGAGCCCTCCCGGCGCGATCGCCTCGCTCTCGCTGCGCCGCGATCTGGCCGAGGTGTGGAAGAACCGTGTGACGCTGTTGCCGCCGGAGACGCTGCAAGGGCTGTCTCAACTCGACGCGACCACCGGCGTGTTCTTTGGCGGCCGCGACTTCGAGAACGGCGTGCTGGCCGCCCTGGGCAGTGATTGGCGTATCGTGGCTGCGCGTCCCGCGCCGTTTGCTCAGGATCAACCCCGTCCCGACGTGACGCTGCCCTCCTTCGCCCTGGTGGGCGGTCTCAATCCCCAGGACAAGGACTTTCCGCTTCGCCTGGAGTTGGGTTTCCAGTCGCTGGTGGGCATCTTGAATCTTCAGGCTAACATGAATCAAACCCCGCCGTTGCTGATGAGCTTGGAGCGGGACGGCAACGTGTCGATGACCACCACCCGGTTCATGCCTCCGGCCCCTGGCGCGCCTCCGCCCGACGACGCCGTGGTGCCGGTCCAGTACAACTTCACCCCCTCCTTCGCGTCGTTGGGCGACCGCTTCGTGCTGGGTTCGACCGCGCCTCTGACCCGCGCTTTAGTGGAAGCGTTGCGCGACCCCAAGGCCAGTGAACCGAGTCAACCGACCCTAGTCGGTTGGATCGATCTGAACGCCGTCGCCGACCTGCTCGCGGCCAACCGCGATGCGCTCGTCGCTCAGAATATGACCGAGCAGGGCAACGACCGGGAAACCGCCCAGGCTACCATCGACGCTCTCACCGGCTTCGTTCACGATCTGGGCCGTTTCGACCTGAGCGTGGAGGACACCCCCAACGCAGTTCGTTTCCGTCTTGGGTTCACTTTCCAACCCCAACCGGGAGGAACTCAACCGTGAGAACGGCAACGATGCGAACCACTCTCAAGCCGCAAGGCCTTGACGATTCCCCAAGACACGCCTTCGCCGTGGCTGCCCTCAATCCGTCCCGATGGTGGGAACCGTGGACCCCTGACGAAAGCAACCCCTGGGACCGCGACGCGGTCGCTCATTTGCATCGTCGCGCTGGCTTCATGCCTAACACGGCCACCCTGGAACGCGACCTCAACCGAACGCCTGACGAGGCGATTGAAAGTCTCCTCCTCGGCGACGAACAGGGCCCCGATGGTCAACACGCCGACGACCTGGACGCTCAGGCCGACCAACTGGATCGTCGGGTAGGCCGCAACCTCGAGGGGCTCCAGTCCTGCTGGCTGCACCGGATGATTCACACCGCCCGCCCTTTGCGGGAACGGATGACCCTATTCTGGCATGACCATTTCGCCACTTCGTTCGACAAGGTGGGCGACGCCACCTTGATGCGTCATCACATCGCGTTATTGCGCCGGCATGCCTTGGGTCGATTTGGACCGCTGCTCAAAGCAATCGGCCGCGATCCGGCGATGCTGATCTGGCTTGACTCGGCCGCCAACCGCAAACGCCGTCCCAACGAGAATTACGCCCGCGAGGTCATGGAACTCTTCACGCTGGGGATCGGCCACTACACCGAAGCGGATATCCAGGAGGCCGCCCGCGCCTTCACCGGGCGTTTCGTGGTCAATGGCCGTTACGTCGAACGTCCCGAGGAATTCGATGATCGTCCCAAGCGGGTTCTCGGCAAAACGGCTCCCTTTGATGGCGATTCGCTGGCTGACTGGTTACTGGAGCAACCCGCCTGCGCCCAGTTCCTGGCTGCCAAGCTCGCCTCCTGGTTCCTCTCCGACCTTCCCGAAGACCTGGGCGGCGAGGCCAGCTCGGGCTCCGACTGTCTGGCCCCACTGGCCGAGACTTTGCGAACCACGCGGTACGACCTGACCGCGACGCTTCGGTTCCTGCTCCGCTCCCGGATCTTCTTCGATCCCGCGATGCGTCGGCGCAAGGTCAAGAGTCCAGTCGAGTTCACCGTGGGGATGGTCCGCTCGCTCGATCTCATCAAACCAACGTTGCGACTCAACGAACTGGCACAGGCCAACAACACGATGGGTCAACGTCTGTTCGCGCCACCCGGCGTGGCGGGCTGGGATGGTGGCCCAGCTTGGTTGGGAACCACGGCCACCCTCGCCCGGCTCAACTTCGCGTTGGCCTTGGTCGGCGCGGGTCCGGGCGACAACCCATTCGGCCGCGGGCACCAGCCCGAGCCGGTCGCCATCAACCAACTCGCCGACCTGGTCGATCGCTACGCCGACCTTTGGTTGCAAGCCGGAGCCAGTCCCTCAGCGCGTCGGAGCATCGTCGAGCAGGTTGTCACCTTGGAACGCGACCCGACCAACACGCCCGCCGATGCCGATCCTGGTCGTGCCCGCGCGCGGGCGGCTCTGGGATTGCTCGTGGCGCTTCCGGAGTTCCAACTGGCTTGAACCATTCGCGCCCGCGACGGCTCAACACGCCCCTCCTCGCGCCCACCTGCCCTCGTTTTGGCTTCGAGAAGAATGAGAATGCAAGTTGTCATCCCTCTTCCGCTTCCGTAACCCGCCATTTCCCCCCTTCGCGTTCCAGGTGAAACTCCGATGACTCCTTCGAGATGCGATCGCCGCGACTTCCTCCGCCGCTCGCTGGCGACCGGCGGGCTTTTGTCTCTGGGCGGGACGACGATCCCCGGTTTCCTGGCCGACACCGCGCGGGCCGCTCGGCTCAGATCCAACCCCGCCGAAGGGCGGCGGCGTCTGGTGGTCATTCAACTACTCGGCGGCAACGACGGCCTTAATACCGTCGTTCCCCACACCCACGACCTCTACAAACAAGCTCGCAAAGCGCTCCGCATCGAGTCCAACCGCGC
>Ga0209017_10001748_pt1 | contig 15681 bp, 11 predicted proteins | sample YNPBryunderm2012_FD_185812 | JGI IMG/M metagenome (GOLD analysis project Ga0209017, IMG submission 185812) | Anoxygenic and chlorotrophic microbial mat microbial communities from Yellowstone National Park, USA - YNP Bryant MS undermat 2012... ... | reverse complement strand
GGATTTGGTAGAAAATGGCCTCCAGGTCCTTCGGGTCAAGTACCAACCGAGCGAGGCCGATTTAGCAAGCCGACCTGTGAAGGAGTAATCAAAATTTCACCAATTGAAAACCGTCGCCCGTCTCTTGCCCTGGCGGTTCGTCCCCACGGCTTTTGCGGGCCTTTGCCCGTCCATGCGCCGAAGATGTCCGGAAATGGCGGCAGGACGACCGACGCGGCGAGCAAAACGCCCTGCACGGCAGCAAACGCCACAGACAACCAAACCGCAACTCGACAGCTTGCCTTCATACTGCATCTCGTTTCGAGATTGGGCAACAGGAACATCTGACCAAATCAGACACGAACGGTGTTTCGGCGCCCGCATCGTACCGGGCGTCTTCCCCCCGCTGGACATTACGATCGCTCGGCATAGCAGCCGAGTGGTTTCAATTGCGCAAGCTGACGATCAACGCATTCAACCCCGCCGATGCCCAAAGCGGAGCCGCAGCAGCGCATTACTGGCTGCCGCTGCCGGCCGATCAGCGGGCGCCGGGTTTACTTTCGGACAACATATTGCGCAGATACACGTGCAGGTCGCCGTTCCAGGGTTTGGAGCAGATGTCGATGTCGCCATCGCCATCCACATCGGCGGCCACGGCCTCGTGGCACTCGGGGCCTTCCAGGATGATGTGTTGCTTCCACACCTGGCCCTTGCCATCGACATTTTCCCAGATGAACCAGCGGCGTTTACCGCCCAGGCCGGTGCCGCCCAACGGGCCTTCGCCGGAGAACACGTCCAGATCGCCGTCGCCGTCGAAATCGGCGACTGCCAGGCTGTGCATATCGCCCACGTTGGCGGCGATTTCGTGTCGGACCCAGGTGCGGCCTTTGCCGTCGCGGTTTTCGAACCAGTGGACGCGTCGGTTGGGGAGCTGGCTGTCGCAATCGCACATCACCACGTCGTTACGGCCGTCCTTGTTCAGGTCGCAGATCCACGACTTGGTGGTATCTTTGAAGCGTCCGCTGTGGCCGCCGGGGATGTTTTCGTGCCATTGCCAGCGGGTCCCTTTGCCGTCGAGGTTCTCGAACCAGCCGGTGGAGCGGACGATATCCGGATCGCCATCGCCATCCAGATCGCCTACGCCGCGCGGGGCGATGCCGCCGTGGACGCCTGGCCCCACCTGGTGGGCTTCCCAGTTTTGCGTGGGGTCTTTGGGGATTTTGTACCAGAACAGGCCGGCTTTGTCGGACATCATCACCACGTCGAGTTTTCCGTCGCCGTCGATGTCGGCGGCCACGTTGTCGTGCGAGCCGGCGATGGCGCCGTTTTCGTATCGGGCCCACTGTTTGCCGGCCGGACTGCCCGGGTTGCGGAACCAGGTATTGCCCGAGACCTGGTCGATCCACCCGTCGCCATCCACGTCGAAGGCTACGCCGCCGACATCGGTGCCTGCGCGGTCGGCGATCTGGTAGCGCGTCCAGCGGTCCGGCGCTTCGTAGCGGAACCACCATACCGGACCGCGGCTGCATCCGACCACCCAGTCGAGTTTGCCATCCTTGTCGATATCCACCAGCGAGGTTTGCCCCATTTGATTGCCGATCTTGTCGATCTGGTAGTACTGGAACTTGGGGAACTCGGCTGCCGGCGCCAAAGACCTGGCGAACAATATCGCCGCCCACAACGCGCACGCCAGCACTGTGCCGCGTTCTGGCCTACGAACACCACAGCGTGCCGAACTGCCTGCGATAGCGTACATCGTTACTGACTCCTAGAAAAAGCGTGTCGCCTCGAATATACTCCGGGCGGGACCGAATAGCGCTTTTTCGCACCGGAAAACCCGACAATTCATCCCGCGCGAAGCATAACCTTGTGATCCAACAAGCTTTGGTCAGCCGAGTTCGGCTCAGGGCAAACGCTCTTCTTCAAGTTCCCGGGCAGTGGAGCAAACCACGCCCATGAAGGAAAACGAGCCGATTACCATCGCATTGACGATCTGCTCGCGGCGGATCATTTCCGGCACATCTGCCAGGGGACAAAGGACGACTTCGATGCGCTCGAACTGTTCAGGGCAGGGCCGTTCGACCGGCTGACAGTCCTCGGCCAGAAACATATAGCACCAGTTGCCCTGGATAGCCGGATTGGGATTGATCCGTCCCAACAGGCGGATGCGCTGTGGTACGTAGCCGGTCTCTTCGCGAAGCTCGCGCAGGGCGGCTTGCTGGGGCGTTTCGCCGCGATCGACCATTCCGCCGGGGATTTCCAGCGTGTCGCACTTGATGCCGTGGCGATACTGGCGGATCAGCACCACCTGGCCATCAGCGGTCAAGGGGACGATGTTGACCCAATCGGGAGCGTCGAGCACGACGAACTCGCGCTCCAGGCCTTCGGGTTGTATACGATACCGGTCGTACCGGATGCGGAATATGCGGTGATCCGCTATGTGGCGGCTGTCCAAGAACTGCCAGTGTGCCGACACGCTGGTTTCCTTGCCGTCTTGCGACATCGCGCGGTTGTGCTAGATCTGCGAGGCCGCCGTGGGACGCAACAAGATATTGGTGATGTTCGACACCGTATCTTTATATTGTGGGTCGGCCTTCAGCTTCGCCCACTGCTGATCGGCCATGAAGGCAGCCCATCGCTGTTTGAGTTGTTCGCCGTCGTCGAAGCCGAGCATGTAGGTCAGGTTGGGAATGCGCGTGCCAGCCAGCGCTTCGCCGAAAAACACGGCCGTCAGGCCGACGCGGCGGAAGATGTCCAACTCGCCGCCGGTGTTGAACATCTCGATCTTCTTCAAACACGCCTTGTGCGTGTGGCTTTCATAAATGCGCAACTGGAAGATGCGGCTGGGCTTGGTGCTGGGAATCTGCAACTTGGGGAAGCCGTCGAACGCCAGGAACAATGAGGTCTCGATACGTTTGTACGCCGGGTCTTTCATGGGGGCGTCAAGCACGTCGGCCGCAGCCTTGACGAACTCCGGGTCGGCAACCAACCCGTGCACCGCGTTGACGACCGACTGCGGCGACTGGTGCGGCAGCAGCACGAACAGGTCGTTGACCAACGGCTTCTGCTCGTCCGGGTACCCTTCGGCCAGCTTGAAAACGCCCACCGGCTTGATCCCCAAGCGGTTCCAGGCCGGTACGGCCGCGGTGCGTAACATGCGGTCGAACGCTTCCTGCTTCTGCGCGGAAGCAATCATGTAGTGCCGCAGTTCATAGATTTCCTTGTCGGCCGCAGCGGGGCTGGGGCCGGAGTTCACCTCGGTAGAGTCGGCAATTGCCGACAGACCAGCGATGCCGCAGAACGTCAAGAAGTCGCGTCTTTCCATGTTTCACCTGTCTTCGATGATGAACTGTTGCAATCCACAGCAAACGCAACGGAAGTAGGCTTGGCACTGTGCAAGGCGATTCCCGGCACACGGCTAATCACACCACCCTTGCAACAACACCAATTGTGCCGCCGGTAGCAAGCAGCGTCGGACGGCATCGTAGTTTACCCGCCGCACAATGCGATAGCAACAGTTTGCCCGGCGCCGGCCGGCGCCTGGCGAGCGGTGAAGGGGTTTATGGTCGGCCCGGTACAGTCGAGAGTCTTGGGAGCAGGAACGCTTGAGTTCCGCCCGTACAAAGCATAATGCAGGCTGAAGCGCCGGCCAACCAAAGAATTTGCGGCTGGCGTTGAAGCCACAGCAGCCAAGCGGTCTTGCGACCGCCAAGAGGCTATTCGGTTGGCAGCGTGACCATTTCGCCGCCGTCGATGGTGGCCAAAGCGCGATAGAGTCTCAGGTCGATGTTGTCGTCGATGAAACGACCGCTGCCGTCGCACATGGCGAAGTTGCCTCCGCCGGAGTGCCGGCTCATGAAGCACCAGTTGGAACGCCAGTCGCTGGCGTTGTTCCTGCGACGGACGTTAGGCTCTTCCCAGTTCAAAGGGATAGCACACGTGGCGCTGGACCCATTCCACCAGTACCACGAGGCCCAGTTGGTAAACGCGGGCACGGTCTCGCCGATGGCGAAGGTGTGCGACAGGCCGTCGCGGACGTCGTTAGCCGTGGTGATTACCGGCCGGCCGTTGGGGTTGCCAAAGCCGCGGCAGATCAGCCCGTCGCAAAAGTCGCCGCCCATCGATGCCCCTTGCGGGCCGTTGTAGTTGCTAGCGTTGCGGCCTGCGAAGCCGGCATCCTGTTTGCGGTAGCGGTGCTGGCGTGAAGTGGTACCCTCCCAGTTGGCTCCCATGCAGGCCTTATAGTTGGTCACGGCAATGGGTTGGTTGGGAAGCAAGGCCTGGGTGGTCAGCGTACCGTCGCCCACATCGCTGGGGCAGCGGAACACCGGCACCACGAACTGTGCGGCCTTCAGGTTGCTGATGTTCCGCGCGGGGTCTTGATAACCAAGCGTCTGGCCCATCTGGATGGAACGATACAGGTTGTCCAATTCCAGGTGCGGCAGCAAGCCGGTCAACCAGGAGTGGCCTTTGGTGGAAGTGCCGCCGGTCTCGGAGCCGGCCCCCCAGTTGAGCGGAAACTGGCGCATCTGCGAATGATAGTTCTGCATGGCCAGGGCGAGCTGCTTGACCTTGTTGAGGCATTCGGTCTTCCGGGCCGCTTCGCGCACCGCCTGAACGCCTGGAATCATCAACCCGATAAGAATACTAATAATGACAATTACCACTAGCAGTTCCACCAGCGTAAACCCGCGGCGGAGATTCACAGCGCCAGCCATAACGTTTCTCCTTAGACCCGCAGCGGCGCACAGGCCACTGCCCACGCCAGACGAGCTGCCCGCGCAGTTAGGCACTATTGCCCTCACTATTAAACATACCCGAACTCGCCAAATAAGGGAAGGAGCGATATGCAGTTTCGTTATCCGTTTTCCCGTGTGCGCCTCTCGATCGTAGGTGGAAAACCTGTTGGGGTTAGCTTCGGGAAGGAAGTTTGCCCATTTTCCGGTCCAGAAGTACAGTAGCCCGGTGCCACCGCGGATCCTCCGATCGCGGGAATGCCGACGGCGTTAACAGCGCCGGCCAAAGACTTTCCCTCTCTCGGCGGCTGATTCTCTCGGCCTGCCGGCAGCAGAATGGCCGAGGTTTGCGCGTTTTCGTCAGCACTGTGGCTGCGGCATCCGATCGGCGGCTGAAGAAGGACTCACGAACGACCGGCCATCGCCTGCATGGTCAACACTGCCGCACCGAACAGGGCGATTAGCCCGGCGTCCCATGCCAGCAACCACACGACCACGTTTTTCTGGTACGGCGAAAGCAGTATCAGGATGCACGCTGCGGTGCCGGAGAGTGCCGCAAATCCGCCCAGCCAACGAATAATCGGTGCATGTCGGAGCGGATCCATCGCGCACAGGCACATTATGCCGCCAAGCAGGCAATACAGTGCCGACAGCGAACGGGCCAGGTACTCGACCAGCAGCAGCACCGGGGTGCCAGGCTCGGCATGGGCAACGGCCGCGACCAACCAGCTTCGGGGCATCACGGCTGGCACGACCGCCATCAACCCGGATACGCCGAAAACCCACAGCAAAACCCGGAGCCCCAAAAGCCAACGGTTCTGCACCGGGCGCTGCCCGGCATCGCTGGGGTTGTCCGACACTGTGCGTTTAGAGCTGGGCATTGTGATCCGCCCCAGAGCATACGCATCCTCTGGTTTGCCGATTCCTGACTGGCCCAGCCGCACGAGCCTGCCTCATAAGTCGCGCACCAGAGGCCAAGTGCGTTAAAGCTGCCCTGCTGGATTGTTCACGAGGGTGCCCGACTACTCGTCGGCCGCCTCCGAGCTGTCCAACGTGGCCGCTGCCTCAAGGACGGCACTACCGGTTTCAGCCGTGTGGCAAGGATGTATGGCCGCAGATCGATCAGGGCCGTCGGAGCCTGGCGATTGCTGCTGCGCGGACTGATTGCTTTCGGGCGGTGCGCCGAGGCGACTGCCTGGCGCCGACCGGGCCACGGAGCGGGCGCTAGTGTTTCGGCGTGCCCGGGCCAATGGCAATACATTGGTACGCCGCGGCCCCGGATAAAACAGCTCAACAGCCGCCAGAAACTGCTGGAACGGCTCCAGATTGCCGGTCGCCTGGTTGAGCACCTTGTCGCGCAGCAGTCGCGATTGATGGTAGCCTGCCGGCCAGCGTACCGCCAGGATGTCGCTGACTTCGTCGAACAACTGGTAAACCCTGGCGCGGGTCAGTCCCACGCCGCGCGCAACCTGACGAACACTCAGCACTGGCCCGTTGATCCCCAAACGGCTCTCGGCCAGCACCACGATCATCTGCGGGGCGTCGATACGAACCTGCTCCAACAGCGGCTCGACGTAATTCTGCCGTAATTGCCGGGCTGTAAGCGGATCGCTGGAAGCGATCGCCGTCTGTACCCAGCGCTCGGTCCGATCGATATAGCGTGGAAGGATGCGTACTGCCAGGTGGTCTTGCCCGGGCATCTGGCCGACCAGGGAGTGAACCGTGTGGAACACTTCCAGGATGGCGCGGACGCGCTTCTGGCCGTAAGTCTTGCGACCGCGAAGCTCCGCCAGGCTCACCGATGTGAATTGTCCCAGCGGCGTATTCCAAACCACCTTGGTCAGCCGTTGCAAACTAGGCGCCAATCGGCCTAGTGGTTCGGTTTCCAGGCCGTGCCTGACGACGCTCTCGCACCACTGAGCCCAAAGCATTTCCGAAACACCACCAGCGTCGAACTGGGGCTGACAACCGTTGCCGTTGCCCAGCCGTGTGCAGTCATCGACGATCGGCGGCTGTTTGCCGGGAAGCGACTTGGGATCGGTGGCCGCCGCGCGGGCCAGCAACTGGATGAAAGTGGCCATTTTCTTCCGGCCGATGCCAGGAGTGGCACTAAGGTCTTCCAAAGGGGTTTGCAGCAGATCGCCGAGCCTTCGGGTAAGGAAGGCGATGGGAAGCCGGCGGTCTGTCGGCAGCGCCCAGTAAGCCAACGGCTTTTCCAAGTGGGCGGCATACTCTGGCGCCGAAAGGATGGCGCGCAAGTAATCAAAGCGAGCGACGATCTGTAGCTCTTCAACCGAAAACTTCTTGCTGCACTTCATGAGGCTTTCCCCCACCGGTATGCCCCAAAGAAGGCCGCACGATCGGTCCGTGACCGAGCTACCTGAGCTGATGTTCGACTGGGCGGAAGCGCCTCCGCCACCGGAATATTTCAACTTCGAGGGGCGAAAAGCAGTTGACATGTGGCAAAACCGTTTTTCGACGACCCTGCTATTGCGTGCAATGCTATAGCGCTACTGCATGCAATTCCTCCAAACCGTGCCGCCTTGCCGAAGCAAGCCAGCGTTTTCACAGGCCCGAAAACATCTCCATCTCCGTAGGCCCCCGATTAGGGCCCGCGAAAGTCCCTTTTCCGTTTGCAGCCCAAGAGGGCCGTAGCACTTAAGCCCCGGACAGAAATTGCAGGGCTTCGCACAGCCCGACGCACGCCCGGCCGCAGCCCAACCACGTATGGCGGCACACATGCCATGCCAAAAAGCCAGGCCGGTCGCGCCTTGCTTCTTCGGCCGGCAACCAGCCGGCCTGTGGGCGTTTATTCAGTAATGCAATGTCGAACGGGCACATTCTGTCTTGCCGTTCCCCGATTAGTCAAGTGTTTGCAACATTTTTTGAAAAAAATGCGGAGCAGTGCAAACGCTTCCGCAGACCTGGCCATTATTCTGGCGTAATGGAAAACCCAGTTCTGGTGGTCCAGCGTGCCTTAGCGAGCAAAATACCCAGCGCCGATCACCGCATGTGCCAGCTCCGAGCCGGCGGCTACGAAAAATTCGATCGGCAATTGGTTGCGGTAGCGCGCGGGCGAAGCTACACTGACTTATTTGTGTCACCAACCTTTATGCCTTTGAAGCAATTTATGGGTTTTGGAACAGGAGCATGGCGATGTCTCGACAGAAGCGAACTCGACGCGAGTTTTTGAAAACGGCGGCTGCGGCAGGCCTGTCCGCCAGCAGCGCGCTGGCTATTTCCCGCAGCGCACATGCCGCCGGAAGCGATGAGCTGAAGTTTGCGCTTATCGGCTGCGGCGGGCGCGGCACCGGCGCGGCGGCCGACTGCATGACCGTCCAGAAGATCCTCGGCCACAAGATCCGCCTGGTGGCGGTGGCCGACGCCTTCGAAGACCGGGCCAAAGGCGCGCTGCGGCACTTGCAAAAGGAGTTTCCTCAGCAAGTCGACGTTCCGCCGGAGCGCGTGTTTTCCGGTCTGGACGCTTACCAGAAGGCCATCGACTGCGGCGTTGACCTGGTGGTGATGGCCTCGCCGCCGGGCTTCCGTCCGGCCCAGTACGCCGCAGCGGTCAAGGCCGGCAAACACGTCTTCATGGAAAAACCCTGCTGCACCGACGCCCCCGGTTTCCGCTCGCTAATGCAAACCAACGAGTTGGCCGACAAGAAGAACCTAAAAGTAGTTGTGGGCTTGCAGCGGCATCACGAGGCCGGCTACATCCGCGGCGTGCAGGAAATCCACGAAGGCAAGCTGGGCGACGTGGTTTACATCCGCGTTTACTGGAACGGGCTGGGCGGCGGCGGCCGCGACCTGGGAAAACGGCCGCCAGACGATCCGAACGAAATGGCCTTCCAAGTGCGCAACTGGGGATGTTTCCGCTGGCTGTATGGCGACAACATCGTCGAGCAGCACGTGCACAATATCGACATCGCCAACTGGGTGATGGCCAAAGACGGCGACTTCAAGAAGGCCCACCCGATCGAAGCCAACGGCATGGGCGGGCGCTGTAACCGGGGCAACTACGGCGACATCTTCGATCATCACTTCGTGGAGTTCACTTACGCCGACGGCACGAAGATGTTCAGCCAGTCGCGGCACATCCCCGGCACCTGGGACCAAGTGACCGAGATAGTCCACGGCACCAAGGGCACCCGGCACGTCAACGTGGGCGGCGGGCCGAAGCTGGAAAGCGGCAACCCGTACCATCAGGAGCACGTGGACCTGATCAAAGCCATCCTCAAAGATACCAGGCTCAACGAGGGCTGGTTCGGGGCCGTTAGCAGCATGACCGCCGTATTGGGTCGGATGGCCACATACTCGGGCCAGATCGTCAAGTGGGACGAGGCGGTCGCCAAGGGACCAGATGAATCGCCCGAACGCCTGGCGTGGGACGCCAAGCCACGAAGCCTGCCCGGTCCGGACGGCTTCTACCCGTTCCCAATGCCCGGCGTGTACAAGGCGTACTAAGCAAGCCAACTCGACAAGCGGAATCGTGCCTGCGCTCAGGCGGCGCCTGCCGGCAACACCTCGCTTTGATAGGCGCCGCCTGGCGGCCGGCGATCGCTGCGTCCTTTCAGCAGCAACCCCTGGATTATCAGGTCCACGGCTTCGTCCTCGGTCAGTCCCCGGCTCATCAGCGTTTCCAGTTGCCGGGAATCGACGCTGCCGATGGCCGCCTCGTGGGTAACATGGGCTTTGGGGTGCGTGACCTCGACCACCGGCACGGCCTTGGCCACGGCGTTGCCCTGCACGATCTCCTTGCAATCGACGTGTCCCCTGGCGTGCGGCGCGCTTGCCCGCAGCGTATTGTAAACCACCGCCTCGGCGTGATCGCGCAGTGCGACGCTGGTTTGCAGCACGCCGCGGGCGTGCGGCCCTGCCAGATGGGCGACCTCTTTGATGTTTATCCGGTCGTTGCCCGAGCCGGAAACACGCGCAACTATCTCGCTGGCGCTATGCGCTTCGCCGGTCAGTTCCACGTCTATTTCGATATGTCCGACGCGCCCGCGAATCAGCTCGAAGTCGGTATGATACCGGCCGCCTTCGAGCACGTGGACTTTGGAGCGGGGAATGACGACCACTCCGCCCTCGGCCCCGTGCACGTGTCGCTCGATATACGCATATTCCGCGTTGCGGCCGATGGTCAGCCGGGCGTCCATCTCGTGGCGGATATTCCTGGCGTTGGGAAAGGTGCAGTGGGCCACCACGCCTGCCCGGGCTTCGTCCTCCACCACGATCTCCAGTATCACGCGCTGCACGCCGTTTTCGGGGATCATGCCGAAGCACACTTGGACAGGTTTTGCGATCCGCACTCCTTTGGCCACCAGTATTCTGGCTTCGATGCCGTCGTCCAGTTGCCGTGCATCGACTTCCAGCCCCTGCACCAGATGAACCCCCAGCACTTGGTTGGCATGGATCTCGATGCGCGCCACATCCAGTTGCGCCCACAGATCGTGGGGGTTGATCCCTATTGACTGATACATGGCTTGCAACAGAGCGTTATCCGACATTCAACCCCTCCGCCTCGCGCAGCTTCAGCTCCTGGTGATCGCAGGGGATGCACCGTTGCTGGAAGTAATGGGCGATCTTTTCCACCGAGCCTTTGCTGACCAGCCGGCCGCAACAGAGCAGAAAGGCGTGCTCGGCGTGTCGCAGCACGGCCAGACTATGGGTGATCATTATCACCGTCGTGCCTTGTTGTTTCAGCAGCTTCAGGGCGTCGAAAATCCGCTCCAGCGCCTCGACGTCGATGCCACTGTCCGGCTCGTCCAGCAGCACCAGCTTCGGCTCCATCGCCAGGATGCTGGCCAGTTCGATCCGCTTGCGCTCGCCGCCGGAAAGCGTGCGATCGACCGCCCGCGCAAGGTACTTCTCCGGCTCCAAACCCACCTGGCGCAAGGCTTCGCGGATTTTGGAGTCGCTGCGGTTGCGGGCGGCAGCCTTGATGAACCAGTACACCGACAATCCTTCGAACCTTGCCGGTTCTTGCCACGCCAGGGTGATCCCCAGCCGTGCCCGCTGGTCGATCGACAACCCCTTGATCGACTGCCCTTGATAAAGCACGTCGCCCTCGAAATCGGTGTAGCCCGACAATCCCATGACCACGTTTGCAGTGGTGGATTTGCCGGCGCCATTGGGGCCGATCAGCGCGTGGATGTGTCCCTGCCAGAACTCGATTGACAGATCGTTGAGAATCCGCTTGCCATCCAGGCAAAGCGTTACGTTCTTCAGTTCGAGAATGGTCATGGCACGAACTCGATCCGGGCTCCCGGCGTCGCCAACCATAAGCCTTCGTCCCAATGTTCGAAAACCCCTCGTCTGTGAACCGCCCAGCCGAAGCCGAAAAACGCCATTGTACCGCTTGCCGTCCCCACGGAACACAAGCCATTATTCTACTGCTGGCTGTGCTGGTAACCCAAGATGCCCGGCTGTTTGGTCTTGCACAGTTGAGTCAACGGCGTATATTGGCTGCAAGATTGAAGATTGCAGGTACCTTGTCAGGCTGGCGCTGCGGAACCGGCGCCGCGGCAGCCGATCCAAAACCGCCCGTCGTGGCCACGTCGGCCGAAGGTCGCCGTCGCCGCGCGGCCAGCGACACTTTTCGAGCAAGAGGTCCCAGAGATGTCCGAAACGCAAAGCACCACTGTACGGTCAGTTGCATGGAAAGAGGTTTTCTGCTGGGTGCATGTTTTCCGCGCCTTTCGGATAGCGGCCGGGGCGCGCGTGCTGGTGCTGGGAGCAATCGGAGCCTTGCTGACCGCTATCGTCTGGTGGTTCTTCGCCGTGTTGTTTCTGCCTGCTGAAGGAGCACCGTCTGTTGGAGCCGCCTGGCTGCAACCGTACACCATCTGTCCATGGAAAACCGTCACGGATCAATTAGTTCCCGACCAGCCCAGTCTGCCCGGTCTGCCCGAGCGAACCGATCAGCTCATTCCGCCGGTGGAAAGCTGGCGGCCCCGCGATCCGCTGTTCGGCGCCTGGGCACAATTGACCCAGCCATTGTGGAGGCTGTTCACTCCCGGGATGGGGTTGCGGGAGTTCGTCTGTTTGGCGCTTTGCGGATTGGGTGCGGCAGCGGTCTGGGCCTTGTTCGGCGGGGCGATCGCGCGCATCGCGGCTGTAGAACTTGCCAGCGAAGAACACGTCGGCTTTGCCGCTTCCTTGCGGTTTGCCGCCCGGAAGTGGATCTCATACTTCGTCGCCCCGCTGCTTCCCTTGGCAGGAATAGCCGCCGCGACTGTCCCCATTCTCCTGGTAGCCTGGATAGCGCGATTCGACGTCGGATTGTTCCTGCTGGGGCTTGGCTGGCCCGTGCTGCTGCTGCTGGGATTTGTAATGGTGCTGTTGCTGGTGGGATTGCTGTTCGGCTGGCCGCTGATGTGGCCCACCATTAGCGCCGAAGGAACCGATAGCTTCGACGCGCTGAGCCGCTCGTATGCCTATGTGTTCCAGCGCCCATTGCATTACCTGTTCTACGCCGCTGTGGCAGCCCTGCTGGGATGGCTCGGCTGGCTGCTAGTGCGAAACCTCGCCGCAGCAGTAGCATGGATGACCTACTGGGCGGCAAGCTGGACCGCCGGATATCCCAGGGTGGAAGCCATCATCTCCGGGGAGGCACTGGAGGGAATCGCACGCGCCGGTGCAGTGGTGATCCATTACTGGGTCGGCTGCGTAAAGCTGGTGGCCGCCGGCTTTTTCTTCGGTTACTTTTGGGTGGCCTGCACGGCAATCTACTTCTTGCTCCGCCGTGACGTCGATAACGCCCCAATCGACGAAGTGTTCCTGGAAGCCGACGAAAGCGAGAAATCCTACGGCCTGCCTGCCATCGGCGCCGACTCGGCCGGCGCGCCTGTGGTAACCGAAAAGCCTCAAGCGGAAGCCACTTCGGCAGCTCTGCCGGAACAAAGCGCTGCTGGCACTGCGGTGCAAAAATCGGCCGGCGAAGGTATCACTCCCCCGCAATGACGCCCACACCGAAGCACCGCCGCTGTGAAGTCCCCGCTGGTTATACTCCGCGCGGGCAGGATTGCAGCGTTTTCGGTGCAAAAACATATCGTTTTGCCACGCGCGAAGCATAACCGCAGGCGGGCAGTGGTTCCCCAGGCCACGCAGAAGAAGCGCCCAGCCGCAGACCGCCCCAAAGCAATCGTGGCAAGCACAATGTCGCGTTGAACGCTCTGCCGCATCAAACCGCCCCCGGGCCGCAGTAACCGTCGTCGATCTGGATGGCCGCCTCGGCTGGAAGTACGAAAATCTTGCCGTCGCCGATCTGGCCTTCCGGCCCTGTGCGCGCCACCTTGATAATGGTGTTGACGGTCCGCTCCAGGAAATCGTCGTTGACCACGATCTCCAGCACCACTTTGCGAAGAAGCCGAGCGGTGTATTCATGCCCGCGGAATAGCTCGGTACGCCCACGCTGGCGGCCGAAACCCTGGGCGTCGCAGATGGTCATCCGCGTGACCTCGACCTTTTCCAGCGCTTCGCGCACGGCCGTCAACTTCGTCGGTTGAATGACGGCTATTACCAGCTTCACGTGCTGCTCCCATCCTGCCTGCTGCCGAAGCAGATTTCTAGCGCATGACCCGCAGCGCCGACGGCTATTCTCCACCACTCAACTCTTAGCATGACGAGGCCGTGTGGGCAATAGACGGCGCTGTGTGGGCGATACTTGCACGGGCCGATCACCGGCCGGCATCAGCGCCACGCAAGCCGTTGTTACACCGGGACCGACTGCTGGAACGACTCACTTCTGCTGGCCGATCGCCTTGCGGTAGTAACTGTCGTCGTGTTGTTTTTTCCAGCCATCGGTCGGAGCGGCCAGCTTGGCCCGATGACGGGCCCACATTTGATTTACGAACTCGTCCCACGCCTGACCTTGTCTGGCCCACGATTTGTCGTGATCACGCCCGGTGGCCTCTTTGATGACCTTCACAAACTGCGAGTCTTCCTCGTACATCCACCGGTCCACGTAATCGAAAAACGGGTCGTGGTTCCAGCTCTTTTCGGCCTTCATCAGCCGCAAAGCCAGGGCTTGTGCCACCCAGCCGACGCTAGTACAGCACCGCCGATAAGCCTCGCTGGTATGATTTCCCTCATTCCATTGGGAAGGGGGCAGGTGTTCGTATGGTCCCCAATTGTTGTTGCGGCTGCGTGCCATGCCGGTCGAGGCGTCGATGCCAGAATGACCGGCAAAGACTACCTTCGCTCCCGACCAGCAATCGCCGTAGGCCGTCTGTTCGTCTTCGCCGAAACTGACTTTGGGAAAATGCTTGTTGACGTTGGCCAACTGCTCGTCGCCCAGCAGCAGACCGGCAAAGACGATCGGCAACTTCCGCCCGCTGCCGTGGCCGCCGAAACCTTCCCAACCGGGATGCCCGTTGCGGACCATGCCCCCCAAGTCGATGCCGATCTGCACGAAGTTCACCAGCAGCGGTTCTTTGTCTTCGGGCTTCAGGTCCGTACACAGCAACAGGGCGGTTATGCCCACTACGCGCCCGTATTCCAGGCCGTACTGGGGCATGTTCTCCACCGGTTCCTCGAAACCGAAGAAACATGTTCCCACCCAGGGACGTTGTGTGAACCGTATGTATTGCTGCAACTTGGGCATGGCGGGCACCGCCGCCGCCCGCGGCAGCAACTCCCGTCTCAAATCCCGCGCCAGGTACACCCTCTGCTGGCGGTCGCAGAAGGCCGGGCGGAAAGCGTCGGCCGGCTGCGGGTCGGACAGGCAAGTCAGCACGGCTGCGGTGCGGATCGGGCTGCCGTCGCCCACCCCACGCTCGATCTGATTCCTCAATTGCGCATCCAGCACCAGTCCCTTGGGCATGCTGATGGTGGAAACAATGCAATCGCCGGGATTGAGAACCACCGGCAGCTTCTGTATCAGAGCCGGATCGAACCAGTTGCGCACGCCGCTATCGTACGCCACGCGCATCTGCGCCGGTGGATTGACCATAAATCCGTTGCGCACCCGATGTTCAGGCCTCCTTTCCCGGTCCTGCCTGTCCAGTTGGTTTGCCGGTATCTGGTTGCCATACAATGGCTCCGGCTCGATAGCCTTGATGGTGACAGGCCCGACCACATACCAATCCCCATTGATGAACTGACCTACCCGCGAGGGCTTGTCGAACGTCCACGTAATCCCGTACTGCGATACACTCTCGCGCAGCGCCAGCTCTTCCAGCTTGGGCGCCGCAGGGGCGTTATCAGGAGTGTAGATGGGTACCTTGCGGTTGACGGTCGGGTCGGCGGCCACGATCTTCTCGTCGTACGGGTTTTCGTGACGGCGCACCGGCGGCTGGAACTTCATCGGTCCGCCCAGTGCAATCGACACATCGTCGATCCATATCGTTTGCTGTCTGTCCTTCCCAGCGTCGCCCCACACCACAACCGCACTGAACCCGCCCAGGCCGACCTTGGCCGGATCGACCGCTGCCAGTTGCTTGTCGTCGTAAAACACCCGCACACCTTCCTCAACGTGGAACTCTATAGTCCACTTCCTCCAACGAGGCGGACTGCGCCGCACCCCCAGCCAGAATAACTGGTTGAACCAATCCTTGCCGTCGCAGGATGTGGCTGTGTATCCCTCGCTGCCTCCCAGATAGCGCGCGTAGAGAATCCCTACTGCGAACACCTGTCCCTTCGAGTCGGCCACGCCCCAACGGGGTCCCACACGAGCGGCTTTGGGATCATCCGGGGCGGTACCGTCGTCGTATACCCACATCTCTACCCTTCCCGACTCGTCCCGATCCCGCAGCTTCAACACCGCCTTCCCGCCGGGCCCGACGCGCAGCGCTCCGCCGGGCGTTTGGCTGCCCTTGGTTTTGTCGATGCCCACGTCGCCGCTGATTTCCCACGCAGCAAGGTCTGCTTTCTCGAAGCCGATCTGTTTGGTAGCGGTTCCTGATTGCCCGGCCGCGATAACCATCTGCGCGCCAGCAAGTCCCCACAACCCACTGGCAACCAG
>Ga0209017_10001743_pt1 | contig 15727 bp, 13 predicted proteins | sample YNPBryunderm2012_FD_185812 | JGI IMG/M metagenome (GOLD analysis project Ga0209017, IMG submission 185812) | Anoxygenic and chlorotrophic microbial mat microbial communities from Yellowstone National Park, USA - YNP Bryant MS undermat 2012... ... | reverse complement strand
CTTAGTGATAAGTTAACTGTGCCTGTGAAGTTATTGTATGGTGTGATGGTGAGCGTTAGGTTGGTGGATCTATTGGGAGGAGATGTTATGGATGTAGGAACTAGGTTGATGGTAAAGTGAGGAGTAGGAGAGCCGCCTCCACTACCACCACTACTTCCGCCTACAACTAACCAACCATCACGCCGTCCTATTATTCGTATACCAGAGAAAGGAATATTTATACCAATCGACGTCTGATTATTTATCTTTTGCCCTGAGTATGCATTTAATAAGACAACATTAGTCGATCCATCGATCTTCAGAACTTTATACTCTCTTCCTATACACGTATTCACATCTGGTAAACTCAATGTAACATTACCAGAACTTGCATCCACTAACACTATATAATGATCTTTCGTAAGTGTAGTATTCGTATTTACCTTAGTTATTGCAACCGCCTTCGAGCCTCGGATACTTAGACGTCCTGTGGCATTATTTGTATTAACACAAACACGTTTAGCATAAATTGTATCCGTATCTATCACAGACGTTGTAAGTTTCTGATATACTAAACGAGATATTGGCATGACTCTACCTCTCTTCTAAAATTTATTATCTATACAATTTGTTCACAGTTTTTCATCAGTGGCTATGGTGGTTTGTATTGCCACCACTATCGATTATCGAGCCTGTAGCATAAATATTACCTTCTACTTGGATATTACCTTCTACCTGAATATCTCCTTGTATACTTACAGGTCTTCCTCCAGCTCCACCTGTTGCAATAACACGAATAGCTTTCGTTCGAATTTCCACTAGTTTTGAGCTTGTTACTTTTACTGTTCCACTACCATCCAACAGTTCTATGCTACATGAGTTAGTTGCTACCGTAATCCTATCACCGGAGTCGTTTATTTCTACCTTTCTACCCGTAGGACTCTTAAGAGTGATCTTATTCTTGTTGTCAGATATCTTTATATACGAACCGTTCTTAGTTCTAAAGATAACGTGTTCGTTCTCCGATGAGCCATCCTGTGTAGACTCGCTCATCGCTTGATTCTCCAACACTACTCCACCTACATACACCGGAAAGCGTATATCTCCATCTTCGAACATGACATACACAAAACAACCTACATCTGGTACAACATGAGAACCGTGTGTTGGTTTATATCCAAACACACTTACAGGTCTAGCCCATAAAACTGTGCTCTCATCAGCAAGAGAAGGAACTATAACTTTAACTCTACCTATATTCTGGGGATCTCTGTTGTCAATCACTTTTGCTCTATAAATACCAAAATAAGAAGTACTATCTGCAGCCTTTCTATGAAGTATCATTGTACTATAGCCCTCTCAACTATCGCCTCAAAAGTACTAACAACTTCTTTCCATAATTTTGCAGAATATGGTAAACTAAGTAGCTCAAAAATGAGATCAAGAAACAGATGGTAAGCGAACGGCTTGTGGCACTCATAAGATCTACCATATAGTGAATCTAGAGTAAGAGTAAGATCATGTAACCTAGAACGCTTAAAGACGTATGATAATGAGACTGTGGATAATCTATTCTCAAGTACTTCTTCTTTGATGTATTGCAGCCAAAATGTAGGTATATTATTTCCGTCAGCGTGTCTTTGCAGAATGTTTAGCTCGATATCTGTATACTTCAAGGATTTAGGCAACGAATGCGTAAGTTGATAAAACTTGTATGTTGGCATTATAATGGAGATAACAGTGAACCATACGAGTAGAGCTACTAGTCTTCGTTTAGGCCACAAATCTTTTGGTAACACAGGAGTTAACACACCCAACACTTTCTTGTATATGACTTCACATACGGAATCAAATAGACGCGTATATAAATCCTTTTGCTCCCGTATAGAAAGAAGAAGAGGTATTAAGTTAACTCTGTACAAGAACTTATTGACATTTGTACTAGAGGGTATACCTATATGTAACACACTCTCATTCTTAAAGAGACTCACATACTTCTCCCAAATATCTGAACTACCACACACTAACAATTCATCTCTTATCTCAGCAACACTTCTTACTAGGTTCTCTAAGTGGTAGGCGTGAGTTGCACTCAAAGAACACAAATCAATATTCTTCAGAATCAAATATCTAAGTGACGCTGTTTTATCTTGCATTACCGTTGCTCACCTCCATATATCGAATCTATAACGCTAAATAGCCAATCTATTCTAGTATAACTTGAACCTACAACGTTTATGCCAGCATCGAGTTCTTCGGATAGTTTTGGTTGTGGAGATACTAACGAGATTGCTTTTGGCTCTGTAGGTACTTGAAGCAGTACTTTCCATAGAGCATCATACTCTGGAACTAGAAGATAGAGTGGACGCGAGAAACTAGATGACTCACCGTTGAGAAGCAAGACGAATGGCATAATTGCATCGCCTTTCAATTCTTCTGTACATATCTGGTCGACATACTTTGGTAGAGATAACTCGTCTACTGTCTTTACAGAGTGAGATTGTGTATAGAGTTTTGGGAGAGAAGCAAACACATTATCATCAAGAAGCATACTCCTAAAAACTAGGTTATCCGCTTCTAGTAATGGCCAAGGGTAATACTGCAAATATTTATCGTTCATTACTACTCCTTAGGAATGTTCGACCACTTCTCCAACCAATTGATTTTACTTTGGGCTCTATGACGAATATCATCTGGCACTACAGTCAACAACTCTCTCCAACTTCCTTTAATTTCGTTTATATTGAAAGCACACTTGAAGTTATGTACCGCTTCATGATGACTCTTACATAGAGGAATCCAGCCAACAAGATCTTTCTCGTGTAAATACATCACGTAGTTCGCACATTGTAAAGTAGTAGCACTTGGTAACCGTAAGAGAGCATACTCCGCAATATCATAAAGTGTGAGAGGGGTGTGATGTATTTCTATTGATGTTTCATCTAACGTCAACCCGCATACTCGACATCTGTATCCACCTTGTTCTCTAACTCTCTTGAGCCACTCGCGATATTCAAGAGAACCTCTAGCTAACTTCTCTACACACTTGATAAAACTTGCAAGACTAGAATACGAAGGAAAGGAATGTGGAGTTCTTCTCACGATATCTTCCTACCCCAGACAAAATATATCTCGTTCTCCTCAAGATTGATCGAATTATCGATAGTTACAGTTATCTGATACTCTGTAGAAGAGACTTGTGTGACAGTAACGACAGCAGACGTACTATCTAACATACGCCTATTTCGTAAGTCCACTACACACCAAACTAACACTTCTGGATTGAAGATGATAGTGAACAAAGACTGATTGCTAGTGAGTCTCATGCTTCCTACAACATCAATTGTTGGACCTACCACTTGAGAGAAAACAAACAATTCTCTATAACTGAGAGATGCATAAGAAATTGAGTAGTCAATAAACTCAGTATCTCTCTTATCTTCCCAAATCAGTACAGTAGGTAAAGAAGTCATATATTCAAATGAATATATAGAACTATATCTCTGTTCTTCAGCAATCGAATAAGAGGGTGGGCCTGTTAGACGTATTAATGGTCGTAAAGGCAAACGAAAGCCGTAGTGATGCTCTCCAGTTGTTCCTATATAGATGTACTCTACTTTAGGAGACGATATTAATTCTTGATACCAAACAGGAGCATGTTCTGCTATTATTCTAATAGGTAAGACTAGTGGATAGTGTGTCCAATCAATATAAGTATACTTATTATTCCAACGCTCTAACATTGTGATCATCAAATCGTGTGCGTACACAGGAGAATCTGAGATTATCTCAAGTTCTACAGTACCACGTACTCTCAGAAACTTCAAAAACATTCTAAGTTGCTCAGATTCGTAGAATGGTCGATTCAACAAGCGACTAAAGAGCGTACATGCATTCAATCTCCAAGTAAAGTTACTTCTCTCCTCGATTTCGATAGTCTGAGGACGTATTACTACAGCAACTTGATCTATCACGATCGTCTGGGCGGAATCAGCAAGAGCTAGTTGAATAGGTAATTGATAGGACGGCCAGAAGCCTTCCATAGAATGCCAAAGGACATCAACAGGCGATAGATCTTGACAAATATACTTAAGCAACTTATCGTAAAAGTAGTAGATTGGACGATCTGATAATACTATTTTTGTAATTGCTCCCATCTATATCTCTCCACTTAACTAAGTTTTAGCTATATGATTGAGCTATACGACTACGTTTAGCGACTTCTGTTTCAACATTTCTAGGCCTCTCGTATTCTCTACACACAATTTCAGCAGCTTCTGTACTTGAGTTAGTTCTGAGTAATCTATCGTATGTACTTCTGTAGTTCTTCTTCATATCATAAACTAGAAAATCTGTCTGTGCAATCACAGGATCTTCTCCTCTAGCAATTCTAGGTTGAGTGTATGCGAGCATCTCACGTCGTCGAGTACCATGCCATTGCCAAAGACCTTCGGAGGTACCATTATCGCCAATAGCGTTGGGATTAAAGGAGCTTTCAGCTTGAGCATTTGCAGCGATACCTTTTGCTGCCGAATCTGGTAATCCGTGATATTGTGTCAATCTATCGTATATCTTCTTGTAAGTCTCTTGTTGTTGGGATGACGTAGGTGCGGGTAATCTCCTAGCTTCTTCGAAACTTCCTCCCATAAACGATGGACGTTGTGGAGATGGTGTAAGTTGAGTAGGTTGAGTTACTTCTTGAAGAATACTGCTTGTTGAACCTAAATACGCTGACGCACTCGCTAGAGACTCAATGTTCGGAGTTCTGTTGTCGGATAAGAATGCGCTCAAATAATCAACTACAGTTACTGCTCCTGTAGGTGTGGGCGCAGCAGTCTTAAGCATAGTCGCGTACAAACTAGATATTCCTACCTGAACACTTACACCTAACAATGTCCCGTCTTCTGTATACAATTGCTCCACACGCTGTATTGTCAACGAATTCAGAAAACCAAAAGGAATGTAACACACGCCAGGAACCTTCATTCGGAGAATATAAGGAGCATATGTTACTACACCGCTCTTGCCTGTTAATTGTCCTACACTCAACATCATCAAACAATACAACGGTACGATCACTCTTTGTATAACTTGGAAAGTATCGTCCTCAGGAGCACACAAATTTATGACAAAAGTGTAGTTTGGATTGAATGCAGTAGCATTCCAAATCTTCGGTAGATCCAATCTACCGCCGCCAAGAATATTCAAGAACCAAAACGAAGAGTTCTTCATCGAGTTAAGTATGCTACCAGCCTGTGAGGTGACAAACGATGAAACAAGTTGAAACATGTCTTGAGAAGGTGTTGTGTTTGTAGAAAGATTGAAGAACTGAAGCTGCCTGACTAAGTTACTTGCTAGGTTCCCAACTTTCTCTAATACATTCTCTTCAAATTGAACATCTATTAAATCTTGTATAGGCTCTGTAATATCAACAACAAATTCAAACACGTTATTCTTAACTGTATAGATAGGACCAGAGATACCTAACTCTTTTTGTATATATGATTGCAACTTAGTCAACTTCGAATTGATAGTGTCTACAGAGATAGGATTGAACGCAATCTGATACAACTTCGTTACACTATTCATCTGGGGCTCACCAGGTACTATATACAATCTTCTCCAACTCAGATCTTGATCTTTGATAAGAGAGGAATCCATTAAAGAGGAGGAGTATCTATATGGTGGTTCTCCCCAGATTGGAGGAATAACTTCTTGATACTGACGAGGAGTTGTAGATGTAGATTGCAGTCTCTCTGTAGATACTAACTGTTCAGGAGAGCAACTACTAACTACGCTTGCACTAGCAATTGTAGGGCTGGTGGATGTTTGACTAAGTACATATGGTGCCTCAAAGCGGGGCGTAAAGGGAGAAGGCTTTGTTGTTGATTGTTTACTAAGTAATCCCATATTATGTAGACAAACCGTGTAATGATCTTAATTCTTTTGTTGCAATAATAGGATCGACAGGCTCGCCGTTCTTACGAACTTCGTAATGCAAGTGTGGACCCGTTGCTTTACCTGTACTACCTACATAACCTATCACTTGTCCGGGCTGTACTCTGTCACCTACGTTCACTATATTTTGTGAGTTATGAGCATAAACTGTCTCGTATTTATCATCTCCGTGATCGATGATTACAACGTTTCCATAACCGGGTTTCACACCCGCAAACTTAACAGTACCTCCAGCTGTAGCTCTAATAGGTGTACCCGCAGGAGCGGCGATATCAACTCCTCTATGAAACTTCACTTCATTATCTATAGGGTGTGTTCTAAGTCCATATTCCGAACTAACTTTGCCCCCTGGGACAGGATTCCAAGAAGAACTTTCAAGTATAGTAGAGAGTTGTGGTGTAGACAATCTTGCGGATTGTGGTTGAACTACAGGCGATGGTTGGGATGCAGACTCCAAAGGTGTTTGATAGACCAATCCTTTTGTGATATCGAATGACGATCTATTGTTCTGTAGTAGAGTCACTAAGTAATCTCCTACGGTGAGTGCTCCAGTAGGAGAAGACGGATCTGGCAACTCTGTTGTATCTAACAGAGTGTCAAACAAAGACGAAACCTCAAACTGCACGTCTACACCTAACATTTTACCTTCTTCTGTATAATACTGGTCTGAACGAACGATTGTTAATTTCTCAATATATCCTACAGGGATATAACATACTCCAGGCACTTTCAATCTTACTCTTGGAGGATCAAGAGTAACAACTTTACTTCCCGAACGCAGCTCTCCTAAACTCATAAATAGAAGATAGTATAATGGTACAATTACACGATCTGTTATACTATCTATAGATTCACTATCCGCACATAAATGAACTGTGAATGTATAAGTAGGTGCGAATGTAGATGCAGACCAAACTTTAGGCAGATCTAATCTACCGCCACCTAGAACGTTGAGTACGAAGTTTGAGCTTTGCGTAAGACTATTAAGAATATATTGCATCGTACTAGGAATCAAACTTTTAGTATCAATACCTGGGCCATACTGCTGCAATTGTCGTATTTGTGATGCTGCAAAATTGCCTAAACGCGCAAACGTATTCTCATCATACTGTACTTCCACAGAATCGCTCACAACTTCAACATCAACAACATACGTTAATACATTAGTTGATAGTGTACGTGAGGGTAAACCTAGTTTACTTAAGACCTCATTGAGTGATGAAGATAACTCTCCTGCAGAAAACGGACGAAAATAGAGTCTATAGAACTTAGTAAGCTCATCAATACGAGCATCTCCTAGGAGTATATGTGCCTTCCGCCAGGCTAACTCTTGATCTTTCAAAAGTTGTTGAGACATCAAAGATGAAGAGTATCTGTATGGTGGCTCCCCCCAGATTGGAGAGATTGTAGTAGGTGGAGACTTAGTAGCCTCGGTAAGCTGAGGAGGAAGCTCCTTCAAAGGTAAAGTTTCGGGACTACAAGATGACGAACTTATAGAGCTTGCAGAACCAAAGTCTGTCGAAGGTATAACTAATGGAGGACGGAGTACAGTCTCAAATGGAAGTTGTCTCTCGGATGCTCTATAGCTTAGCATTCCCATCGATCATCACCAAAGAAAGACTGTTTTGCTTCATCAATTGTTTGTAAGTAAGAAAGATCATAAGATAGTTTTGGTCTATAGTAAAGACACAATGGTAGTACAAATGTAGACGTAGTTACAATACCACTCGTACCTTTCTGTAGAAATAGAAGATAGCTAACAATCTTATCCCAATTAAGTATCTTATCTTTCATCCTAATAACTCCGCGTTATATGCATACTCATTATCTATATACGATCCTGTTTTACGGCTCTCGACAAACTTATTGAGGAGATTTTGTACGTCTATGTTAGTAGGAGGATCTCCTCCTAAGAAACAAGATGGACAGTCTGCAAACGACTGAAGGATACTCGATAAGTTACTATCAGACGAATGTATGGAAAACTCCGAACACAAGAGATCGAAGTCGGGTATAGTTCGCTGAATAGGACTCACAATATCGTTGAGTTTCTCAAAATTCGAAAGCAAATTCGTACCTAATCCACTTATTTGAGTCACTAACCCTTGTACATTATTGATAGTACTCTGTACGTTGTTAAGTACTATAGTTGGTAGATTCATCATATTCATTATAGTACGTTCTGCTGCTGAAACTGTACTAAATGTATTCGAGATTAGACTACTAACATTTCTCACAACAGCAAGTGGTAAGGTAGAGAATGCAGTTGACGTACCTATAATCGTCGATATACTCCCTATAGCACCACTTACAGAAGATAGAACTCCATTGGGCAGTCTGAAGATATCGAAGATAACAGATTGTGTTTGCGAGTAGGACCTCAACATAGAAGACGAAACATCACGAAGCGATGAGTTATCAATAGAGGTTGAATATGTCTTTATTGATGTTGGTGAGTACATTGTCCGTACAATATCATTTACCACTCTATCTCCGCTTCTAAGCAGTGTAGGTGAAGTCACTCTACCTTTACTGTAATCTCGTAGAGAGTCTGGCGTGAAATGATTCTGAAGTGTAGGAGTAAGTGTAGTACATGTGGTAGTTACACAATCTTTAAGTATTCGAGTCTTCGTCTGCTCAAACTTTTGTAGTTTGGAGACATCTGACGGATTAGTATAGATCTCATCTCTAGCAGATTTCAACGTAGGAAATGATGCCACAACAATATTATTAAGAGATTGATACAACGAGGATTGAGTGTTGTTTATTTGATGCTCAAGTACAGCAGATAGATCTGCAACCGCACTCTTAACTATATACCGTTTCAAGTCTTGGATATAATTGGAGTAAGACTCTAGGACAGGAGACATCTGTACTAAGATATTGAGAAGAACGGGATCATCAACCAATGCTTCTAAAGACTCTCGATCGTCATACAATCTCTTATTCACAGCTATAGTCATTACGTCCAAAAGTTTTTGTTGCTGTTGTGGAGTAAGAGTGATTGAGTTGTACATAGTATACGAACGAATGTTATCCATAAGTGTGGGCACATCAACATCCCACATCATACTATCAAGTATACGTTGGAGTTGTATGGCTGTGTTAAGGACAATATCCTTCGTTATATTACTATAGAAAGTAGGTAGGATAGCTTTTGCATTCTCGTAAGAAGCATGCACCCGATTGTATAACTCTCGAAGTTTATTGTAAACTTCTCCTCCTACCTTTGTCATAAACATGTTTGTGCTACGTGTGGCAAACTCAGTCCAAATAGTTAGCCACTCAGAATCATACTCATTCGTCTGAGTTCTCATTTCTAGCTTACCACTTAAGTACATCCATAAACTAGAAGTAAGAGCGTTGTATTTCTCCTCCGTACCATCCCAATAGCAACATTCTATAAAGAATCTTAGTGTGTCTTTCCAATCTGCTTCACTCCCTGTAAATGACACTAAAGTAGAGATTAACGTGAATAGTGTGTAAATGTCAACGAGTGAAGATGTCTGCTCTAACGGTTTCAGTACTTCATTCCAAATCAACAACATTAGTGTATCCCATGCTTCTTCACTACTCGTAAACTTATAGGTAGTTATTGATGTAGTCCATAAAGATACTAACTCGTTAAATATCGTTGGGGGCAATGTATAAGTTATGTTTATGTCTCTGAGATAAGTCTCAAAAGCAGGATAGGAGTCAAATAACGTTGTTAGAAGAGGTTGGAGTTGTGTACCTAAATACTGTAGGTAGTGTTTTGTAACTAAGAGAGATCCACAGTATGCAAAATTCATTAGCGAAATATAGGATGCAGAACTTGTAGGATTCGTCTCTATGTAGTGAGCTACAAACGCAGGCCCACAACCTACAAATATCCACGGACAGTTTTCCTTAATATAATAATTTACCACAATCTCATAGATAGCGTTACGTATTGCATTTACGAGATCTCCAGAAGTAGCTTCAAAAGAAGGATTCCATGTGGCTTCCCACAGCAAGTTATCTAGCGGTGTAGGCTGAACCATTAGATCACAGATCTCTTTCTTATATCTATAGAAACGAGAGAGTACATACGTCGTAAACAGAAAGTCAATATTACCTATGCACTTGTCTGCGTACTCTTCCATAGTGTCAAGCACTAGAGGTATTACACCTCTTCGTATATCTACAGGAGCGTGTATACTTTGTAAGTCAAGTAGATAGGTTGTTATACAATTACTTACTTCGAGACAATCTTGCCAATCTAATGTCTTCACAAAAGTTATAATATCCAATAGTGGTGTAGGTGCAGGCTCATCCAAATCTCTAGATGTGGCGTATGTAGGAAATAAATCACCTATCTCTTTACATTTTTGTGCAATCAGATCTATATTTTGAGAAACTTTAGTTCTTATTGTAGGAGAAATCAACAGGTGCTTACACTGCTTCCAAACAACAGCCTTCAGAAGCTGACGCCAAGCTTTTATGGTATCGTATGTAGGAGCTTCTTCTAAGAGATGGACTAACCTCACATATCTACTTCTGCTTACACTAGACCAACTGTTGAGCGTATCTCGTAGTAACACATCCGTCTTACTTACAATGTATAAATCTATGAGGGGGTCTACTGACGAGAGACCCAGAGATATACCTAAATTCTTTAATTGTGAATATAAAGTCTCAAGTGGCACGCCGTACCTCACTATCTTTCCTATTCTTCTTAATTGTTCCCATCGTCTAGTTCGCACCTTTTTCCGTACGTAAGAGATCTAACAAATATTCAGATACAAAACGACAACAACAATCGATAAAGGAGGTAAGTTTAAATGTACTCTAAAGTATTAAGTGTCAAGATACTCACAGAACAAGAGATTCTTATTCCTAGCGTTGAGACAATTACAAAAGCAGAAACAGCTAGAGCTATCAACGCGTTAAATCGTGCGGCTACGAAACACATGAGTTTTCTGAAACGGATAATCCAAGTAGGTTTCTCTTCAAGAAGCGCAAAAGCTATTGCAGCAGTATTAAGTATAGGTGCCCTCTCAGCATTTATTGCATCTGCAATTAAATACGCTGGCAAAAAAGGAGAAGAGAAAAAAGAGGACACAGATAAGAAAAAGGAGAAAGAAAAATCAGGTTTTCTTGCTCGCGTTACAACACCAAAATCGCTTCTCATTATAGGTATCGCATTAACCGTACTTGCAATTACAGCTTATATCTATAGTAGAGCAAAAGCCAAAGCAGCATCACAACTCGAGAGTGACGTATTGTTTGCAGATGATGCTTTCTTATACGAAACTAAAAAAGGTGAAGAAAAGGTTGAAGATGAAAAAAATGTAATTAGAGATGTACAAAACACAACAGAATCTGTGTTTGACAAATTCTGGAATTGGATCAAGAAAACATTTCAGAAAGCAATCAACTTCCTCTTCAAGAAAAAGATTGAGAGAAAAGAAGAGTTAAAGTGGAGCGCTCCTAAAATCGTATTAGTAGGTGTACTAGCCGCAGCCGCAATCACAACTATCGTCTTCATCAAGAGACGTAAACGCAAAACAGAAAGTGTAGGATTAACTGAGCAAGAAGGATCTAGTGTCACACAAATCAGAGTTGTAGATGTAGAGAAGACTGTCAGAGAATTTGTTAACAATCTCAAAGTAACCACTCTGCTTAAATTCCAGTTCAAACTGATAGCTGTTTCTCTTATTATCGCTACTCCTTTCCTGATTTTAGGTGCGATAGTTCTGGTGATTGCTATGATTGCGAGGGCTGCTGCTTCGTCAACAAAAACAACAAAAACAGCAAAAACAACGACTACTCCTAAGCTTACCTAAGATCAAGACTTCCAAAGCATTAAACTACAAAAACTTTCATACCGTAGATCGCTCTACGGTATGAAAGTTTTTATTTCTGTTTTAGCTACTACATAATGAGCAGCTAAAACAGAAGAGGTATGCCTCTGTCAATCTTCATCGTTAGAGGTATACCTTTTAGTGTTTCAACTATATATGAAATTGCTAGATCGGGATCTACAGTGGTACCACAAGTAAAGACATCAATAGCTGCATAAGCGTACTCTGGCCAAGTATGAATAGATAGATGGCTCTCACTTATTGCAACTACTCCAGTAATTCCTACAGGCTCAAACTGATGAAAGACGTTGCCTATAACTGTTGAGCCACATCTATAAGCAGCTTCCATCATCATACTACGAATGAACTCAAGGTCGTTTAACACTTCGATATTCTTACAGCCATATATCTCGACAATATAGTGACGTCCTAAAGAAGATCCACCGTTTTTGAGGTAATTTTTTGTAGTTATGCACATCTCAACCTCCTTTTCTTGACAACGACAATATATAATTGAGTTCTTACTCTATTAATTTGTTTTTATCGTTCTCGGAGTATTGAGATGGTGGGCATGAAATAGATCGTACTAGAAGAAATAACACGACCTAGATAAACAACGTAGAAACCACTTGACTCAATGGCTTGAGTTACTAATCCATCTCTGCCCAATACAATAGGAACATCTAACGAGAGATTCCAAGCCGCATTTTGAACTATACCTGTTAGCAAAAATGATGCTTCCGTGTTTTGTGGTACGTCTTTCAATGACATACCGTATACGCAATTGCTATAGCCTACATCTCTGCAATCTGCAAGAGATACTAACGAACCTACAATTCGTACGACTCTATATACTGGAATAAATTGTGTGGTTCTTGCTGTAACTAGATTGCTAGGTAGAGTACTACTTAAAGATTGTTGTTGTGGTAACAGAAGTTGATACAAATTAGGATCATAAGTTAATTGTACATCTAGAGTTCCATCATACTCTATTGTGGCTAGATAAACACAGAACTCACGAAACTGTTGATATCTAGAAGGTGTCATTAAGAGGATACTAACTGTATTCTGTTTATATCTTAAACAGATATAGTACATACCTATGATTGATGTCAGTACAACGTCTTCAACAACAGTAACAACACTATCTCGTACAAAACAACGACCTTTGGATACATAAATCTTGTTATCTCTCACTCTACAATCGAAGCCATCAATAACAACGCTCTCCCGTCGTCCTATCAATAGAGAAAGTACATCGATTGCGTCATCATTGAGGGATGATTGCTTATTGATATTGATCGAGAACATGGGAAACGCAACATCGGTTTCAAGTACACCAATACCTACACGCTCTCGTGTGTATTCAGCCAATACTTTCCTCCTAATGACGTTATCTTGAATTTGTTCAGATGTGATTCGTCCCAACTAAATACTTACTACCCATTAAATTTCCCATTTATACGTCGTTAATAAGGGAGACCAACCATTTTCTATTGAGGGCATATAAAAGTGAACCTATAAACGATTTTACTAACGATAACCATGAAATACGTCCAGAAATTATTCCCAGAATATCCCACAAATTTTCATACACATAAAAACACCTATCTGTTTCCCTTTGTTTTCACATAAAACTAGTAGTGTCTATCTAGAAGTGTACTACAAACTAGAGACTGAAAAGCTCTCTTTTCTTTCATCTGTAGGAAACACTCAAATAAAAGTACACACGTTTGCTCTAACGAAGTATTCCACGCATATCTAGATGTACAATCTCTTACCTTCGTACACACACAGCTTATCCCTTTTGTACTAATTTTATAGAGGTGTATTGTGTCTATTTCTCGTGGGCTACGATCCTTACCCTGCCCCCCCAGGGTAAGCTAAATAGTTAATTGTGAGTAGATAAAACATATAAAGATAAAACTATTTAGATAAAGTTATTGACCCTTTATCTGAAATAAATTCCTTTTTATTTTTTATATTCTTTTTATTAAAATAATTCCCTATATAAAAAAATAAAATAAAAATATATTATATATATTAGGGCTACTCAGATTAAACTATTTAAACTATTTTTACTTATCCCATATCTATACAGAATAGTTAACGGTTAATAGTTAATAGCGAATAGCGAATAGCCCGTATAGGCCCGAAATTGACGATTCATGAAATCAATGATCTGTAATGGATATAATTCTGTATAGAAATACATCTACGGGATACAGAATTGTAGATGTAAATCTGAGAGATGTAGAATCAAAGTCATACATCTATACATCTGTATAGCTAAGGGATATGAGCTACGAGATATGATATAAAATGTACAAATGTTGTATGTTCTAGATTCTGTATAACTATACAATTCTATGTTCTAGATAGACAAAATGTTCTGTATAGTTATGAGATATGGGATATGATATAAAATGTACAAATGTTGTATGTTCTAGATTCTGTATAGCTATACAATTCTATGTTCTAGATAGACAAAATGTTCTGTATAGTTATGAGATATGGGATATACAACTATACAATTCTATGTTCTAGATAGACAAAATGTTCTGTATAGCTATGAGATATAGGATATACAGCTATACAATTCTATGTTCTAGATAGAGCAATACTTCTGTGGATAAGAAATTCTAGACCACACCATATTACGCGCGGCGATAGACTTTTTCTATCGATATCACTTACGTATTAAGTCAGTGGTGCAGCATAGTTGAGAAGACTAAGCCATAGCCGCTCGAATTGTGTGGTATTTGTTATTGTATCTAATAGATCTACGTACACAGATTTCTGATCCACGTTCTCTCCGATATAGCGAGTTGTATATGGTCGAGATTGATTGTCAAGTTTTATGTGATATTCGTAGGCAGATTGAATGAGCGAGTATGACTCCGTAGTTGCGTTCTGTAGAGTATATTTGAGTCCGATTACAAGGTCTAACGGAAGTTCTGGTAAATCTGAGATTTTACGAATGTAAGAAACTTGTAGTATATCGTCGTCTTGGAATGTTTGTAAGAGATTGATACCACAGATCTCATTTGCTGGATCTGTTATAAACGTGTAGTCATATAGCGGAGAGAGTGTAAGTCCATTGAGAGTAATATGTAGTCTGTGTTGATATGCAATGAACGGAAGAAAGTGTGTTATGTTGTTTAGTGTAATTGGTTGACAACCTAGAACTGTGAGGCGTGTGAGTAGAGATGCTAATTGTAAGTAAGTTGTAGACGTGACCTGTAAGTTCGCTAGATCCCTGAGAAGAAAGCTTGACGCACCTACAAGCATGTTAGCGCCTGTAGATGTACCTACAAATAGATCGAAGGTATCGTTAGTTATTGCAATCTCACCTTCGTTTAGTGGAGGAATAGTTTGTTTAGGACCTCTTTTTGGTCTGATCTGTATAGACATTTTTAACCTCCTTTATTGTTTAGTTTCGTATTGTGTGTATGTTGGAGTTAAAACGTTTTAGTGTATTTACACAAACATTGTTACGAAGTCTACGCCATCTGTAGCACTTAACCCGGCTCTGTTTCCACTCAAATTACCTACTTGATTTGCAGTACCGCTATCGAATGGAAATTGGAAGTGGTCTATAGTGGAGAGATCGCCACTATAATATCCTCCGCATACATAACCGTATGTGCTGCTATTGTTAGCGCTTAAGAACTCTCTGCTCCTACTCAAATTACCTACATAACTTGCTGTACCGCTATTGAATGGAAATTGGAAGCGGTCTATAGTAGCGAGATTACTACTACCACCATCCCATCCTCCGCATACATAACCGTATGTACTGCTATTGTTAGCATTTAAGCTATCTCTACTTCCACTCAAATTACCTACATAAGTTGCGGTACCACTATTAAATGGAAACTGGAAGCGGTCTATAGTGGTAAGATAGCCGCCGCTACTTTGTCCACCGCATACATAACCGTATGTACTACTGTTGTTAGCGCTCA
>Ga0209017_10001742_pt1 | contig 15728 bp, 18 predicted proteins | sample YNPBryunderm2012_FD_185812 | JGI IMG/M metagenome (GOLD analysis project Ga0209017, IMG submission 185812) | Anoxygenic and chlorotrophic microbial mat microbial communities from Yellowstone National Park, USA - YNP Bryant MS undermat 2012... ... | reverse complement strand
AGCCGTGTGACCCTGATGATTGGCGAAGACGAACTGGCGCAAGGGGTGGTTACCCTGCGGGACATGCTGACCAAAGAGCAACGCACGGTGGCGATGGACGATGTCGTGCGGGCGGTGGCGGAAACGCTGAACGGACAGCCAGATGAAATGAACTGAAATCCCCCTCTCGCAGAGTCGAGAGGGGGATGGCGGTAGGGAGGCTACGCGGCACTGCGCGGGGTCACCAGCACCACCTGATTGCGTCCGTGGCGCTTTGCCGCCATCGCCGCATCTTCCGCCGCAGACAGCAGATGGTCAGCAGGCACTGCGCTTTCGGGATAGCTCACCACGCCGATGCTCACGCTCAAGCCACCGACAGGCTCCCAGCACTCCGCCGCGACCAGGTCGCGCACCGCCTGCATCTGCGCCTGTGCCTCATACAGGCTCACGCCGGGTAGCACTGCCACAAACTCGTCTCCAGCGTACCGCGCCAGAAGCGCACGAGGGCTGACGCTTTTTTGCAAAGCCTGCGCCACCGACAGCAATGCTCTGTCGCCAGCACGGTAACCATACACATCATTGATATATTTCAGGTGGTCCAGATACACCACCGCCACACTTAACGGCAACTTGTTCTGCATGGCGAGATGGATGTTCTCTTCCAGCAGAGACTCGGCGTGATAGCGGTTGAACAGCCCGGTTAGCCCATCGGTTATCGCCATCCGATCGATATAGTGGCGGTAGTGCAACAGCGATAGCGCCGCGCCGCAGGCGTGCGCGATGCTCATGGCGAACGCCACGTCCACTTCGTCATATGGCTTGCCCGGTTTGTTGACCACATGCAGCACACCGCGAGTGTGCTTCTCGTCGCGGATGGGCAGTGTTAACAAGCGCGTCAAACGCAGCTGGCGGCGCAATGCGCCGGTCAACAGTTCCTCTTCGTCCGTTCGATCGCTGATATAGGGTCTGCCATGCACAAAAGCGGTATCGCTTGCCGCGCACATGCCGGCAGGCAAACGAATCTGGGACAGCGTGGCGTCGTCGATGCCGTAGCCGGAGGGCATCCCCACAAAGGCTCGCTCACTCTCCGAATACCACAGCACAAACACCGCCTGCGCCCCCAATCCCCCACCGATAGAGGCACAGGCACGCTCCGTGACCTGATACACCTGCGACGCGCTGTGGATTGACTCTAAGGCGGCAGGTAGCAGCTGGAACAGATGAGATACCCGTTCGTTCCCGTTCAGATGCTTGCGTGAATTTCCCATGGGCAACACCTTCTCCGACAGAATGTCTGGCTAAGCCTTCTGGAAGTATCATCGGCTTGAATTGTTGTCTTTCTTACTGTCAACAGTGCTATATTCCTGCCCCTCCACAAACCCTGTTCTCCTGCCGATAACGATATAAGGAATCTCAGCACCAGGAGCATCGACATGCAGGCGCAGTGGGCTATCCGCACCGAAGGGCTGACCAAAGTATACACCTTACGCAAACAGACGCATACCGCCGTTCACGATCTGAATCTGCGCATTGCAAACGGAGAGACGGTGGGCTTTATCGGGGCAAACGGCGCAGGCAAAACCACCACCATTAAGATGCTGCTTCACTTTATCGCCCCCACACGCGGGCGAGCGTGGCTGTACGATATTCCCTGCGAACAGCCTCGCGCCCGTCAAAAGGTGGGCTACATGCCCGAGCAGCCTTACTTCCCCCGTTACCTCACTCCGCGCGAGCTGCTGTCTGCCCATGCTGCGCTGGCAGGTGTGCCCGCGCGGGAAGCAAAGCACAGGGTGGAGGTGGCTCTGGAACTGGCTCGCGCCGACACCTTCGCGCACCGTCCCATTGGCAAGCTGTCCAAGGGAATGACCCAGCGGGTGGCTCTGGCGCAGGCGCTGGTCGGCGACCCGCAGCTGCTTATTCTGGACGAGCCAGCTTCTGGGCTGGACCCCGTGTCGAGGGTGGAGATGCGCAACGTGTTGCAGGCGCTGAAAGAGCACGGCAAGACCATTTTTCTCAGCTCGCACCATCTTGGTGAGGTAGAACTGATTTGCGACCGCGTGGCAATTATCCATCGGGGGCATCTGCTCGCTTTCGGCACTCCTCGGGAGCTGACTCAGCAAACAGACCGATATGTGCTCGTCGCCGAAAACGTCAGCCCAGATGCCGAAAGGGCACTGCGCCAGGTATGCACAAACGTTCGGCGGGATGGTGAGCAGCTGGTTGCCGTCACCGATGGCGAGCGGCTGTACGTGGTGGTGGAAGTACTTCAGAAGGCAAACGCGCGGTTGGTTAGCCTGAACCAGCAACGCGAGACTCTGGAAGAGGCTTTCCTGCGTATCGTGCAGAACGCGCCTGCTGTACTTCCCGTTGAAAAGGCGGCATAGGAGGGATATGATGCTCAGAGCGTTTTTTGCCCTTGTCAAACTGAGCTTTCTGGAAGCCGTGCGACGGCAAATCCTGCACGTGATGGTGCTGCTGTCGCTGGTGGTAATTGCCGTCGCGGGAACGGTGTCCTTTTTCGACCTGGGCGTGCAGGTTAAAATCGTGAAGGATACCGGAATGGTGATGATTTTGCTTGCCGGTTCGCTGAGCGTGGTGTTTCTCATCAGCGGCGCGCTGTTTCACGACGTGGAGCAACGCCTCGTCTATCCCGTGCTCGCCCGCCCCATCCCGCGAGGGCTCTATCTTTTCGCCCGATACACCGGCGCACTGGCGGCGGTATACGCGGGCATGACCCTGATGGCTCTTACCCTGCTGGCGCTGCTGTGGGTGCACCTGCACTACGTGTCGGAACTGGCGATGGTCGCCATTGCCTTTACCTATCTCGAAGTCGCGCTGGTAGGGGCACTCGCGATGTTGCTTTCCACCTTTTTCACCCCTGCCATGACCGCTACCCTGACGCTGTTCCTCTACCTGCTCGGCAGCCTGAAGATGGGCTACCTGCACCACCTGGCGGAGCGCAATACCGGCTTCGCGAAGTGGGCAATCACCGCCATCAGCACGGTGTTGCCGAACATGGAGGCCTTCCGCTTTAAGGATGCCCTGGTGCACGACCTGACTGTGCCCGCAAGCTATCTGCTGCTGGTAGCGATATACGGAATCTGCTACTCGGCAACATGTGTGGCGCTATCGATATGGAACTTCGGACGGCGGGAGGTGTAGCATGAGGCTGGTCACTGTGGTGCTGGCGATACTCATGCTCGTGTCCATCACTGTCGCTCATGAGGAAGGCGGTCATGCTCATCACCACGAGCCGCACCACTGGGAAAGCGCAGAGATGCGCCATAACATCCTCGCCCAGCTGGGTGGTATGGTCGTTCTGGGAGTGGTCGCAGGCAGTTATCTGCTATTTCGCAGGAGGGTCAACGCATGAAACGCCTGCCTGTGCTTATCGCCGCTCTGGCTGTCGTCTGCGTGTGGTCAGAGGGGTTGCTCTCGGCAAATGCGCCAAGGATGGAGCAGGCTTCCGTCGACAACGCTGCTCTGCGCACGGTGATGGCGATGGCGGGACAGTTCCGCATCGTCTTCGCCAACCTGCTGTGGATTAAAGTCGACCAGTACCACCATGAATACATCGCACACCACGGCGACTGGGCACAGGACACCGACCTGCTGCCGATGCTGCGCATGATTACGTGGCTGGACCCGCACTTCGTGCAGGCGTATCAGGTGGCGGGCTTTATGCTCTCCAGTCGCCTGCACCGCTACGAACATGCCCGGAAACTGCTGGAGGAAGGCATTCGTAACAACCCCAAATCCTTTGAATTGTACGAAGAGATGGGCATGGCTATCCTCCGCGCGCGGAAGGACTATCGCGAAGCGTATGCCTACCTGACCAGAGCACTCTCTCTTGCCACCGACGAATTCGACAAAAAACGCCTGCAGCGCTTTTGTGACACCGTCCGTCGCAAGATAGAAGAGGAAACCAACCCGCCCGCAACGAATCCACAGACGCCCGCCCACGATGGAAATCGCGGGCGGTGACTGCATCGCGAACATCTGTGGCCAGCGCAAAGCGTGGCGCCCCCTTAAGGGTGCGGCTACATGGTATGTGCGAGAGGCATTGGGTGCATGGTTCTCTCTCAACAGCAAATCTTGCAAATCTTTCGCGACTGCGGCGCGGTGTTGCACGGGCATTTTCGCCTGAGCTCGGGCAAGCACAGCGACACCTATTTCGAAAAGTTCCAGGTGTTGCAATATCCCCACCACGTGCAGCAGCTGTGCGGCGAGCTGGCAAAACGCTTCCGCGATGACCGCGTGGACGTCGTGGTAGGTCCCACAACCGGCGGGGTGATTATCGCGTATGAGGTCGCCAGACAGCTGGGCACACGCGCCATCTACGCCGAGCGCGAGGGCGACAGGCGCGTGCTGCGACGTGGCTTTACCCTGCGTGAAGGGGAACACGTGCTGGTGGTGGACGACATCCTGACCACTGGCGGGTCGGTGCGCGAGGTGCTGGAGATGCTGGAGCCGTACCGGGTGCAACTGGTGGGCGTGGGTATTCTGGTGGACCGCACAGGTGGACAGGTAGAACTGGGCGTGCGCACCGAGTCGTTGCTTCGGCTGATGGTAGAAGCCTGGCAACCGGAGGAGTGTCCCCTGTGCCAGCGCGGCGAGCCCATCACCGAGCCGGGTAGCAGGTTCTTGCAGGCGCATTAAGCCGCCTCCGCTCGGGTCTGGTAGCCATACTCCTGCAGCAGATGCCCCCATGCGGTCAGGAAGTGCACCGTATCGAAGCGCTTCGCCTGCTCCATGCACCGGGTGGGGTCGTAATCCTGAGGGCAGTATCTCAGGAGGGCTTCCACCAACGAGTCGGGCTCCTGCCGGTCGAAGAACATGCCCGTCTCACCCTCTATCACCGATTCCGTGGCTCCTCCGCGGCGATAGGCAATCACCGGCGTGCCCGAAGCCATTGCCTCTACAGGGGTCAAACCGAAATCCTCTTCCGCAACCAGTATCAACGCACGAGCTCGAGCCAGTAATCGCCGCGCCTCGTCATCCGGCACCCTGCCGGTGAACTGCACCGTCGGTCCTGCCATCTGGCGCAAGCGAGGTTCGTCCCTTCCCTCCCCTGCAACGATCAGGGGCACGCGTAGGCGATTACAGGCTTCTATCGCCACGTCGATGCGCTTATAGGGCAGCAAACGGCTCAGCACCAGGTAGTAGTCCCCCTTCTCCTGTGGCGAAACAGGTTGGTACAGCACGGTATCCACTGGTGGATAGATGATGCGCGATGGGCGACCGTAAAACCGCCAGACACGCTCATGCACCGTGCGCGAGATGGAAATGAACTCGGTCACCCGCCCGGAGGTCTGACTATCCCAGCGTCGAAACCAGGCCATCAGCAGCCGCACCGCTGCTCGGGTCATCGGAGATACCCGCTCGTAACGCATATAACCGTCTAGATTCCATGCAAAGCGCATCGGTGTCTGGCAGTAACACAGATGCGGCACTCCAGAAGGCGGGTGCACTCCTTTCGCGAACGCGCTGGATATGCTGACGATGAGACTGTGCCCTTGAAGGCTCATCCGCTCAAAAGCCAGCGGCAGCACGGGCAGATACAGACGTGTGCGCTCCACTGCAAGAGGTAACCTCTGCAGGAAACTGCACCGAACAGGCACTTGCGGAGGCACACACGCTGTATGCACACCGGGATGCACCACGGAAGTGTATACCGTTGCATCGGGAGTCAAGCGCAGGAAAACGTTCAAAACCTTCTCCGCTCCGCCCAGCTGGTTCAGATAATCGTGAATGATAGCAACAGGCATCGCGCCCTCGCAGCATGGTTTTACGCTAGCTTTCGCACCGCTCTCGCCGATTCCTTCCTGCTGCCCTTGCAAATCTCCTCCCCTTCCCACCGTCCACCCGTAGGAACCTTACCGGTACGCCTCGAATTGTTTACTAACCCACAGTGGAAAGGAGGTTGTGTGCATCCACGCACACGCAGGCAAAATGGAGAAACTGCGCTTCGGTGTTATCGGTATCGGGGGTATGGCGGAGCATCTGGCAAAGCTCTTGCAGCAGTTCGAGGATGCTGTGGTGGTGGCAGCTGCTGACACCAACCCCGAACGCAAGGGCGCGGCGGACGCCCTGAACGCCGTGTTTTACACCGACTATGAACAGATGCTGCAGAAGGAGGCTCTGGACGCGGTCGTCATCGGTACGCCGTGTGGATTACATCTGGAACCGACGCTGGCAGCCGCACAGGCGGGCAAGCATATCTTTCTGGAGAAGCCAATGGAGATTTCGGTGGAGCGGTGCGACCGCATGAACAGTGCCGCCCAGGAGGCAGGCGTGAAGCTGATGGTTGGGCAGGTGCTGCGCCTGTTCCCGCTGTTCCAGAAATCGCTGGACATCATCGCCTCTGGTGAGATAGGCAAACCGAAAGCCATCGCGGTCACCCGCGCAGGATACGCCACCGTGTTCCACTCCGGCTGGCGCGTCAAGCGCGAGCTAGCTGGGGGAATGCTGCTGGAGACTAACGTGCATGAGCTGGACTACATGCGCACGGTGATGGGCGAACCGAGGCAGGTATACGCCCGCATGTTCAACCTGCTGGGCAAGATGGAGTACGAGGACGTAGCCTACCTCATTATCGACTTTGAGAACGGCGGCATCGGCGACCTGGAAGCCAGCCTGTCCGCGGCGGTGGGTGAGTATCGTGTGCATATCATCTGCGAAGGCGGTGCGATTGCGCACGGCGGCTTTGGCGGCAACCTGCGCTGGGCACGCTTTGGCGAGAAGGAGACAGTGGTCTCAGTAGAGGAGGCTCAGCAGCAATACGGCGATCCGTATGCGCGCGAGTTGCGCTCGTTCGTGGAGTGGGTACTGTATGATAAGCCGCCTATCTTTACCGGCTGGGATGGACGCCAGGCGGTGGCAATGTGCGAGGCGGCATATCTGTCGCAGGAACGCGGTATGCCTGTGGTAGTGGGGTAGCCGTCATCCGGTTGACGAGTTGCCTGCAAAAAGCGTACAATACTCGTGTGGACACGGGCGGGGGCGGGTTACGCCCCCTCCTTTTTCGCCAACGCCAAAAAATGGAGCATGCCCCATGCGCGTGATTTCAACCGATAGCGCATCTCGCGAGGAAGTGCGAGCCATCCTGCGGCGTTCGCTGACTCTGGAGGACGCCGAGATAGAATCGCGCGTGCGCGCCATCCTGAACGAGGTGGCATCCCGCGGCGACGATGCCCTGCGCGAGTACACCGCCCGCTTCGACGGAGTGCAGCTCACGCATCTGGAGGTTACCTCGGAGGAACTCCGTCGCGCACAGGAAGAGGTCTCTCCACCCGTAGCGGAAGCTTTGCAGCTCGCCGCAGAGCGAATCCGCCGATTCCACGAGCACCAGAAGCGCACCTCGTGGTTTGAGGCGGACGAGCGCGGCGGGCTGGTCGGACAGATGGTTACCCCGCTGCGGCGGGTGGGCGCGTATGTGCCCGGCGGACTGGCGGTCTATCCCAGCTCGGTGCTGATGTGCGCCATACCCGCGCAAGTGGCTGGGGTGGAAGAGGTCATCCTGTGTACCCCGCCCCGAAAAGATGGCACCGTCCATCCGCTCGTGCTGATGGCGGCACAGCAATCCGGTGTGAACCGTATTTTCAAAGTGGGCGGAGCGCAGGCAGTGGCGGCGATGGCTTATGGCACGCAGTCTGTTCCTGCAGTGGACAAGATTGTAGGACCGGGCAACATCTACGTTACCGTCGCCAAGAAACTGGTGTACGGCATGGTGGGCATCGACATGCTCGCGGGTCCCAGCGAGGTGTGCATCCTTGCCGACGATACTGCAGACCCGCGTTACGTGGCGATCGATATCCTGACGCAAGCCGAGCACGATATCCATACCGCCGCCTTCCTAATAACCCCCTCGCGCTCACTGGCTCAGGCAGTGCAGGAGGAGATCGAAAAAACCGTTGCGGACCTACCCCGACAGGATATTCTGCGGCAGACTCTCGCGCAAAACGGTGGTATCATCCTGACGCGCGATATGGAGGAAGCGGTAGAGCTCGCGAATCTGTGCGCTCCAGAGCATCTTGCGTTGATGGTCGCCGAGCCGTGGCGCTACCTGCCTCTCATTCGCTGTGCCGGCGCGGTGATGATGGGCGCATATTCGCCCCAGTCGCTGGGCGATTACGTCGCAGGTCCCAGCCACACCCTGCCCACCAGCGGTACTGCCCGCTACGCATCGCCGCTAAACGTGGACGATTTTGTGAAGAAGACCAGCGTGGTATGCTTCACGCGCGAAGCCCTGCAGCATGTGGCAGACGCTATCGAGACTCTGGCGGCGGTGGAAGGCTTGGAAGCGCACCTCCTCGCCGTGAAACGGAGGCTGCGCGATTAACATCAGGAGAGGATACACGATGAGCATGGAAGAACGCATGGCGCAGGTAGACCGCGAAACCGCCGAAACCAGTGTGCATGTGAGCCTGTATCTGGACGGCACGGGCAAAGCCGAGGTGGAGACAGGCATCGGCTTTTTCAACCACATGCTAACGCACGTGGTGCGCCACGCCCTGTTCGACGCGGTGATTCAGGCGCGAGGCGACCTGCAGGTAGACGCCCACCACACGGTGGAGGATGTGGGCATCTGCCTGGGCACAGCGTTGCAGCGCGCACTGGGCGATAAGCGCGGTATCGAGCGCTACGGGCACGCCATCGTGCCGATGGACGACGCGCTGGTGATGGCGGCGGTAGACCTGTCAGGGCGGGCGTATCTGCACTGCGACCTGCAGTTACCGCCAGTCATGCTGGGGCAGATGCCCGCCGAGCTGGTGCCGGAGTTCCTCCGTGCGGTGGCGTTCCACGTGCCGATGAACCTGCATGTGCGCCAGCTGGCTGGTGACAACGCGCACCACATTGCCGAAGCCACCTTCAAGGCTCTGGGACGCGCACTGGCGGACGCCGTTCGCTACCGCTCGCGCGAGACAGGCGTGCCCAGTACGAAAGGAGTGCTGTAGCGGTGATTGCCATCGTTGACTACGGCATGGGCAATCTGCGCAGCGTGCAGAAAGCCCTGCAAAAGCTGGGCTACGATGCGCAAATCGCGTCGGACGCCGAGACGGTGTTTCGGGCGGATAAGGTGATCCTGCCGGGCGTCGGGGCGTTTGGCGCGGCGATGGAGAACCTGCGTCGCGCCGGGCTGGATGTCGCCATCCGCGGGTTCATCGCAACCGGCAAGCCGTTTCTAGGAATATGCCTGGGGCTGCAGCTGCTGTTTGAGGTCAGCGAGGAAACGCGCAGCGCGGAACCAGAGCGCGGGCTGGGCATCCTGAGGGGCAAAGTGGTGCGCTTTCCCGAAGGTCTGACCGATGGGCAAGGCAAGCCGTTGAAGGTACCTCACATCGGGTGGAACGTTTTGCACTTTACGAGACGCGATACCCTCTTCGAGGGAATAGACGAAGGCTCGCATGTGTATTTTGTACACTCCTACTTTCCCATTCCCGAAGAGGAGGGAATAGTCACCGCAATGTCCGATTACGGCATACCCTTCTGCTGCGTGGTGAGGTCGGGGAACGTGCGTGCGGTGCAGTTTCACCCGGAAAAAAGCAGCGCGGTGGGCTTGCGCATTCTGCGCAACTTCGCGGAGCAATAGGCTCCTGCCATGCCGGATGTGAAGGAGGTTTCTGAAATATTTTGCATTCTGCATTCAAATATGATAATATGAGCACGACAAAAATTGAATTCTTCCTCAGAAACTTTAAGAACGGGGATGGGTCAAATAGTACAAAGTACAAAATGGAACTCTACCCAGCCATAGACCTCCGCGGTGGGCGGTGTGTGCGCCTGTTGCAAGGGCAGTTCGACGCGGAAACGGTGTACAGTGATGACCCCGTGCAGGTCGCACTCCGCTGGCAGGCAGAGGGCGCACGCTGGCTGCACGTCGTGGATTTGGATGGCGCACGCGAAGGCACTCCGCGCCAACTGGATATCCTCGACCGCATCGTGGACGCCGTACGCATTCCTGTGCAGTTTGGTGGTGGTTTGCGCTATGAGCAAGCGGTGCGGAAAGCGTTTGAGGCCGGGGCGGAACGTGTGGTGCTGGGTAGCATCGCTATTATCGCCCCGGAGTTTGCACAGCGGATGTTTGCGGACTGGGGCGAGCGCATCGCACTGGGAGTGGACGTGCGACATGGCAAGGTGGCAGTGCACGGCTGGCAGGAACAGACCGAGATAGATGCGTTGGAGTTGATTCGCGAGATGGTGCAGCGCGGCGCACGGCGCGTGATTGTCACCGATATTTCGCGCGATGGAACTCTGCAAGGACCGAATCTGGAGTTAATGGCGGCCCTGGTGCGTGACGCGGGCGTACCGATTATCGCATCGGGCGGCGTCTCTACCCTGGACGACCTGCTGGCACTAAAGGAAGCAGGGGTGCAAGGGGCAATTATCGGCAAAGCCCTGTATACAGGAGACATTAGCCTGCCAGAAGCGCTGGAAAAGGTGGGATAGACATGGCAGAGATACTGGCACTATCGATTCCGATATTGCTGCTTGTTGCCTTTATCTTGCAGGCGATGGCGCGATACCAGATTGAACGGGCGAAGGTGTTGGGTTCGCAAGAGGCTACCGCCACAGCCGAACTGCGCAAGATGTTGGAGGAGCTGCGCGAAACCACGACCCAGTATGACCTCGCGCTGGATCAAACCCTGCAGCGCATCGAGCGCAAGCTGGACGATTTGGAGAACCGCGTGGCGCAGCTGGAGCAACAGCAATCGCAACAGGTAATGAGGTGAGATACAAATGAAAGAGCTAATCGGTCTGGTCACAGTGGTGCTGATATTTGGGACACCCTTTTTTGCCATGTGGACGCGATATCGGCTGGAACGCGAGCGACTACGCCAGGAAAAAACCGACAAAGCCTTTGGTCAAATACGCCAGGAGCTGGCGCAGGTGCGGGAAACCAGCACGCAGTATGCGCTGACCTTCGAAGATGCCCTTCAGCGAATTGAACGTCGGCTGGAGAGCCTGGAAGATAGAGTCAATGCCATAGAATCCGTTCAGGCTCGGCGACAGCTATAAGGAGAGTAACGATGAGCGGCTGGGACATGGTGGCGATGGGATTTGGGGTGTTTCTCGGCGGCATGGGGTTGCTGGCGTTCGTGGTGCCGGTGCTGTGGATTATCAGCCACTATTCGCATAAGGTCAAGCTCGAGCGGATGAAGTTGCAGGCGCAAACGCAGGGCACGGAGGCATTGCGAAAGGAGATAGAAGCCCTTCGCCAGCAGTTCCAACAGCTGCGCGAGACGAGCACGCAGTTTGTGCTGTCCTCCGACAATTCCCTATCCGCCCTGCGCGAGAAAATAGAACGGCTGGACAAGCGACTGTCCGCGCTAGAGCAACAGTCGCTCCAGCAAAGGCTTTAAGCAAAAACCCCTCTCCCGCACGGCGGGAGAGGGGCAGCTCACAAGAACCGCGTTAATCCTCACCAACCAGTCCGAAGTTGCGCACCAGGATGCCGAAATCGAACAGCGTGATCTCCTCATCGCCGTCGAAGTCCACCGCTTGGTTCCAGCCGCTGTCCCCGCGAACCGTGCCGAACGCCTGCACCAGCAAGCCGAAGTCGAACAGCGTGACTTCGTTGTCGTTGTCCGCGTCGCCTGCCAGCATGGTGAGTGAAACCGTGACGCTGCCCGTGCCGTTCGCGGGAACGACCACATCCGTCGCCAGCGCACGCAAGGTGCGCGTGAACTTGAACGTCCTGCCGCCGTCCCACGGGAAGAACTGGATGTACTCTTTGGCGGCAATGTCATACGTCCCTGCAGGGATGTTATTCAGCTTGAAGGAGGCGATGCCTCCATCCAGGTGCGGTACCGACAGCGCTACCGTCTTGCGGAACAACACGTTTTGTGTCCCCGGCTGACGGAACTCTAGCGTGAGCGGTATCGCTGCCGTGTACAGCCCGTCGCCACTACCAGTGTTCATCGGTCCCACATAGCCCGGTATCGCCACCAGCCCATCGATCTGCGGTGCGGGAGCGGGCTTGAGAATGTGCAGGATGCCATCGGGCGTCATGTAATAGACATACCCACTGGGTCCCATCACGGCGCAGCCGCGCAGGTCTACATGGCTTCCTCTTTGCGTGTCGTACTGCCACAGCACCTCACCGGTGACGGCCCCGACAGCAATCACCATGGAGGTCTGACCGGTTTCCGAACGCTCGGAGCGCGTGGCGGTTATCCACACAGGCTGCAAGTTTCCCATCTGAGGCACTACCAGCTGCGCCACGTTGTGGAACTCGCCCCAGTGTGACGCCCCCTGTGTGAGGATGCGCCCGGTATAGGCGCCCGACTCGTCGCGGGTGTACAGTGCCACGATTCCGCCGAAGCCCGCCGTAATCACCGAGGTGCCGTCCGGCAACAGTGCACAGGTATCGGCGTAGCCATGCCCGCCGATATTGCTCCGCAACCACGAACTGCCGGACTCCAGAGACTGCAACGGGTCAATCATAGACACGCCACTCCAGTTCGACTGATGCTTGATAGCACCTGTCACCGGGTCGAAGGTGGCGATGGTCTGTCCGTAGTCACTCCACGAGACCTTGATGAGCTCATTGGTGACGGGCGAGTAAATGATGTGGCTGTGGAAAGCCTTGCCCGCTGGGGTCGCCCAGTAGTTTCCTGTGGCGAGGTTAATGCCGAACACCGTGGGAGCGTTCGGGTCACCTCCGCCACGGTCGACGGTGAAGTACAGCCCATGCGCCCCTGCACCGAAGGCGTTGGGGACGAGGGTCAGCGAAGTGTGCGGGGTAGCCGTCCAACCACCCTGAGAAACCGTCACGTCGTATCGGCGGATAATGTTACCATTCGCCGCGTTAATGGCGTAAATGGTCACTGTGGGGATGTCTTCCTCGCCGGTAGAGCGCAGGTAGTCTCGTGTGGCAACGTACAGCACCCCGTTGTACAGGGTAGCCGCGTAGCCGGGCTGTCCTTCCGGCAGCACCGTTGTCCACCGCGTCGCGCCGGTGTTCTTGTCCAGAGCCGCCACCACGGGTGGGCTACCTGTGCCCGTCTTTCCGTACTCCGCACCGATCCCGTACACCGCGTTCTGCCCGACAACGGGAGATGGGCCCGGCCAGTTGCCGAAAATGTTGTCGGACTTCCAGCGGAACACGCCATCTGCGGTGAACGAATAGATACGTACACTGTTGTTGGGAGCGTCTCCGCCGATGCTGCCGCGGAAGTAGAGGTTTCCCTCCGAGTCGAAAACCGTCTGCACCTCATAGTGTCCACCGGAGCGGATAGCAAAGGGCGCGATGTTCACTGGTGTCGCTACCACTCCCCCACTTGCGAACAGCCAATTGACGGTGTACGAGTTGGTCCCGAAAAGGTCCGCGTTTTTGACGCCCCCAGGCGAATCGAGGTTGTCTTGCCCGCTCGTCGTCGTCCACAACACTAGTGGCAAGGCTAGTAGCACGAGCCAACGTGCTTTCATGTGTCCGAACCCTCCTTTACTCAATAGATTTATCTCTCTCAGGCGGCTGGAGGGACGCCGGGCATTGCACCACCCGTGGTGCGGACGGGTTTGCGCTGCGGCAGCGTCTCCTCCTGCCTGACTACCGACAACGTGCGGCGGGTGCGTGGTCCCATTGCCAGAGGTTGCCCTTCGGTTGCCCGTTCACCACCTCCAGAGCGGCCAGGGTCTGCGAGGGGCGATACCACTTGGCGTGCCCATCCGCCATCACGTAGTTCGCACCGTCGTTATGCAACAGCAGGCTGGACCAGGCAGCGGTCTCTTGGGTGTACTGCATTTCCGTCCTCGCCCAGCACTCATCCGAGATTGCCCACCACCAGTGCATATCCGGCGCGGGCGTCGTGCCTGTGGGCAAACGCAGCACCGTGCCAAAGGAAATGGACTCGGTGATGGCGATGGCTTGCGCGGGTTGGGGAATCGACCCGAGCGAACGCACTCGCCCTGGTCCACGCACTCCGTTGGGGTCTGCACCGAGCCAGCCCAGCACGTAGGCGTTTGCCGAATAGCTGCGCGCGCCATACAGCGAGTAGCGTCGGCGCAGTTCGGTTTGATTCAGGCAGGCAAACCAGCCTCTCTGGCATCTCTTGCGGTACTCTGCGAAGTTGGGCAGGTTCGCCGGACAGCCGAAAACGCCGAGGTTCTTGGTATACGGGTAAATCAGCTCTGCCCAGGTGGGGGCAATGTTCGGAGGGTTGAGGGGATACTGGTTTCCCGGCATACCCCACGACCAAGGCAGGGTCTCATCGTAGTCTTCGGCGTACATCATCAGCGCCAGACCCAGCTGCTTCATGTGCGATAGACATGCCGCCTGGTTTGCCTTCTCCCGCGCGCGCTCAAATACGGGGAACAGTATCGCCGCGAGGATGATGATGATGGCTATCACCACGAGAAGCTCAATCAGCGTAAAAGCGCGTATTCGTCGTAACATGGCGCCCTCCTTTAGTTCGTGCCCGAGTAGTAGTCGATGGGATCCCAGCGCACTCCGGCGGGCGTGTTGTTCAGCGCAGATAGCGGCTGGGGAACCACTGCCTCCGCTTTGTACCATTTGGAATGCCCGTCCGCGAACGCGATGTTCACCCCGTCCGAATGGCGCGCCGCGAAGCCAGCCTTGTTATTAATCGGGTTGGGCTGTGCATTGCCACGCACAATGTAGCCGACAAAGCCCTGCGCGACATCGCCCGGCACACTGTCGGTCACCAGCACCACCATCGATGGCTGAACCACTCGGCTGAGTTGCACCACCCAGTCCAGCTCGTTGCGAGAGGGGATAAAGGGCGCCCACTCGCGGTTGTATCCGTAGGGCAGCCAGCCTCGCTCGGCGTACGTCTCCACATACCTGCCAGTACCATCCGACGGGCATCGGAACAGACCGGTGTTCTTGATGTACGGCGCCACCATCGCGCTCCAGATAGGAGAGTCTGGAATGGTGCTCACCGCAGTCGGAGGCATGTACATGTCGTAGTCCTGGCTGTACATGCGGAAGGCTTTGGCAATCTGGTTCAGATTGGAGATACATTGCGTTTGCCGCGCCTTGTCGCGTGCTTTCGCAAACACAGGGAACAGTATCGCTGCCAGGATGGCGATAATCGCAATTACCACGAGTAGCTCGATGAGCGTGAACGCCCATCGCAGGCGTCTCTTCGCGTTCACCTTTTGACCCTCCTTGCGTTATCGGTTACTCACACCGGCGCGACGCAAATCTATGGAAAGGCCGCGTGTGAGCCTTACGATACGGCTCGTCACCAACGGTATTATAACATCCTAACATATTTTGTGCAAGAGATTTTTTACCGCCACATTCCCCGCAATTGGTGAAACTGGTATTTTTGCGTGTGCTTCGTGGTATCCTTTCTATGAACACCTTGAGCAGGAGGATACGCCGTGAGGATTCTCTTCCTATGTATCGGCAACTCATGCCGCAGCCAGATGGCGGAGGGTTTTGCCCGCCAGTTACTGAAAGGGTGGGACATCTGGAGCGCAGGCACGCGCCCCGCCGAGCGTGTGCATCCTCTCGCCGTACAGGTCATGGCGGAGAAAGGTGTCGATATCTCCACCCAATACCCGAAGACCATCAGCGATGTTCCGCGACCAGTGGATGTGGTGGTGACGCTGTGCGGTGAGGCGGCAGAAGAGTGTCCCACTTTCCCCGGCGCACGTGCGACCGAGCACTGGGGTTTGCCGGACCCGGCTCGTGCGACCGGCACGCCAGAGGAGGTCATGCAGGTCTTCCGAGAGGTACGTGACGAGATCGAGCGGCGACTCAAGGTGCTGGCTGAGCG
>Ga0209017_10001740_pt1 | contig 15736 bp, 7 predicted proteins | sample YNPBryunderm2012_FD_185812 | JGI IMG/M metagenome (GOLD analysis project Ga0209017, IMG submission 185812) | Anoxygenic and chlorotrophic microbial mat microbial communities from Yellowstone National Park, USA - YNP Bryant MS undermat 2012... ... | reverse complement strand
CAAACCCAAGCGTGCTTGCTCGCACCGGCAGCAGCAGGAACAGCAGCAGCGGAGTTCCTGCGGCGAACATTCGCCCTATGACAGCACTGAAGCGTCCTGCGGCCGCAATCAAATCAAATGGACTGACTCGCAGCAGTCGCGTCCGTTGTGTTTTCGTAGATGGCCATCGAATCACCAGCGCCATTGCGTAAGTGGAAACCCGCCGGCGGCCGTTCCGTAAGTCCTCCATCGCCTGAAGTTGTCAAAACAAGTTTTGCCATCGTGACCGCAAGTCCCTCCATTATCGCCGAATCTTGCCGTTGCTACCGCAGTTTTCCCAAAGCGGCCTGTGGCCGTAACCAAATGGCGGTACTGGAGGGACGTGCTTCGTCGGGTCCGTTAGCACCTGCGCACACAGCCACTAATGGAGGGACGCGCTGCGGTCGCGTCCGCTAGTACTAGCCACACGGCCACGACGGAGCGTGGCCCTCCATTTCACCTGAAAACATGCGCGCCAAACGCTCAGAAGTTACGCCGCAAGAACTCTTTCTGCGAGGGAATTAGCATTGGAGCTGTCAGATGAAGCGTCGATTCACATTCGCGTCGAGTCTCGTAGTTGCGTTTTGCTCTGTTCTGTCGGCCAGCAACACTGCCTTGGCCATCGAACCGGTCAATCCGAACCTGATTCCCGAGGCCCGCCGGGTACTCCAGTACCTCGAATCGGTACAGGGCAAAAAGATGCTTAGCGGCATATCAGGCTCGCAGGATGCGCAACCGCACGCCGTGTTACACATGACCGGGCGCGAACCGGCTATCGCTGGCGGCGACACGGCCGGTTTTCATCGCAAGTGGGACAAAATGTACCATCAAGTAATGCAGAACACCGTCGATCGATCCATCCACTGGTGGCGACACAAGGGCGGCATCGTCGCCTTGCAATACCACTGGATGAAGCCGGGCGACCCGGAAGGCTCGGCCTGGATCGAACCGCCGCGCGGCACCGGGCGGCTCGATCTGGCCAAGGCCGTCACGCCGGGCACCGAGGAACACCGGGCAGTCATGGCCGACCTGAAGGTCACTGCCGACTACCTGGAGCAGCTCTGCAAGGCCCGCGTCCCGGTGCTGTGGCGTCCGCTGCACGAGATCGACGGCGGCTGGTTCTGGTGGACCGATGCCGAGAAGCCCGAAAACACTGCGGCCCTATGGCGGCTGATGTTCGACTACTTTGTCAACGAGCGGAAGCTGCACAACCTGATCTGGGTTTACAATGCGGCCCACGTCAGCCACACGCGCAAGCCGCCGGCGGCAACCTTCGAGGAAGAGGTGGCCCACCGCAAGCGATATTACCCCGGCGACAAGTATGTGGACATCGCCAGCATCGACACCTACGCAAATCCCAAGCTCGGCTGGGGCCAGGCACAGCAGGACGCCCGCCGCAGGGCTTATGAACTGATGCAACAAATAGCGCCGGGCAAGATGCTGGCGGTTGCCGAGGACGCGGCCTTGCTCAATCCCGATGTGTTCAAACGCGAGGGACCGCCGTGGCTGTACTGCTCGGCCTGGTGGACGGGCGGGCAGAGCAATCCTGTCGATTGGATGCGCCACACCTTCAACCACGAAAGCTACCTGACGCTGGACGAGCTGCCGCTGCTGACCGAAGGAAACGTGATGCCCAACGTGCGCATCGCCGAGCCGGCCGATGGCGCCGCGCTGCAAGGGCCGAAGCTGTCGATTTCCGGCTTCGCCTCGGACCGAAACGCCAACCTGCGCAGCGTGACCTTGCACGTGCTCGGCGGACCGTGGCGAAACTGGTTCCTGCGCGACGACAAGGAAGTCATCAAAGCGTTTTCCGAAGCGACTCGGCTGGGCCAGCCGCAGCTTGCGCCTGACGGCCGCTGGAGTTTCACATGGGACAATGCGCCGCCGGGTTTTCACAACATTGTCGCCCTGGCGCGGGACGGCGACGGCGCAGTAGCCTGCTCGAACGTGGTTCGCCTGACCGTCGGCATCAAGAATCTCGCGCACGGCGGGAAGGCCACGGCTTCGTCGACCAGCAAGCACGGCGAACCGCCCGAGGCGGCTATCGACGGCGATCCCAACTCGATGTGGTGGAGCGACAACAGCCAGCCCGATCCGCAGTGGCTGATGGTCGATCTTGGAGCGGAGCGCACCGTTGGCGCGGTATCGGTGGCGTGGTGGAAGGCCTATGCCAAAGATTATACCGTCCAGATTTCCACCGACGCGCAGAACTGGCACGAGGTGGCCCGTGTCGCAGGCCGCAGCAACTGGCTGGGCGATATGGACCTGCTGCGCTTCGACCCTGTAAAAGCCCGCTACGTGCGATTGCACTGCACCAAGCGCGCCGTCACTTGGCAGGCTTACACCATCTTTGAGTTGGGTGTGTACGAGTCCATTGCCGAGTAATACCCTTCGATTGGTACGCCCACCAAAACCTTTATTCAAAAGGAAGCCGCCAATATGAAAACTCTATCCGCTTTGCTTCTTGTCGCCATTGTGGATGTTGTGATGCTATGGGCCGCTGAGCCGCGCGCCGACCAGATCCAGCAAGTTCGCGCGTTGTACTTCGGCAACAGCTTTCTGGAGAATTCGGTGCCCTGGTTCCAGCCAACGCTTGCCAAAAGTGCCGGCAAAGAGCTGAAAGTACAGGCTTTTCTGGGGCCGGGCTGGCAGATCTGGATGCATGTGGATGCCATGCGACGCAATCCCGAAGGGCATGCACGCAAGACTCTGACCAGCGGACAGTGGAACGCGGTGGTGATACAGCACTTCGGCACGCATCCGGGATTGAAGGACAACGTGCGGAAGAGTGTCTTCCTGAACCAACAGTTCGACGAGCCGCGCGACGTGAGCGACCTGGCCAGCGCGTCGGAGATCATCGACCTGCTGCTCAAGTCGGCCCAGAAACCCGACGACGTGCACGTGTTCATCTACAACTCGTGGCCGGGGATGCCGGGCGTGGCGGACCTCCAGAAACGCATCCAAGAGGAGGCTGAAAAGTCGCTGAGCCAGGCCGGCCGATCACGCGAGGAAATCCTCAAGGAATTGAAGGAACGCAAGCCAACGCCGGAGGAAATGGAGCCGCTGGTGCGTGCGTTCAATTATGCAGATCACTGGTTGGGGCGCTACCAGTGGAATCCACAGGTGCCGTGGGAAAGCAAGAATGCCCATAGCCGCGATTATGTCACGCGGCTGATGGAGGAACTGTGGGCGAAGTATCCCGATCTGGCCAAGACCGGCCGTCTGCGGCTGATCCCCAACGGCGAGGTGTTTTTGGCGCTGGATCGCAAGGCCCGGGCAGGCCAGTTGCCGGGGATCGATAACATCGGGCGCTTCTACACCGACGGTGGACATGTGCGCTGTGGTTTGCCGCGGTTCACGCTGGCGGCTACATGCTACGCGGTGATGTTCGGCGAACATCCTGGTCGGCTGGACTACGCCATCTACAACGACAAGGAAAACTATCGCAACGAAAAGTTGCCACAGCCCGGTTACGTCCACTGGCCCGACCTGGGCCAGCTCATCGAAATCACCCCCGAGCGAGCGAAGGTAGTTACCGACACCGTTTGGGAGGTGGTCCGCCAGAACCGGTATACCGGCATAAAGCCGTAAGAGGTTCAGTTGCTATGAACCAGGACAAATGCGATATGCGGGCAGTCGGCGGTGTGTGGATGTGGCTGGCGTTGATGTTGCTGGCGTGGACAGCAGCCGCCCTTGCCGCCGAGCCTGTGCAAGTCATCCGCAATGCCCGGATCACCGGCGGTCTGATCGCGCAAATCGGTTCCGAGGACCTTTCCCTGCGAGAACTTGGACAGCGGTTCCATGTGCGGATGTTGCTGGCCGATTCGGCAGCAGTCGTCCGGGCGCAGGCGGCCATCGACGAAGCCGGACTGACGGGGCGCTTCACGGCTGAAGTGTGGAACGGCGGGCGTCTGCCATTTGCCGAACGAGTACTCAACGCCCTGGTAGTGCCCAGCCAGGAGCTGGTATCCGACGAGGAAGCGCGGCGTGTGCTGGCCCCGCGCGGATTGCTCATCACACCGCAAGCCGTCACGGCGATGCCTGTGCCGCAAACGATCGATGAGTGGTCACATTATCTGTACGACGCCAGCGGCAACGCCGTGTCGAAGGACCGTGAGGTCGCCCCGCCACGGGCGCTGCGATGGTGGGCCGAGCCACATCACTTGCGAAGCCACAATTACTCTGCCAGTTTTACGGGCCTGGTTTCGGCAGGGGGCAGAGTATATCACTTCATGGACGACGGCACATACCTGTTCGATCGGGGTGGAACAACGGAACGCTGGTCGCTGGTGGCGCGCGACGCCTTCAACGGCGCGTTGCTGTGGAAACGTGCTCTGGAAGGCTATGGCCAGCCGTATTTCGAGGACGTCAGCGGCCAGGCCGTGCCCGATTACGTCTGGCGCAGCCCACTGAGCCTCAATCGGCGTTTGGTGGCACAGGGCGATAAGGTGTACGTGGCATTGAGCTATCGTCGCGGGCCGCTGAGCGTGCTGGACGGGGCCACCGGACAGACGCTGCACGAACTGGACCTTGGGGGCATCGTCGATGAGATCGTCGCTTCGGGCGATCTGGTCGTCTGCCGCGTGCGAACGGAAATCCCGATGCCAGACCCACGGCTTACGCTCGAACAGCGTGCCAAGATCGAGCAGCAGTTGCGCCAGCAGGGGCTGTCGCAGCACGAGGCCCGGGCCGAGTTGAACGCTCGGCTGTTGGAAAGCTTGATGCGGCAGGGGCTGGAGCGGGTCGTAGCCGTGGATGCGGCTGCCGGAAAGGTTCTCTGGCGGTACGACGCGCCGCTGGTGGCTACGCAGAGCCTGGCCATGGCCGACGGCAAAGTGGTCTTCCACAACTACCAGGCGCTGGTGGCACTCGACGCCCGCACCGGCCAGCCCGCGTGGCGACGCGAGGCACCGGTAGTCGCCGGGCGCCGTTTCGGCGTTCGCAATCTACTTGGCAATCTGCTGATCGCCGATGGCAAGGTGCTTTGGACCAGCGGGGCCACTGGGGGTGCCGTCTGCCTGAAGCTTGCCGACGGCACCGAGCTTTGGAAGAACCCGCGCATTGGCGAGACCGGGGGATTTGCCTTTCCCACCGGCCGGCGCGCCATAGGCGGAATCGTGTACGGCGACGTGCTATGGGCCTGGAGCACGTTCCGCCTGGCCGATGGCAGCAACGCCTCGGTGCCGAACATCGGCGATATGCTCCGCCGCGGACACCACATCCGCTGCTTCGCCGGCAAAGCGACCGAGCGGTTTTTGATTTTGCCTCACCGCGGCGCCGAGTTCGTCGATCTGCTGGGCCAGCAGCACATGGTTAACGACTGGATTCGCGGCGCATGTTCCTACGGGCTGATGCCTGCCAACGGGCTAGTGTACGTTACCCCAGACCCGTGCTCCTGTTACGTGGGCACGCGAGTCAACGGTTTCATGGCGCTGTCGGCGGAGATGCCGCCGCAGCTCGAGCAATCGCCCCCGCCAACTTCGCCCGAACGCCTGCTCAAAGGGCCGGCGTATTCCACCGACCGGCAGATCAAGGAAAGCGACTCGAAAGACGCCTGGCCGATGTACCGACACGATGCCACGCGCAGCGGCCGGTCATCCTGCACGTTGGCGATCGGACTTGCCCCCGCTTGGACACGCAAGCTCGGCGGTGAACTGACCCAGGCCACTGCTGCCAGCGGGAAGGTTTTTGTCTGCCGAAAGGATACATATCAACTGCTTTGCCTCGATGCCGCCACTGGCCAGATCCAATGGCGGCGGCCTTTCCCCGGGGCGCTAGACGGCCCGCCGACGATCGTGGGCGAGCAGATTTTCATCGGATGCCGCGACGGGCACGTTTATTGTCTGCACGCCGCCGATGGCCAACTGGTGTGGCGGTTCCGCGCGGCGCCTCAGCAGCGCCTTACCCTCAGCGGCGATCGGCTGGAGAACGTCTGGCCCGTCTCTTCTGGCGTGCTGTACCACAAGAGGCTCATCTATGCCGTGGCCGGACGGAACAGCTACCTTGACGGCGGACTGCACCTGTACGCACTGGATCCGGCGACCGGACAGGTCAAACATTACCACCACATTCAAGGTCCCTGGCCCGACCGCGACGTACTCCGCCAGGGCGTCGTCAGCGAACAAGACCTGGAAAAGGCGGCCGACGCCGCCCAGCGGCAGGGGCTGATCGAGCGCATCGGGACGCAGTATGCCACCGGCTACGATATGGACGGAGCGCGGGCCGATCTGCTGGTCACCGACGGGACCGATCTGTACATGATGAAATACAAGTTCACCCCAGCCTTGCAGCCGGTGCCCGTGCGGCGCAGCCACCACACCGGTTTGACGCCAATGGGGGGAAAACATTTGATGGCCAATTTCGGCCTGCTCGACGACACCATGTTCCACCGCTCGTTTTGGGTCCACGACGAACTCTGGCCGGGCTACAGCACGGGCACGGGCTTTGCGGCCCGGGCAGGGAACCTGGTCGTTCTCGGCGCCGCACGCGCCTATGCGGCCAAGCACTTCGAGGGCGGCTGGTATCCGACCCACAAGCCGGGAAGCGGAAACCGTATCGTGGCCGACAGCTACGACCACAGCAACACTGCCGGCGATCGGACCACACCCGAGCAGCGCAAGACCCTGGGCGTTTCGCCCAACGCGGGGGCGTTGGTACGCACCGCCCTGCCGCTGTGGGAGACGACCGTGCCGATCATCGTCCGCGCGATGCTGGTTGCCCCCGACGGCAAAGGTGGTGAGCTGCTTTTCACCGCCGGAATAGTAGAGGGGGCGACGCGCAGCGAGTGGGACAAGTCGAGCTACTACATCGGCCCGGGCAAGCTCATGGTCCACAACGGCGCCGACGGCCGGTTGCTGGCCGAGTACGAACTGCCGGCCTGCCCGGTCTTCGATGGCATGTCTGCCGCCGAAGGCCAGTTGCTGATCACCCTGATCGACGGCAGCCTGCTCTGCCTGCGGCCATGCCAAGACCAAGCACCATCACGCAACCCCTGAGGAGATGACGATCATAGGAGGAGAAGCAGCCTTCATTGATTTGCGAATAACCTTGTATCAGGCGGTCACTACCTTTCGCGAAGATCAATAATACCTTCGCCTTTTCCTCTCCCAGATTAGTCCCTTATGGCGGAACATGCGCCGGTTTTGCGCGCACGTTTCCAAAAGGTCTGGAGGGCCACACTCCGTCGTGGCCGTGTGTGCCGCGCGCGGACGCGACAGAGCACTTCGCCCCATCAAGATTATCCGCAGTGGAACGCTCGCCACTGTCACAGATGGCCGGAGGAAGCGGGGATCGCAGTGGGGTAATCCATATCCTGCTGAGGCTGGCATGGTGTTTCCGCAGATTCCCTGTGCGGGAGCCTGAGAAAATAGCAAAGCAGCCCCAGCGCTAGTGCGCCGCTGAGCAACACCGCCGGCCAGTAGAAAACGTAATTGGGTTGTGTATCGCGCGAAAGCAGCAGTCCCAAATGCGGCCAGCGTTCGATTACTTCTTCCGGCAACCACACGGCCGTCAGCTTCAAGGCATTATGTACCGCGTGAAAGGCCATACCGGGCCATACGCTGCCGGTCTTCACGGCGATGTATCCGATCAGCAGTCCCAGCAACACGGCGTTGAGCGACTGCTGTACGACGGCGTGCGTCACGCCGAACAGCAGTGCAGAGTAGATGATGGCTTTCCAGTGCTTCCCAGGACGCCAGAATCCGCTCAGCACGAATCCCCGAAACGCCAATTCCTCGCACACCGCTGGGGCCAGGACGAAAGCAAGCAGCGCAAGCCACAGGGGAGTTCCGATCATCAGTTCGGCGAACTGCTGGCTTTGGGCAGTTATCGGGCCGCCGCTGGGATAAAGCCATCTGATTGCCGACACGGCTGCCATGGAAAGCGGGTGCAACACGACCGCCATCGCGCCGGCGGCCATTATCGGTAGCAGGCGGAAACGCTTAAGCAGCAGAGTGCCGGCCGGATCGCTGGTCACCAGCAGGGCCAGCGCGACCGCGGGCGCAAGAATCACCCCGGCCAGCACAGCCGTGGTTGTCAGCGCCAGCGCTGTGGAACTTGTCGGCGAGGGCAAGATTGCGCTGAGGAAGAACCTCGCGACCAGCACCATCACTGCGAAAAAAATCGCCATGCCAGCAGTGGGGAGCGAGCGCCGGGTGTGTATCAAGTGCCGCAACCACAGACGTATGCTGAACTGTTCGCTTTCGCGGAACAGCACTGTCTCGCTGTTGAACTGCTCGATAGCCCAGCGTATCGACAAGTAACAACATAGCAAGGTGACTACGGTCACCGGCAGAAGGTATTGCAGCGATTGCCAATAATTTCCCTCGATGGCGCTGCGCAGCAACAGAATCAGGCCAGCTACTGGAATCAGGCTGTTGCCCAGGTTCAGCTCGAAAGCCGGCGAAAAAGGCAGAATCACCAACGGCAGGCTGACCATCATCAAGGGCATGAGGTAATACTGGCCTTCCTTGGTGCTGCGGGCGAAGGCCGCCAGCGCCAGACACAAGGCGCTAAACAACGACGAGACCGGCAGCAGTGCGGCTGCCAGCCACAGTGCTGCTGCCGCCGGGGGCGGCCCCATGCCGGGCATCTGGTGCAGCACCGTCAGACCGGTAATGGCCATACTTACCAGGTTCAGCACGGCAGTGACCATGCTGAACAGAATGATGGTCACCAGTTTGCCGACTACGATTTCGCTGCGTTGCGCCGGGCTGCTCAGCAGCGTTTCCAGCGTGCCGCGTTCCTTTTCGCCCGCACACAAGTCGACCGCCGGATAAAAAGCCCCGGTCATCGCCCACAGCACAAGCAGCATCGGAAGTATCTTCCCCCAGGTTACGGCTTTGCGAACCTGCTGCTTGTCGGCCAGGTCGATGGTTCGCACTGCGATGGGCCGGATCACCGCCGGATCGACGCCCAATGCTTCCAGGTTGCGCCGGCCTACCAGTTCGCTCCAGCGCCGGAGGATGTCTAACAAACGCCGCTCGGCAATCAACGATCTTTCGCTGGCGCCGGTGAGCAACTGCGGGGCCGGCGGGTCGGGCGAAGGCGTCGCTTCAGCACGCGCCGGCTGATGCGAACCGACAGGCAAAGCATCCTGATCGGCGACAGGGGCGACAGGGGCAGCATCGTTGACGCCAAGCCCAGCGCCATTGGCGGCAGGCGCATGACCAGTGGGCCGCCCTCCGCGACCGCTGCGGTTGCGCTGCGTCGCCCAATTGCGGAACGAGGCCAACTGTTGCGCGAAATCGGGAGGAAACAGCAACGCGGCGTCGCATTCTCCACTGGCCACGGCTGCCTGCGCCTGTTCTTGCAGACGCTGGAAGGTCTGCTCGGCGGACTGCTGGGTGATTTCGGATTGTTGGGTGTTTTCGGCTTGCTGGGCAACGTCCGAGTGCTCGGCCAAAACCATCACCCGCAATTGCTGCGATTCTTCGGGGCGATCGAACAACTCGCCGAAGAAACGATTGTCTTCCAGCAGCGGGGGCAAATCCTTAAGCTGCTCTGCGCCGACGACAATAACCGCGACCACCTGTTCCTGCACGAACTGGGAAATCTGCGCAAGGCTGAGGCCCAGCAGCGGGTACAGCAGCACCGGCAGCACGAAGATCATGAACATTGTGCGCCGATCGCGCAGTTGGTCGCGGATCTCGCGTCCGATGATCAGCTTTACATTGGAAAGTTTCATTCGGTGCTGAGCGCTATCTGATCGCCAATGTCGTCGCAGCGCGGCTGTCCTGACTGACGGTCGTGTTCGGTAATCAGGCGGAAGAACAGCTCTTCCAGGTCGTCCTGCCCGTTCTGGCTGCGCAGCTCTTCCAGAGTTCCTAGAGCCAAAATCCGCCCGCGGTGCAAAATGCCGATCCGGTCGCAAAGCTTCTCCGCCTCGCGCATGATGTGCGTGGAGTACAGGATGCACTTGCCTTGCTGCCGCAGTTCGGCGATGGTCTCCAGCAACGCCCGGGCGACCAGCACATCCAGCCCGGCTGTAGCCTCATCGAAGATCAACACGGGCGGATCGTGCACCAGTGCGCGGGCCACCGAGACCTTCTGTTTCATGCCGGTCGACATTTTCGCGCCCAGCACATCGCGGCAGTCGTGCATGTTCAGTCGGGCGAAGAGTTCTTCCATGCGCGGGCGCAAAACGCTCCGCGGAATGCCGTGCAGCCGGCCGAAGTATTCGACCATCTCCCAGCCAGTCATCCGATCGTAAACGGCCGTGTTGGCCGAGACGAAGCCTATGCAGCGGCGAACCTGGTCGGGCTGGGTCACTACGTCGAAGCCGTTAATAAGCGCCGTGCCTGCCGTGGGACGCAACACCGTGCTCAGGATGCGCAAAGCCGTCGTCTTGCCCGCACCGTTAGGCCCCAAAAGCCCGAATATCTCGCCTGGCCAACTCTGGAAGCTCACGTCGCACAGGGCCACGAACTGGCCCCGACGCAGATCGCTGTAGTGTTTCGTCAGCCCGCGAACATCGATCATCGGCCGCTGCGGGCCGGCGGGAGAGGCGTCGGCTTCCGATTGAACGTGCTGGTCTGTTGCCACTGGTCTGGGCAGTCATCCATTGACGAAGTGTTTGCCGGCCGGGCACTTTGATCAGGCGGCCGCTACCACCGACAGCGACCGTGTGCAGCGCGACTGCTGCGGGCAGCGCCGGCAGTGCCTTTGTCCGAAGTGTACATGGGCCGAAACCGCACTTCCAGTGCCCCTGTCGTGCGGTCATCGGTGCCTTAGAAAAGTTTAGCTTATGGCGCCTGCGGAGGCTGGGTGCTGTTGGGGCGGATGCCACGCCGGCGCGATCAGTCCAGCAGCTCGTAATACACGTTGCGGCGTCGGGGGATGAATCCGGCCTGCGCGATGGCCTCGCGAATCTGTTTTTCGGTGGCCCGAAAGCGGGCGCCGGCAGCGGCCACCACGTTCTCTTCGATCATCACGCTGCCGAAGTCGTTGGCTCCGAAACGCAGGGCCAGTTGGGCCACGCGCAATCCCTGCGTTACCCAACTGGCCTGGATGTTAGGGAAGTTGTCCAGGAACAACCGGCTGACGGCAAGCGTGGACAGATACTCCACCGGCCCGGCTTTGGGCAGGTGGGCCAGGCGTGTGTTTCCGGGCTGGAACGTCCAGCAGATGAACGCCGTGAAGCCGCCGGTTTCGTCCTGTAGTTGGCGTAGGCGGCAAAGGTGCTCGATCCGCTCGGCCAGGGTTTCCACATGGCCGAACATCATCGTTGCCGATCCGCGTCCACCCAGCCGGTGCCACACCCGGCACACCTGGAGCCACTGGTCGGTCGAGAGTTTGCAGGGGCTGATTGCCCGACGGACGCGATCGACCAGTATTTCTGCCCCGCCGCCGGGCAGAGTGCCCAAGCCAGCATCGCGCAGCCGGCCCAGTACCGCTTCGATCGACAAACCGCTGACGGCGGCGATATGATGTATTTCGGGCGGGCTGAAGCCGTGGATGTTGATCTGCGGAAACTGCTGCTTGATGTCGCGCAGCAGTTGCTCGTACCAGCGGAGGTCCAATTGCGGATGCAATCCTCCTTGCAGCAGAATCTGATCGCCACCCAGGGCGACCGTCTCGGCGATCTTCTCGAACAACTCGTCGCGGCTGATCAGGTAACCGGCGGCGTCGCCCGGCGGACGCGAAAAGGCGCAAAACAAGCATCCGCTCGTGCACACGTTGGTGTAGTTGATATTGCGGTCGACGTTGTAGGTGCGATACCCGAGCGGATGAAGCCGAGCAGTCACGGCGTCGGCCGCTTTTCCCAACGATGCCAGCCGCCGGCACCCCAGCAGTTGCAGTCCTTCGGCAGGCGCCAGGCGCTGACCGGCCACAGCTCTGTCCAGTATGTTTTCTATGCTGTTTGCCAATAGCGATTCCTTAACGCAAACTGCGGTCGCAACCGAATGGTGTTACGGACGGACGCCCTGCGGTCGCGTCCGTTGCGCTTCCGTCTGCGATTCCGTCGCTGGCCATCGCTGGCCATCCAATCACCAGCGCCAAACGCGGCCACGACGGAGCGTGGCCCTCCAGATCGGGCGACAACATCGGCGCACAATTCACATGATACGCCGTAATACCCTGAGCTATACTTACCGCGGGCAAGAAAAAATCATTGACGCTGGGAAAAACATCTCATTTCAACCCGTGCGGGAGTATAGTTCAACCCGTGCGGGAGTATAGTTGTTTCCAGGAGTACTGCCAAAGGTACAGGCGACTCGTCGAGGCCGACAGTCCGCAGCAGTGCAACTTACACGTTCTCAGCGACACAGTCGCACTTGCGGACGGAGATTGCGCCTGTTGGGCACACGTTGATGCAGTTGCCGCAGCGGATGCACTGGTCGCTGTCGATCCAGATGTAGGTTGCCCGTTCCGGCTCGCTGGCAGGCACTTCCTGGCAGACGAACTTCAGCGCGTCGGGCAAGCTAGGACCATAATACCGTTCGGCGTCCGCTACCGGGAACCGCTTGCCATCTTCGCCAACGGTCTGTTCCTTTCGTTCCAGCGCGCCGAGCCGCAGGATGCAATTGCGCGGCGAGACCTTGATGCACCAATCGCAATGGATGCACTTGTCCTGGTCGATCTCGAACTTGTAATTGCACAGGTAGCAGCGCCAGGCGTGGATGTCGGTTTGCTCGGCGGTGAAGCCCAACTCCACCTCGTCGGTCATTCCGCGCTGCCGCAGCGGCAGCACGGGCATTGGCGGCGGATCGACCAGGTCGTGATCGCGCAGCCGGCCCGTTATCCCCGCTGGTTTTACATCTACGAAACGCTCGCGGCGCCGGCGCCCCATCAGCAGCAGGTCAACTTCTTCGGCAACCTCTTTGCCGTCGGCGATGGCCTCGATCACGGTGGCGTTGCCGAAGGCGAAATCGCCCGCTACGAAAAGATTCGCACGGCTGGTCTGGTGCGGCAGCGGATCGGTTTTGCGGAATGCCGATATATCTTTTCGCTGTACGCCGGGGGGCAACACGCTTGTGTCTTGCGTCTGGCCGATGGCGGCAATCAAGGTTTTGCATTCCACCACAAAACGGCTGCCCGGCAAAGGCGTAATGCGCGGTTTTCCGGCCTCGTACTCGGACTCCAAGATGTTCCGCTCGAAGACGACTGCCGCGATCCGCCCGTCATTGCACAAAGCCTCTACCGGGCTGACCAAAGTGTGTATTTCGATGCCCTCGGCTTGCATCTCGTGTAGTTCTTCCTCATTGGCCGACATTTGCGCCAGGCTGCGACGATACATGATGGCCACCTGGCCCGTCGGGCCGAGCAGGCGCCGTGCCGAACGCGCGCAATCCACAGCCGTGTATCCGCCGCCGATGATTATCACCGGAGGCTCGACCGGCAATGGTATGCCGTCGTTGAAGCACTTCATGAAATGCAGGCCCTCGAAAACTCCCTGCTCGGGCAGATTGGGCAACTCGAGCCGCCGCGGCTTGTTGGCGCCGACTGCCAGCACCACCGCGTCGTATTGCTGGCAGAGTTGATCGAGGCGGCAGGCGTCGATTGCCGTGCCCAGTTGCACTTCGATACCGCTTTGAATGATCGCCTCGATATCCTCTTCGAGCACTTCGCGCGGCAGACGAAAGGTGGGAACGCCGAAACGCACCTGTCCGCCCAGGTACGGCTCGCGCTCGAAAATCGTCACTTCGTGTCCGTAGCGCTTCAGCTCGCGGGCAGCGGCCAGTCCGGCAGGGCCGCCGCCGACAACCGCCACCCGCTTGCCGCTGGGGCCGAAATATGGCGGCAACGGTCGGCTTTTGCCCGTCTTGCCGTCGGCGGCCGAGCGCTTCAGATGGCAGATGCGCACCGGTCCAAGAATGCTTGTCCATTGGTAGCGGCAGCGCGCCTCACACGGCCGCGAGCAGATTCGGCCCAGCACTCCGGGCAGCACGTTATCTTCCTGGTTCACCAGGTGCGCTTCGTCGAACTTGCCTTCGGCGATCAGCCGGATGTACTCCGGGACGTTGGTGCGCGCCGGGCAGGCCGCTCGGCACGGCACATCGCGCAGCAGCACGTTCATGTCGCCGTTGGTCTGCGCCTTGCCGGTATCGACGGACAGTTCCAGCGGGTTGGGCGCCATTTCGTATTTGATTTCCAGCGCCTGCACCGCTTCCAGGTACGGCCCGATTCCCAGCTCAGCGACGTTTTCGGCCAGCGTCTGGCCGGGGCGGCGCACCTGGAGAAACTTGTCGAGAATCGCCTGCACCACGCGCACGCAATCGTGCTGTTTGAACTCGCCGATCACTTCTCCGAACCGATCCTCCTCGCCGCCGACGGTTATCTGGTAACCCTCGCTGGACCCGCTGTGCTCGCGGATCCGCAGACCGCGCAAACCTATGTCGGCAATGCGATACGGCGAACAGGAGTTCGGACAACCGGTGATGTTTATCAGCACATATTTGCTGATCGGGTCGTACTTGGGGTCTTTTACGACCGGCTGGAGCAGATCGAACATGGTGTGGGTGTGGCTGACGGCCAGCGGGCAATAGGTCGTTCCCACGCAACTGACCACGTCGGCAAGCCCGTGAAGGCCATCGGTCGCCAGGCCCAATGCAGCGACTTGCCCCTTGGCCTCGGCAGACCAGCGCTGGTCCACACCATGCAACTCGAGGTTCTGGCGGTTGGTGCTGTGCAAAAAGCCATCGGCGTATTTTTCGGACAGTTTAGCCATCCCGAGAAGTTGGCTGGCGAGCATCTCGCCTTTGGGGATCATTATTCCCAGTATCGCATTTCCGTCGGTGCCCAGGAGCGGGGCTTCCGACAACGGGCGCACTCCGACCGGCGGCCCGCAGTCATCGACCAATTCGGGCTGGAACTGGCTATGGTCGATGCCCTCTTGATCCAGATACTGCTGGACCAACTGTCGGCAGCGGTCGATGCCCAGCCGGTCGACGACGAACTTCAGCCGGGAATACATGCGGATGTACCGGTCGCCGTAGTCGCGGAACAGCAGCCCGATCGCCCGGCACAAATCGACGATGCGTTCCGGCGGCACATAACCGTAAAGCAACTGGCCGATGAAGGGTTTCCAGCCCATTCCCCCGCCGATGAACACCCGAAACCCGTGCCGCTGCTGGCCGTCGGGCATTCGCGCGGTGATGGCCACGATGCCTATGCAATTGATGTGCGGTTGCCCGCAATTGCCCGGACAACCCGAATAGGTGATTTTGAACTTCCGCGGCAGATTATCCAAATCGCGGCAGGCCGACAGTCGCGCAGCAGTGGCTTGTGCGAAGGGCAGTACATCGAATCGGGCAAACGGGCAGACCGAAGCCCGCGCGCAGGCCGCCACGTTGCGCGTTACGTCGCCGCAGCCGTGGAAGGTGGTCAACCCCGCCGCCTTCAGATCGCGCAGCAGTTGCGGCAAGTCTTTCAGCCGCAGACTGTGCAGTTGGGCGCTTTGCCGGGTGGTGAAGGAGATTTTTCCACCGGCGTACTTGTGGGCTGCCTCAGCCAGTGCGCGGGCCTGCACCGAGGTGAACTTTCCGCCGGGAATCACTACCCGGGCCATGTGCGTGCCCGGCTGCCGCGACTGGTAAATCCCGTACCATTTCGAAACGACGATTTCTTCCCGGGAAATCGAGCCTTTCCGCACGATCTCGTCGAAGTCGAGCGTCAGCCCTCTTTCTTTGATCGCTTCCTCGTCGCTGCGCCGGAGTTTTCGCAAATCCCGCTGCATAAACGCAACAATCCCGTCTGATGGAAACGTAAGGGTGCATCA
>Ga0209017_10001736_pt1 | contig 15773 bp, 10 predicted proteins | sample YNPBryunderm2012_FD_185812 | JGI IMG/M metagenome (GOLD analysis project Ga0209017, IMG submission 185812) | Anoxygenic and chlorotrophic microbial mat microbial communities from Yellowstone National Park, USA - YNP Bryant MS undermat 2012... ... | reverse complement strand
GCTGTTTTCGGCTGCGATTATCTCAGCCACGGCACTTTTGAATCAGGGAGAAGCGCGATGAACAAGACTTTTTTAGCAGGCTGGTGCGTGATCGTCGTCTGCGTGGCTTTGGCCGCGCAGGCCCACTGCGCCGCTGCGCCGGCGCCGGAGGACGTGATCGTCCAGCGCGACGTCCAGTACGGCAAAGCCGGCCAGCGCGTGCTGACGCTCGATATCGTCCGGCCAAAACAGCCCGGCGCAACTCCTCTTCCGGTGATCGTGTTCGTTCACGGCGGCGGGTGGCGCGCAGGAAACAAGTCGCAAGGCGTGGGACTGTTGACCCGGTTCGCCGCCACAGGAAATTACTTTTGCGCGTCGGTGGGTTATCGGCTTTCGGGCGAAGCGACCTGGCCGGCCCAAATCCACGATTGCAAAGCTGCTATCCGCTTTCTCAAGGCCAACGCCAACAAATACAACATCGACCCGCAGAAAATCGGCGTGTGGGGCATTTCGGCCGGCGGGCATCTGGTCAGCCTGCTGGGAACCACCGGCGACGTAAAGGAACTGGAAGGCGATTGCGGCTGGCCGGACCAGTCCAGCCGGGTGACCTGCGTGGTCGATTTTTGCGGGCCGACCGATTTTACCGCCATCGCCAAGCTGGACAAAGGCGACGCTTTCGCGGCAGTCTCGGCGCTGCTGGGCGGCCCGATCGACCAGAAGGCCCAGGCCGCCAAAGAGGCATCGCCGGTCACTTATGTTTCCAAGGACGACGCCCCAATACTGATAGTCCACGGCACGGCCGATAACGTCGTGCCCTTCTCGCAGGCCGAGGTCTTCTACCAAGCGCTCAAAAAAGCGGGCGTGGACGCGACACTAGTGAAGATCGAAGGCGGCGGGCACGGTATTGGCGGGCCAGAAGTGCAACGGCGCGTGCTCAACTTCTTCGAAAAGCACCTGCGGGGACAGAAAGTGGACGTTTCCGACGAGCCGATCCAGGCACAGCCCCCGGCAGAAAAACCAAAGTCTTGAACCCAAGGAACTCCAACCGACGGAATAGCAAGGCATGTATCGACCATTGCGCTTTGTTGTTGCCCTGCGCGGCTGGTGCTGCGCGCTGGTGTGCTGTTGGCTGTTGCTGGCAATGTCCCACGCCCGGCTTCATGCCGGCGGCGGACCGGAAAACGTTCTGCTGGTCGTCAACCGCCGCAGCACAAACTCGCTGACCATCGCCAACCACTATCAGCAGCTTCGGCAGATTCCGCCAGGGAACGTGCTCACGCTGGCCTGGGACCCCAAGGTCGAAGCTACCGACGTAGCCACATTCCGCAAGGAGATTCTGCTGCCGATATTGCGGGCCATCGAGCAGCGTCGGCTGGGGCCGCAGATCGACTATGTTGTCTACTCCAGCGACTTTCCCACCATGATCGATATCGACGGCGACGTGAAGAGCTTCTACGAGGCCGGGGCCAACTTCGAACAGCCCGCCTGGTCTTTGAAGCTTGACCCCAAGGCGGAATGGCCCAAGCCGCTTACCAAGGTCGCTTCTATCACGGGTCTGACTTATCTGTGGCAGCCGGCAGCGGTGGGCAATCCGGCATACGTGGACCTTCGCGCCAATGTGTATGCGCGCGAGGGAGACTCTTCGCTTGGCTTCAGCAGCAGCATGAACTTCGGCCCGAAAGGAGAAGTGTTGCCGCCCGGTGCGATGGGCCGGCGCTTCCTGCTTTCGGTGATGCTGGGCGTGACGGCAGGCCGGGGCAACACGCTGGCGGAAGTACTCGACTACTTGCAGCGCAGCACGGCGGCCGATGGTACTTTTCCGCGCGGCACAATCTACTATTGCGAAAACGACAACATTCGCTCGCGCGCCCGCGATGCAGGCTTCCCCACCGCCGTGCGCCAACTGAAGGCGCTAGGCGTAGAAGCCGAATTGATTCGCGGCGTGCTGCCGTTGAAGAAGGACGACGTGCAGGGGGCAATGGTCGGCGCCGAGAGTTTCCAGTGGGAGACCTCGGGCAGCAAAATTTTGCCCGGCGCAATATGCGAGCACTTCACCAGCTTTGGCGGCGACCTGCGCGCCAGCGCCGGACAGACGCCGCTCAGCGAGTGGCTCCGCCACGGGGCTGCCGGCAGCAGTGGCACGGTTACCGAACCGTTTGCCATCAAAGACAAATTCCCGCTGCCCTGCATTCATGTGCATTACGCCCGCGGCTGCACGCTGGCCGAAGCCTTCTACCAGTCGGTAGCCGGACCGTACCAGTTGCTGATAGTCGGCGATCCGTTGTGTCGTCCCTGGGCCAATATTCCGCTGGTCAGCGTATCGGGCGTAAGGCGTCGGGCCATTGTCCGGGGAGTGATCACCCTGAAGGCTTCAGCCCAGTTTCCCAAGGATTCGGCGGTCGATCGCTTCGAGCTGTTCGTAGATGAACTGCGCTATGCCGTCTGCAAGCCTGACCAGCCGATCGTGCTCGATACTGCCGCCTTGGCCGACGGCTACCACGAGCTGCGCGTCGTGGCCGTCGAGGCAGGACCGATTGCCACCCGCGGGCGAGCGGTGCTGCCGGTCTTTACGGCCAATCACGGGCGAAGCATCGAGCTTTCGGTCGATCCCCGATCGAAAGTATCCGAGGATGCCGTGCTGGCGATTGCCGCCAACTCGCCCGGTTCCAGCGAAATAGTCGTCATGCAAGACTGCCGTCTGCTGGGGAAAATACCGGGCGAAAGGGGCAAGCTCGAAATACCTGCGGCAGCACTCGGACTAGGCCCGGCGCGGATCCGCGCAGTGGGAGTCGTCGAAGGAAAGCCGCAGCAGTATGTTTGGGCCGAGCCGGTGACGGTCGAAGTGTCGCAGGCCCAGGCGGCCAGCAAAAAAGCTTCATCGGCATCCGGCAGCCAGCCGTGATCCGGCTTGGCGGGCCGCGCGCCGTCGTGGCCGTCTTCCCAGCGCTAACGGACGCGACCGCAGCGCGTCCCTCCATTAGGTTGGAGCCATTGCCGATCGCAATACTGAAAACATACAAGGGCCACGCTCCGTGGTGGCCGTTTACTGTGTCGCAACTGGAGGGCCACGCTCCGTCGTGGCCGCAGTTGGCGCTGGTGAGTGGAGGGCCACTCTCCGTCGTGGCCGTCCACGTGTATCCAGTAATAGCCGACGCGACCGAAGCGCGTCCCTCCATAACACCATTCGCTTGCGACCGCAGGGTCCAGTCGGCCAATACAGGCCGAACCAGCAAAGTGTAATCCTCGAAGGTGTTGCCGACAGGTCGCTCATCGCCAGAAAACCACCAGATGCACGAACACTTCATGCGGCTGGCATTGCAACAGGCCGAGCAGGCCCTTGCCCAGGACGAAGTGCCCGTCGGTGCGGTGATAATCCACCACGGCCGCGTCATCGGCAGTGCATACAACCAGCGGGAACAGTTGTGCGATCCGACCGCCCACGCCGAAATGCTGGCGATTACCCAGGCGGCCGCTGCGCTGCGTTGCTGGCGTCTGGAAGACTGCACACTGTATGTAACGCTGGAGCCTTGCCCGATGTGTGCCGGTGCGATTGTTCAGGCCCGAATTCCTATTGTGGTTTACGGGGCGGCTGATCCCAAGGCGGGCGCGGCAAGCAGCTTGTTTCGGTTGTTGGACGACCCGCGGCTCAACCACCGCTGCGAAATAGTGCCCGGCGTGCTGGCCGAGCAGTGCAGCGCTATTCTGACCGACTTTTTCCGACGACAGCGCAAGCTGGGCAAGAAGTGACGCCGCTTGCTTGCGAGGGTCAAGGGCGGTGCATCATTGCCGTAAGTTATTGGCAAATAATAACATAACGTGGATGTTGCCCTGCCTGAAACCCGCCCAGGTATGGAATTGACAGCGTGGTATGGGATTGTCATAATCCCACCCTCCGGTCGCTGGGCAGATGTCGCGCAACGCCAGCCTTGCGGGATTCAAGACGGCAGCCTTGGAAGAGCGCATATAGCAGTTGGCGGGTGTAGCGGCACCCGCGCCATGCGGGCAAAGGCTTTTCCGGCGGCTGGGCAATCCCTTGTAGTTTATTGGCCTTTTCGGTACACCGGTTTCCTTTCTTTGCTTCTTGTTTTCCCGCCGTTTTGGAAGCTCGTTATACTTTCGTCATCAATTTTTGAAGCGGGTTAGAGCTGCCTTGTCCTGGTGCGTGACGCTGTTTGCGCAAGGCGTGCGCGGCCAATGCAACATTGCCAATTGAGGAAAAGCCGGCAGATAAGTTTCTTACGTCGTGCAATTTGCGCGCGGGGCGCCCATTTTGCGAGGCAATGTGGAGGGCCACGCTCCGTCGTGGCCGCATCTGGCTGGTTCTGCGCCTATCCACGAAAACGCAACGGACGCGACGGAGCGCGTCCCTCCAAAGGTCATTTGGTTGCCGCCTCAGGCGGCTGTAGGAAAAATGCCCTGGACTGTCACAGGGCGGGACTAAGTGCAGTACACTTGGTCGCGGGCGTGCTCAGGGCATTGGTTGTGGCCGTTTTGTGTTGGGCGACTGCTGGCTTGCTGCTGCCCCGGGCGACAATCGCAGCCGCTGTTCAGTCTTACGTGACCCCGGAGCCAGCCCCACAGCCACCGGCAGCCTCACAGCCATCGGCAGCTCCACAGCCATCGGCTGTCCTGCAACCAGGGCCCGCCGACAACCTGCCGCCAGCGTTCGACCCTCCCGGCGGACGCATCCAACCCGGCTGGGGGCCTGCGGCGGTCACAGGCGATTATTCCGGCCCGAGCGGCCCGATGATCGCGCCTGATGCCCAAGATTGTCCTTGCCAACACCCTTATGCGCACATGCCGCTAAGGCAACGGGTGCGCGATTTGTTGGGACTGCAACACTATGGCGATCAGCACCGCGGTCAGCTTATGCAGCGCGAAAGCTGGCTGCGCCGTCCGCTCAGTGTCGCCTGGTTTGCCGGCGGGGTTTTCGGCAGCACGATCATCAACGACTGGGTCGATGGAGAAGAAGGCTTCTTCGGGGGCCTGCGGCTAGGCTACGATCTCAATCAGTACTGGGGGATAGAAATGCGCTTCTCTTGGGGCAACCTGGCCCTGCGCGACAGCCAACGGGCGATCGCGTATCAGCGCTACATGGACGACCTGGCCGGATACCCCAGCGAACATGTTTACCGCCGCCGCTACGATGGGACGCGCAACGCATCGCTATTTCTTTGGGATGTCGAGGCACTGTACTATCCCTGGGGCGACAGCGGCCTCCGCCCGTACTTGCTGGTGGGGCTGGGTACGTCGCACATCAGCTTTGTGGATCGGGCGGGCGTGGGCCGCGATGTTACGCAACTGGGCATGCCGATCGGCGCGGGACTGAAGTTCCGCATTCACAAGTCGCTGGCTTTGCGGGTGGAGTGCATCGACAACATCGCCGTCGCTTCCGGGGGGGTGAATACGCTGCACAACCTGTCGCTTACCGGCGCAGCCGAGTTCCGCTTCGGTGGTTCCAAGAAACTCTACTGGCCGTGGAACCCTGGAACGATCAATTGGTAAGCGCAGAATGCAATTGTGCCGTGGATGTGCAATCGGCGCACCGAAGAGGCAACGGACAGGCTACCCGCCGGCGGATTTCCGACGAGCCTCCCACTGCTTGTCGATGGCCAGCGCCATAGCCTCTTCGGCTTCGCTTAGCCGGCCCGCTTTGTGGCATGTGATGCTCAGCGCCATGTAGCTGAACGGATCATCGGGGTCCAGTTCGCACACTCGCTTGGCGTGCCGAACGGCTTCGTCGTGGCGTCCTTGCTTGCTGTAGAAGACGCTCAGTGCGGCATGAGCAAGTACGAAGTCCGGCTCATCAGAGGCCAAAGCCTCCAGTCTAGCGACCGCCTCGTCCAGTTTCCCGGCTTGTTGCAAGGCGATGGCTTCGTCGTATCGCTGGTCGGCGGTCGACATTGGCAATGCTCCTGTAGGAAAAGCAAGCGGACCGTCGGGTCGTGTTCAACAATACCCAATCGGCACAAGCTCGAATGACAAACGGTTGACAACACCATACAACGGCGTTGAAGTATATGCCAGCGCTGCCGGGCACGTCAAACCGTGCCGCCGTGCTGTCTGTGCCATGCCCGTCAGATAGACGCCGTTTGCGCCCTCTGGACAAATGGACACCGTTTGCGCCATGCCGGGCAGGTGGCCGCGGCGCGCCCAGCGCGCGGGCGCCCGCGTACCGCAAGCGTAATTCTGCCTGGTGCATGCGTAACCCATTCCGCCCGGGCTATTGCTGAACCGGCGGCAGCGATTCCAGGAACCGCTTGAGCTGGTCGAAGTAGCTGGGAGGCAACGGGTCGTTGTGGTCGTCGCCGGGCAGGTCGATCCATTGCTTCGGCTCGTTGGCAGCCTCGAACAACCTGCGGCCCAGTTGGTAAGGGACGATGGTGTCCGGCTGACCGTGACACATCAGCAACGGCCCTCGGTAGTTGGCGATCTTGCCCAGCGAATCCAGCCGATTGCGCATCAGCCATCGCACCGGCAACCAGGGGAAGTGGTACGCGGCCACGTCGGGCAGCGAAGTAAAGGTTTTCTGGAGCACCAGTGCTCGCGCCCCGTCGGCAGCAGCCAGGTCCACGGCCACCGCCCCGCCCAGCGATTCCCCCATCAGCACGATCTGGATCTCGGCAATCCCTTCCCGCGCCGCCAGCCAGGCGCGTGCCGCCCGGGCGTCGGCCAGTATGCCAGCTTCGGTTGGGCTGCCTTCGCTGCGGCCGTAGCCGCGATAGTCGAAGATCAGCACCGAAACTCCCACCCGGTGATGTAGCATCCACAGCAGTTCGTAGCGATGGGTGATGTTCCCCGCGTTGCCGTGACAGAACAGCACGGCGGCCAGCGGCTCTTGGCGCGGCAGATACCAGCCATGCAGGCGTACACCGTCGGCGGCCACGAAGTGGGCGTCTTCAGGGTGCAGGTCCAGCGGCTTCCAGTCGCCTTCGGGGTAGCGGCTCGGAAAAAACACTAGCCGTTCTTCCAGCAGCATCGACAGTACCACCACCGTCAGATACCCCAACGCCGCGGCGATAACCAACAGGGCAATAGTACGGCATCCGCTGGCGCGCTGCTGCCGCGTGCCGCCGCTGTCGCTGTCGGGCGTCATTGTGCCTGAATGTCTTCCGGTTGGCAGCCAGGGCGCAACTGGCCCGGTGTCGGGCGCGCCCGGCGGTTGCTATAATTGTAGCAGTCGGGTATATAGAGTGTGTAAGCCGCCGTCAACTGAAGTCGATCTACGACGCGCAACAGTACCGGAAGCGACTGCCGCTGTGGCACCGCCGGCGATTCGTAGAAGCATTGCCTGACGTCTTACATCCGCACACCGAGTGTGCGCGGTGCGCGCCGGTGCGGATTGTCGGCCGCAGGCAGTTACAGTTGCGAACGGCTACAGCCTCACCAAGAGGGTTTTCAAGGGGGCCTTTTCAAGAAACATTACTCGGGGACCGTCGGGAGGACGTATCATGGCGGTGATTTATCGGGTAAACATGTCTGATTTGTCGGTGCGAGCCGAGCAGCCCAAGGCAGAATATGCGGAACTGGGCGGACGTGGATTGACCTCGGCGATCATCGCCGACGAGGTGCCGCCGCTGGCGCATCCGCTTTCGGCGGAGAACAAGCTGGTGCTCGCTCCCGGCATTCTTACCGGCACAGGCGCGCCGTGCTCCGGAAGGCTTTCGGCCGGGGGCAAAAGCCCGCTGACCGGCGGAATAAAGGAGAGCAACTCCGGCGGCATGGGGGCCATCGACTTGAGCATCGTGGGCGTTAAGGCACTGGTACTGGAAGGCAAGCCAGCTCCCGGCAAACTCTATCGGTTGCTGGTCTCCGCCAGCGGAGTGCGCATCGAGCCTGCCGACGAGCTTGCCGGGCTGGGCAACTACGATACGGTCGCCCGGCAGCGGGCCGAGTTCGGCGAAAACATCTCCTGCATCAGCATCGGGCCTGCCGGCGAGATGCTAGCCCAGGCGGCCAGCATCGCCGTTACCGACGTCGAGGGCCGTCCCACTCGCCACTGCGGCCGCGGCGGACTTGGTGCTGTCATGGGTTCCAAAGGGATAAAGGTGATCGTGATCGACCCGCGCGACGGCCAGCGTCCCAAGCCCGCCGATGCCGAACTGTTCAAGAGCGGTTCGCAACGCTTCAACGACTGCCTGAAGAAGCATCCGCTGACCGGCGAAACGCTTCCCAAGTACGGCACCAACGCCCTGGCAAACGTGATAAACGCTGCCGGGGCTTATCCTACGCGGAACTTCAGCAGCGGGCAGTTCGAAGGCACCGAGGCCATCAGCGGCGAGCACCAGCACGACATCATCAAGCAGCGCGGCGGCATCATCGCCCATGCCTGCCACCGCGGATGCACGATCCGCTGCTCGCGCATTTACGTCGACGAGCAAGGCCAGTACGTTACCAAAGGCCCGGAGTATGAAACCATCTGGGCGCACGGCGCCGATTGCGGCATTGCCGACCTGGATGCAATTGCCCGAATGGACCGCCTGGAAGACGACCTGGGCCTGGATACCATCGAGACCGGCGCAACCATCGCCGTGGCTATGGAGGCGGGCATTATTCCCTTCGGCGACGCCGAGGGGGCGATCCGCCTGCTGGAAGAAGTGAGGAACCGCACCCCCTTGGGACGGCTGCTGGCCTCCGGCGCCGAAGTGCTGGGCAAGGCCTACGGCGTGCAGCGGGTGCCGACGGTAAAAGGTCAGTCGATGCCGGCGTACGATCCGCGAGCGGCGTTCGGCATCGGGGTGACTTACGCCACCTCGCCCATGGGCGCCGATCACACGGCCGGTTACGCAATAGCCGCCAATATCCTCAACGTGGGCGGCAGGGTCGATCCGCTCAGCCCGCAGGGTCAGATAGAGCTGAGCCGTACCCTTCAAATCGCCACTGCGGCCCTGGATGCCTCGGGTTTGTGCCTGTTCGTGGCCTTCGCCGTGCTCGACAATCCCGAGGCCATGACTGCCATGTGCGACATGCTGGGCGGTGTGTACGGCCGCCGTTACACGGCCGAGGACTTCCAGTCGCTGGGGCGCCAGACTCTTGCCCGCGAACGACGGTTCAACATCGCAGCCGGTTTCAGCCCGGCACACGATCGGCTGCCGCACTACTTCAAAACCGAGCGACTTGCCCCGCTGGGCACTACCTTCGGCGTGCCCGACGAGGAACTCGACAGGGTCTTCGAGTCGGTGGTGTGAGAGCACCGAGCGGCGATCGCAAGCGACCATAGCGCTGAGCCGGGATCACAATCAACCGTGGCGCTGAGCCGACAGCGCAATCGAACGCGGTGCTGAGCCGGCAGCGCAAGCGACCGTGGCGCCGTTGGCGTCGCCTACTCGGCAGCCGATTCCACTATCACCTGGCACTTCGGCAACGAATCGACGAATTGCCGACCGTAGGGCTTGCTGCGCACGCGAGGATCCAGAATCACCACCATGCCGCGATCTTGCTTGCTGCGAATAAGCCGGCCGAAGCCTTGCTTGAGCTTGATGATCGCCTCGGGCAGTTGGTAATCGCGGAAGGGGTTCTTGCCGGCGGCGCGGATGGCCTCCAGCCGGGCTTCGAGCAGTGGGCGGTCAGGGACGCTGAACGGCAGCCGGGTGATGATCACGTTTTGTAGCCCTTCGCCGGGCACGTCAACGCCTTGCCAGAAACTGTCGGCCCCGAACAGTACGCTGTGCGGATTGGCCTTGAACTTGTTGAGCATCGTGGTCCTCGGCGTCCCTTCGGCCTGGCACAACAGAAACAGGCCCTGCTCGGCAAACCACGGCCGCAACTCGTCGGCCGCACGCTTCATCATCTCGTAACTGGTAAACAGCACGAACGCCCGGCCAGCACTCCGCGCCACGTACCGGCGGATCATGGCGTTGACGCAGCGCTGGTACTGGTCGGGTTGCTCGCCTGGGTCGGGCATGTCTTCCAAAAGGATGAGTTGGGCTTGGCGCTGATAATCGAACGGGCTGCCCAGGGCCAGCGTTTCCGCCTCCCAAAGTCCTACCCGCGACCGAAAGAAATCGAAACTGCCCGCCGTGGCCAGCGTGGCGCTGGTCATGATCACCGTGGGCGTTTTCTCGTACAGGTGCTCTTGAAGTACAGGCCCGATATCCAGCGGCGCTGCGGCTAAAACTACCCTCTCCCGCCGCCCGGAGCGTTCGTGCTCGACCCAATACACAGCGTCGGGCAACTGCTGCCGCCGCCATCTTTCGATCTCGGCGCCCAGCGCTGTCAGCCGCAAGGCCGAAGCGATTATGTCTTGCCGCATCGAGGGCTGGTCGATCTTCTCCGCCTCGCGGTGCAGCGTTCCGGCCAGCTTCGCCAGCCCCTCGCTGAGCGGATTGGACACGATCTCCGGCCGCCGCACGCGACCTTTGCCGCCCGGCTGCCGCGCAAGCCACTCGGCCACGGCCTGGAAAAAGCCCTGCGCCCGCTGGCGGCACTCCATCACTTGCTGCTGGGCATTGCCGAGGCGATGGTGAACCAGCAGTCCCCGGTTCGTGCGCGGATTGTAAAGTTTGCGCAGAACGTACTCCACCTGCCCACTGCTGATGGTAAGCCCCAGGTGCTCGCTGGCCACGCTCTCCAGCGTGTGTGCTTCGTCGAAGATCACAACGCGATACTCGGGCAGGATGCTCGCCCCTGCCATGCGCAAGGAAAGATCGGCGAAAAACAGAGCGTGATTGACCACCAGCACCTGGGCGTGCTGCATTCGGCGGCGGGCGGCGTAGTAGAAGCACTTCGAGTAGTGTGGACAATCGCGTCCCATGCAGTTGCTGTGGTCGCTGGCTACTTCGTCCCACACGCTGTCCAGCGGACGGTAATCCAAATTGGAAAGCGAGCCGTCGCTGGTCTGCTCAACCCACTGTTGCAACTGGCGAAGCTGCTCGAACTCCTTCTGGTCGTGAAACAGACTGCCCGCCCGCTGCAACGCATTTTCTAGCCTTCGCAGGCTGATGTAATTGCCCCGGCCTTTGACTAGCACGGCGGTAAACTCGGTGGGCATTACACTGCGCAGGAAGGGAATGTCCTTTTGCAACAGTTGCTCTTGAAGACTGATGGTGTGCGTGGAGATGACCACGCGCACCATCTGCCGTTTGACTTTGCCCTGCTGTGCGCCGGATGAAGCCGTAGCGTCTTCTGCGTCTGGATGTTCACCGCCGGCCCGCTGGTCGGTGGCCAGTATCGCCGGAACAAGATATGCGAAGCTCTTGCCAACGCCCGTGCCCGCCTCGACGATCAAGTGGTTCGGCCGGTCAATCGCCCGCGCCACCGCCTCGGCCATTTCCAATTGCTGCGGCCGATGTTCGTAGTTTTTAAGCCGGCGGGAGACCGAGCCGCCGGGTCCGAGGATTTCGGCTAACGACAGCCAGCCACTCACGCAAAGTATCCTTGCATCAACAGTTCGTTCGGGCGTTTTCAATCACTGCCTTCATCCTCGGCAGTACGGCTTTTTCCGCTGTATGTGTTGCCCGCGGGGCCCCTGGATGAAAAGCGGGGGAAGCACTGGGAATTGCCCAACATCGAGCCATTCTACACCCACCCTCAAGCACGCAGCCGCTCTGCGCAAGTTGCTCTGGCACGCAGCGGTTCGACAGTTCCCGAAAACCTGCAAGCCCACCTGCGACAACTGTTATAGCCCGCGTCGGCAGCATTGGGGCATTTTCCTAGCAACGACGCCTCAGTTCAGCCCGCATCACGTGGAATACCTATTGATTTTCGCGAAAGGTACTGACCGGCTGATATAAGGTTTTTCTTATTGGTTCGTGTCCCCACGTATTGCAAACGTCAATAATATCAAGCCTACCGCGCGGTATTGCAGCGGACGAGTGGCCGTCGCCCCATCGGGCGTTAACCTGACGCAACCTGCGGCCGCAACCAAAATGAGGTTATGGAGGGCCACGCTCCGTCGTGGCCGTTGTGTTTTCCTCAATGGCGGGCGATCACCAACGCTGAACGCGGCCGCGACGGAGTGTGCCCCTCACAGATCACCCGACAACATAAACGCACAGTGCGCACATGATACGCCATAAGACCACAATAACCGCCAGTTGTCGCCCCGTGAGCGAGATCTTCACCGAAAGCCCGATGGAGCCGCCAGTCGTCGCCCCGTGACCGAGGGCGTCACCGAACGGCCGATGGTGCTTCGAGACCCTATGGAACTGTGGAGTTCCGTTGGCGGCCGTCAGCGGGTGGTTGGGCAACACGCTCAGCGTGGCGCTGGCAGGTCCCGGTGGGGATTAAGCAGCAGATCGACGATTGCCCAATAGGCCGGTTTGGGCTGGTTGTTGGCGTCGAAGATCAGCGGGTGCTGTCCGAAACGCCATGTGCGGCGATCGTTCAGTCCCCAGAAGGTCACCCGCTCGATGACGTGCTTGTGCTTGACGAAGATGGCGAACAACCGTGCATAAGCGTCTGCCTGGGTTTTGAGGTCTTCCGGCGACGGCGGTGGGAGGTTGGCAACCCTGCGCGGGCCGAACTGCCCACCGGATGCGCCGCCGATGGTCACATCCAACTCCGTGATACTGACTTTCAGTCCCAGCGAGGCGAAGTCGGCGATCGCTCTGTCTAGCGCGGCATAGGGAATGCCTCTGGTGCTCCAGTGGCCCTGGATGCCTACCGCGTGTATCGGCGCGCCTTGGTTGATGAGGCGCCTGAGCAGCACCATCGCACTGGCGTGCTTGGCCCCAGCTTCGATGCCATAGTCGTTGTAGTACAGTTTGGCGTCCGGGTCGGCCTGGTGCGCGAACTTGAACGCCAACGTGATGAACTCCGGTCCGACGGCCTTCAGCCACGAGGAATTCCGCAGGTTCTCCGTCTGGGCGGTTTGCGAATTGCCGCCGTCGCTGATCGCTTCGTTAACTACATCCCAGCTTCGGATCTTTCCCTTATAGCGCCCCACCAGCGTTGTGATGTGGTCCTTCATACGCTGGACGACTGCCGACTTGTCGCCGTCGCGGAAAAACCAGTCGTTGGTCTGGGCGTGCCATACCAGCGTATGGCCGTGAATAGCCATGTTGTTGTCGAGGCACCATTTCACCAAGGCGTCGCTGCGCTCGAATCTCCACGTGTTCTGGCTGGGATGCACCGGCCCGGGTTTCATGCAGTTTTCCGGCGTCACAACGTTGAAGTGTTCTTTGACGAGGGCAAGTTCCTGCTGGGAGTAGTTGCCGGGCAAATCGCCAGCCATGCCGATGAGGAAGTGATCCTTATACACTTCCTTGAGGGCCGGGCCACGACGGTCTGCCGGCTGTGGAGAGTTCGGGGCGGCCACAGCGAATCGCGCAATGCCCAGCGTGGCAGCAGATGCCGAGATGCCCACACTGGCGCCGGCCAGCCGAAGAAATATTCTTCGCTGTTGTAATGTCATTGCTTCTGCTCAGCGGAAAACGTGTTGGAGGAAATAGTACAGGTTGTATCGCCATTCTTGGGGATCGTGGCCGTGGGAACTGACGTTCCACACGTGCGGCACCTCATGTTCCTTGAGGTATGCGTGTACGCCCTGGCTGATCCCGATCAAGCCGTCCTTGCTGCCGCAAGACAGCCACAACAGTTTGAGTTTCTGCCTGGCGACGGCCGGATCAGGCACAAGCTGCGCGGGAGGCTTGGTGTTTGGCGCAGCCGAGAAAGCACCGATCCAGGCGAACTTGTCGAGGTGTGCCAGCCCGAAGTTCAGTGCTTGTCCACCGCCCATCGAAAGCCCAGCCAGCGCGCGGTGCTCGCGATCCGCCTGAACCGAGTAGCGCGATTCGATGGTGGGAATAACGTCGTTGAGCAAGTCCTGCTCGAAGGCGGCAAAAGCAGCGGCCGAGCGGAAAACGTCTCCCTCGGCCCGGTCGTTCTTCTGCGCCCGCCCGTTGGGCATCACGATGATCATCGGCGTGGCCTTGCCATCGGCCAGCAGGTTGTCCATTAGAATATCGGGTGTGGCAAAGCGCTGCCATTCCGTCTCGTCGCCGCCGATGCCGTGCAGCAGATACAATACGGGATACTTTTTGTCCTTCGAGTATCCGGGCGGCGTGTAAACCTGCATCCTGCGGGTAGTGCCGACAGACTTGGACTCGTAGGTTATCATCTCCCGTTGGCCGCGCGGGATGCCCTCGCGCTTGGCGTTGAATCCGGCGGGAGGATCGGCAAATAGCTGTTTGTCGTCGGGGCCGAGCTTTATCGGTCGGCCGAAGCCGCCCGGCCCGCGCCGCGGCGGCGGTGCCGGCTCTGCTGCCACGGCAGAAGTCTGGAACAACCGCGGCGCGAACTGGCTTAGACATCTTCGCCAGGTTTGCCACTCGTGCGCCGTGCCTGGAGATTCATAGAACACGGTCTTGATGCCCGCCTGTTCCAGAGCGTCGCGAAATCCTTTGACGCTGTTGTAGAAGCGCTCGCCTTCGGCGGTGCCGATGCCGATCCACACCAGGCGTACTTTGCTGTTGAAAGCCGCGGCGTCTGCCATCACCCCATTGTGCATGGTCTTTATGTCCGGCGGACTGCCACTGAAACCGCCACCAGCGCCGCTGAAACCGCCGATCCAGGCAAACTTATCGAGATTCCTTAGCGCGATAAAGAAGGCCTGCGCCCCACCCATCGACAGCCCCGCTATAGCCCTGTTCTCCCGATCCGGCAGCGTGCGGTATGTGGCGTCGATCATGGGAATCAGTTCCTGGATGAACACCTCCTCCAGCACGTCGAAAACTCGCCCAGGCTCGGACGGCTTGCCGCCGGCGCCCGCCGCCCCGGCAAGCGAGCCTGACTGCTGTTGGCCGGGCTTGCGGGCATATCCGTTGGCCAGCACAACGATCATGGGCCGCGCCCTCTTCTCGGCGATCAGGTTGTCCATGATGTGGTTGACCCGTCCCTGAATTACCCAGGCCCTTTCGTCTTCGCCGGCGCCGTGTTGCAGGTAAAGGACGGGATAGCGCGCCGAAGGGTTCGTGTCGTAATCCGGCGGCGTGTACACGAACACCCGCCGCCACGCCCCGGTAATCTTGGAAAAGTACCATCGCTGGCGGATTTCCCCGTGGGGCACGTCCTTGGGATAATAGAAATCCACACCTGCCTCAGGCACCTCGATGCCGCTTGTTTGCCGCCCGTAGCCGAAAAAGGTCTCGCTGCCCGGATCACATACCCTGGCCCCGTCCAATACGAACCAATAGTAGTGGAATCCTGGAACCAGCGGTGGGGTAGTCACGGTCCAATAACCGTCGGCGTCGCGCGTCATCTCATAGTCCTTGCCCACATGTACTTGCACCTGCCGCGCTTGCGGTGCGTGCAGCCGAAACGTCACCCGCAGATCGGAGTGAATGCGGGGATACTCTGCACCGGGAACGTTCGACGACGCGGGCTGGGAATCGTCGGGCGTGGGCTGGTCGGCTGGCGAGCACAACTGCGGCAAAATCGCCAGCACCAGCAGTGTTCCGGAAAACAATATCTGCCTCATGAGATCGTACTCCTGCTTATGCGGAAAACCACTGCACGCAATCGCGGCACTTGGGGGGCCAACGACGAAACGCGCGCCATGCGCGCATCCAACGTAATCTATTAACCCCAAACCCCAATACGTGTACCGCCCCATGCCATAAGAAGCCGCAGCCTCTAGCCGCTTTGGTTTCGGCCGCGGGGCGCTACAGTCCAAGTTAGACAGTTGCGCGGGTGATTGGCATTTCGGTAAAGAAGTTGCGTTGGCGGGTGTCGCTAGTCCCTTCCGGCGCAACTTGCGCGCGTTTTGCGCGCATGTTTTCAACCGGTCTGGAGCGCCACGCTCCGTCGTGGCCGCATTCGGCGTTGGTGGTTCAGCAGCAGCCGAGGAAAACACA
>Ga0209017_10001735_pt1 | contig 15774 bp, 10 predicted proteins | sample YNPBryunderm2012_FD_185812 | JGI IMG/M metagenome (GOLD analysis project Ga0209017, IMG submission 185812) | Anoxygenic and chlorotrophic microbial mat microbial communities from Yellowstone National Park, USA - YNP Bryant MS undermat 2012... ... | reverse complement strand
CAGCGGTTACTTGGCTTGTTGCAACCGGAAATCAATGAACTCTGGATGGTCATCCTGTTCGCGTTAGGGATCGGCGTTTTGACCTTGGCGACCCCGGTGGTAGCGATGGCGGTGGTCAACACCGTGGCTTTGGGGACGCTGGTGCAACAGTTGTTGGTGCTTTGCATCGCCTTGCTGATCGCGTTGGGGCTCGCCGCGCTGATGACCTTATTGCAGACGGTTGTGGTGGAATACATGCAGCGGCGTGTGTTTGTGCGGGTGGCCGCGGATCTGGCCTATCGATTACCGCGGGTCGACCTTCGAGCCTTTGATCGTCAGCATGGGCCGGAACTTGTCAATCGCTTTTTTGCGGTGTTGACCGTTCAAAAAGCCGCTGCGACGTTACTTCTTGATGGTGTGTCTCTGAGCTTGCAAATCTTGATTGGTTTGTTGTTACTCAGCTTTTATCATACATATCTGCTTGGTTTCGATTTGATTTTGATCGGGTCGTTGGTTTTTCTCTTTTTTGTGGCGGGAAGAGGTGCTGTCCGCACCTCGATCGAGGAGTCCTTCGCGAAGTACCGGGTGGCGGGCTGGATGGAAGAAATGGCGCGGCATCCGCTGGCCTTCAAAATTTCGGGCGGTCCACAGTTTGCGATGGAGCAAACAGACAAGTTGACGCGAGAATACCTGCTGGCTCGCCGGGCTCATTTCACCATATTGATGCGGCAGATCGCTTTTGCCTTAATGCTGCAGGTCGTAGTCAACGTCGCCTTGCTGGCAATCGGTGGGGCGCTCGTGATTCGCGGAGAACTGACACTGGGTCAACTGGTCGCGGCGGAGATCGTCGTCACGCTGGTCGTCGCAACATTCGCGAAGCTAGGCAAGCAATTGGAAGCATATTACGATCTGCTGGCCGCAGTGGATAAGCTGGGCCATCTTCTGGATTTGCCCCTGGAACGGGACGGTGGGGAACGGCATCACGCTTATACCCGAGGCGCTCAAGTGACGGTGCACAAAGTTACCTTCCGTTATGAGGGTCAACACAGCCCGGCACTCAACGAGCTATCCCTGCACTTAAATCCCGGAGAGCACGTTGCCCTGATGGGGCCGAACGGTGCGGGGAAAAGCACACTGGTCGATTTGTTGTTCGGGTTGCGGCAACCGGAGAGCGGCTGGGTCGAAATTGATGGGGCCGACGTGCGAACGATGCGTCTGGAGACGCTGCGAGAACACGTCGCGGTCGTTAAAGGGATTGATGTGATCGAGGGTACGGTCCTGGAAAATGTTCGGATGGGCCGAGACACGATTTCTCAGGCCGATGTTCGCGAGGTGCTCCGGAAAGTGGGGCTGCTGGACGCGGTGCTGGCCCTTCCTGATGGGCTGCAAACATTCCTGTGGACAGGGGGCGCGCCATTATCACTGGGTCAGGCCAACCGCTTGATGGTGGCGCGGGCGATTGTCGGTCAGCCCCGATTATTGATCTTGGACGAGTCGCTAGATCATATGGATGCGGATATCCGCAGCACGGTGTTGCCAGCGATTCTCGATCGGAAAGCCCATTGGACCTTGATCGTCATCACACATTCGGAAGATGTGGCTAAAATGTTTGACCGGATTATTCGCCTCGATCGACCTGCCCACTAGGAATCAGTTATGGCCGTGATGACCCCGATGATTCCCGCTGCCCGATTAAATCTGCCGTCGTTGCAGATCTCACGGACTCCCCGTTTTGTTCGTTTATTTGCCCGGTTGCTGTTGCTGTTCCTGATTCTGTGCGTACCCGGTTTAGCGTTGGCCCCTTGGACCCAAACGGTGCACGGTATCGGCCGAGCGATTGCGTTCAATCCGGTCAAGCGGCCGCAATTCATTATTTCCCCGATCGAAGGCCGGGTGAAAAAGTGGTTTGTCGTCGAAGGAGACAAAGTCAAAGCTGGGGATTTACTGGTCGAGTTGGTCGATAACGACCCGATGATTCTGGAACGTCTGCGGGAGCAGGAGACGCTGGCGTTGCAACGGCTGGCCCTCGCCGAAGGACGGGTGATTGATCAGGAGGCGCGGCTTCAGTTCGTCAAGGGAGAGCGGGAGGTCTTGCTTGCCGAGGCCGACGCACGCATCCAGCAGGCTGCCGCTCAAGTCCTGGTTGCCAAGCAAGAATTGCAACAGGCATTATTTAATCTGGAACGGGAAAAGCTGAATTATGATCGGTTGTACAAGCTTTATACAAGTCCTCTGGGCGAGTTGGCATCGAAAGATCAGGTGGAAGAAGCGGAACGGAAACTCAATCTGGCCAAAGCGCAGGTGCCGCTGGTGGAAGCGCGGGTGATGCTGGCATTGAAATCGCAAGAAGCGGCGGAGCGGCAACGAGACGCGACGGACAATCGCACGAACGCGTTGATTCAAACCGAGGAAGCCGCCTTGAAAGCGGCCCAGAGTGAAAAAGCGTCGGTCCAACAACAGTACAATTCGATCAAAATTCAGGTGGAACGTCAATCGAATCAAAAAATTTACGCTCCGGCCACGGGGACGGTGTTCCGGATTTTGGCGAACGCCGAGGCAGGCGGGCAGCTTGTCCGCCCGGGGGAACGTCTGGCTGTGCTGGTTCCTGACATCAAGCAACAAGATGTAACACCGCTGGAAAATGCGATTCTGAGTGTCACGGGTGGTTCAGGCATGATCGCGACCGCGGGAGTCAACGATGAAAACCTTCCCGGGATCGTCGCGGAACTGTTTATCGATGGCAATGACTTACCGCTGGTTCGTGTCGGCGATCCGGTTCTGCTGCAATTTGAGGGCTGGGCAGCGGTTCAGTTTGCCGCGTTTCCACAAGCCGCGGCCGGCACCTTTGACGGTCGGGTTTATCTGGTGGATCCGACAGCGGACGAGGTGGGCAAATTCCGAATTTTGGTGGAGCCGGCACCGGGAGCTAACTGGCCGGAGGAAGATTATTTGCGGCAGGGAGTGCGAGCACAAGGCTGGGTGATTGTGAATACAGTCCGGCTTGGTTACGAGATCTGGCGACTCTTGAATGGTTTCCCGCCGGCGCGCGAAGTGGACAAGAAGCCCTCAGGTCAACGGCTAGGCCCGGTGGGTGGCAAATAGTCCGCGGCGATCTGGGATCGCGAATTTCCGAAGGGGAATACCGATGCGACGCAGACCAAGGAAGGTCCGATCGTTCGCTTGGCAGGCGGCCACGGTAGGAATCATCGGCATCGCTGGTTGTGCGACGCGATCGCCCCTTCCGCCGGATGCTTTCATTCGTGTATCGTTGCCGACGCCACAGTTGCCACCGCCCGCGGAGCCCGCGGCATTGCCTTTGGCCCCGGCGTCGAAAGAAGAACCGCCTCGACCGAGCACGGCCAGCAAGCTGCCGTTGTCAGGTCCGTTATCTCTGAACCTGGTTCTGGAAAGTGTCGAGGCCGCTTTTCCCTTGCTTTATGCCATCGAACAAGAGCGGGAAATTGCGGCCGGACAACGCTTGACCGCCGAGGGGCAATTTGACCCGGTGCTCCGCAGTCAAGGGCTGAATCAATCCGGAACTTTTGCCTCAACTCGGTTCAATACAGCGGTGGAGCAAGCCACGCCCTTCAGCGGCATTTCCACGGTCGCCGGTTGGCGGTTAATGAATGGGAACTTTCCGGTCTACTACGGGGATCGAAAAACCGCAGACGGTGGTGAATTTCGGGTCGGAGTGAATATGCCGCTTTTGCAAAATCGGGAAATCGACCCCCGGCGAGCTCGGCTGCGGGCGGCACAGATCGCGGAGCAACTCGCCGACCCGGTCATCCGCCGGGCCCGGTTGGATTATCAGCGACTTGCCGCCCAGGCCTACTGGTCCTGGCAGGCAGCCGGGGGACAATACCGGGTCGCGGAATATCTGTTGCAACTGGCCGTGGTCCGACAACGTCTACTCGACGGGCAGTTTGAGGCTCAGTTGATTTCGGAACGAACTGTGGTGCTCAATCGACGGATCGTGGCCAGTCGTCGGGAAGGCCTGTTGACAACGGAACGGGTATTACAACAAGCGGCTCTGCGACTATCTCTGTATCTGCGCGATGGCGAAGGAAACCCCGTGGTGCCGCCGCCGGAATGGCTGCTTCCGGACTTTATTGAATTGCAACCGCCGATGCCGCAACCAGATCTTCTGGCGGCAGATGTCGAGCGTGCCTATCAAAATCGCCCGGAACTTGTGCGGTTTCAATTTGAGAAAGAACGTCGGACTCTGGAATTGCAACTGGCCAGTAATCAATTACTGCCGCGGCTCGATGCCTTTGCGAATGTGGCCCAGGATGTCGGGGCGGCCAAGAAAACCCTGACCGGGACAGGGATTTTTACGACGGACCGGACGACGGCTGAAGTCGGGGCAACTTTTGAATTTCCGGTCCCGTTGCGGGCGGCCCGCGGACAGGTCAACACCGCCCGGGCGCAACTCAGCCAGCTTCTCGCTCAGGAACGGTATACCCGCGATGAAATCGCCGCGCAAGTGCAAGATGCGGTGTCGGAACTTGATTTGACGTACAAACGCCTTCGTCAAGCCCGAGATGAGCTTGAACAGGCCAAGCTTGTTTTGAGCTTCGATACGGAGCGATTTCGCTTGCAGCAAATCGACCTGATCGAGTTGAACCTTCAGGAAATAGCCGCCGCCGAGGCACAGGCAAAGGTCGTGATGATGCTGGGCGCGTATTATTCCGCGGTGGCGAATTACCTGGCGGTGCTCGGAATTGATAATCCCCGTCACGGAAGCGGAGCCGTGTTACCGGGAGGAATCAACGTGGCCGTGCCGGAAAACACGGCACAGCCCTCGGAACTCTTGCCGAAACCGCGAGAAATCGCACCTTGAGATGTACGGGAACCACTCTGAGAGCATCGCCAGGCGAAATCGAGGTACTCGGATGGGCAAAATCGGCGCGGCCGTGGTTGGCACCGGGTTTATCGGCCCGGTTCATGTCGAAGCCATTCGCAGGCTCGGCCACCACGTGGTCGGAATTCTCGGCAGCAGCCCAGAAAAATCGCGACGAAGCGCGGACAGCCTCGGACTTGAAAAAGCATATCCGAGTCTTGCGGAACTTCTCGCCGATCCTGCGGTCGCGGTCGTCCATTTGGCGTCGCCGAACCGTCATCATTATTCGCAATGTCAGCAAGTTCTTGCAGCGGGGAAACATCTCATTTGCGAAAAACCGCTGGCCGCGACCCGAGCGGAGACAGCGGACCTGGTCCGCTTGGCGGCTCAGACTCCCGTCATTACGGCGGTGAATTACAATATTCGCTTTTACCCACTTTGCCTCGAAGCACGAGAACTGATTCGTTCCGGGTCACTCGGCTCGGTGTTTCATATCACTGGTTCGTATCTGCAAGACTGGTTGCTGTATCCGACAGATTTCAACTGGCGAGTGCTGGCGGAGGAAGGCGGAGAACTCCGAGCAGTGGCCGACATCGGCACCCACTGGCTCGATCTGATCACGTTCATTACCGGGCTGGAAGTCGAGGCGGTCTGTGCGGACTTAAGCACCGTTCACCCGATTCGCCAGCGACCCCGCGGCGGGGTGGAAACCTTTCAGAATCCTGCGGAGTCGCGGGGTGAGACCGAAGCAGTGGCTGTAAGCACCGAGGATTACGGCTCGATCCTGCTCCGCTTCCGTGGCGGCGTGAAGGGCTGTCTGAGCGTCTCCCAGGTGACGGCCGGGCGAAAAAATGCTCTCAGCTTTGAAATCGCAACCGAGCGCGCCTCACTCGCCTGGCACAGTGAAGAACCGAACACGCTGCAACTCGGCACTCGTGAACACGGTCGGCTGCAGCGGCCGCGTGATCCGGGCTCACTCGCCGCCAACATCCGAAGTTTTAGCAACTATCCGGCTGGGCATGCCGAGGGTTTCCCTGACAGTTTCAAGCAGTTGTATCGTGCTGTTTACACGGATATTGAACGCGGCAAACCGTCGGGGGAGCCTTTGTACGCCACGTTTACCGACGGTCATCGGGAAGTCTGCTTTTGTGACGCCGTTCTCCGCAGCCACCGTGAACAACGCTGGGTGATGGTGGACAATGCTTAAATTCATCCTGAAATGCTGATTCCTGATATCTGCATCAGGGTCGTTCCACATCAGTTCGTTTCATAGGGATTTGCTGTCCGTGACCGGAACTTTTCCCCCAGAGGGGATCGAATCCGCTATACTCACTGTTGTAGATACGGGCGATCTTCCAGAGGTTCCGGTTGCCATGTGGTCACGATCGTTTCGAAGTTGCAGCTCGGCTCTGTTTTTTCTTGCCGTCGTGGGGTTGTCAGCATCGGCTGGAGAATCCGCGGATGCTTCAGCGATCCTGGCAAAATATCAGGAAGAACGGGCAGAGACAGCCAAGTATTTCCGGGCCGAGGAACTGACAGCCGCAGATAAACTCGCGCAGCGAGCACGGCAGGCAATCAGCGAGCAAAACCCGGCAGCAGTTCGCCTGGCCCGTGAGGCACGCTGGGCGTTGCCGTACCGTCCGACCGGGCTGCCCGATCATATCCTGCGTGTCATCGGTGCCGTCCGACTCCGCCATGCCGATCGTATTAACGGGCTGGCGTTCAGCCCTGATGGCCAGCGATTGGCCTCCGCGTCCCGCGACGGCAGCGTGAGACTCTGGGATCTTGGCAACGGGCGGGAATTGCTCAATTACCGCGATCATACCGCCGACCTGAAGTCGCAAACTGAAGATACCAACGTGTTCCGGGTTCCCGCCGTGGCCTTTTCTCCGGATGGCCAGACTGTCGCTTCATCGGGTGGAGCCACGATTCATGTCTGGGATTCGAGGACAGGGAAGCGGCTACAGACCCTCACCGGGCATAAAGGTGTCGCCAAGGCCATCGTTTTCAGCCGGGACGGCACGACGCTTGTTTCCGGCAGCGATGATAAACAGATCATTGTCTGGGATCTGAAAACGGGCCGTCCGAAGTTTACCATCAGCGATCAAGTTCAGCGAGTGGAAGCGGTGTCAATCTCGACGGACGGCCGACTGATAGCCGCTGTCAATGCGGCGGGCGAATTGTCCGTTTACAATGGTCACACGGCCAAGCGATTGCTGCAGCTTCCCGTTACCGAATCAGGCCAGGCGAGTTACGGTGTCGCTTTCGTGCTGGGGCGAACGTGCCTCGCCACGGCGGGCGGGGACAATCGCCCCAAGCTGATCGGCAGCCCCGATCCTGATGGCGGTGGGCCGGGTGCAGGTCAAACCGTCCGCACGTTTACCGGACACAGCGATAAGGTGAACACCCTTTGTAGTTCGGAGGACGGCAAATGGCTGGCCACAGGCAGCAAAGATAAGTCGGTCCGAATCTGGGATGCCGCCTCGGGGAAACAACTCTGGTCATTTCAAGGGCATCTCGGCCAGGTGACCGCAGTCGCCTTCAGTCCCGATGGCAAGCAAGTTGCCTCTGGGGGTGAGGACGGGATCATTCGGGTCTGGCCGCTAAGCACCACCGATGAGCATCGGGCGATGAACGATGCTCGTGGCCCGCTGTGGACAACGGCCTTCAGCCCGGACGGCAGCCGCTTTGCCACTGCGGGAGCCGATCAAATCATCCGCATGTACGATGCTTTCACGGGTAAGCTGCTGAAATCATTCACCGGGCACAAGGGGGCAATTACGGCGATCGTGTTTCTGGACAATCGCCGGCTTGCCTCGGCGTCGGGGGACAAACTGGTAAAAATCTGGAATCTCGAGACGGGCACTGCGGTCGATCTTCCGGGGCATGACACGGCGGTTTTAGCAATTTCTGCTGATGCTGCCGGGAAACTGTTGCTTTCGGGATCGGTCGATAAATCAGTGAAGGCCTGGGATCCGGCGTCGGGTCAACGCCGCTGGGAGGTTGTGACGAAATCGGCCGTTTGTGCCGTGGCCGTTCGCAACGATGGCCAGCAAGCCGCGATCGGAATGGCGGATGGTACCCTTCAATTGCTTGCTGTCTCCGCGGATGCTGCGAAAGCCGGGGCGACCGTGACCGGGCATCTCGCCGGTGTGGCTGCGGTCGTGTACAGCCCCGATGGCTCGCGTCTGGCCTCGTGTGGCGGCGACGGCGTGGTCCGACTCTGGAATTTGAGTGATTCCGCACCACCGAGTCCGGCACGGAAGTTTGAACCGCTCGCTCGCTCCGGAAGCACGGCAAATCCGATGTCCACTGTCGCCTTTTCCAGCGACGGGCGTTACCTTCTGGCCGGTGGAGCCGACGGTCTCGTTCATGTCTGGGATATTCAAGCCGGGGCTGAAATCCTTAGTCTCCGTGGTCATACCGACTGGATTACCTCCGTCAGCTTTCGGCCCGACGGTCAGGCGATTGTCTCGGTGGCCGTCGATCAAACGGCCCGCCTCTTCGATCTGAACCGGCCCGACACCGAGGCGACAGCGAGTCACTCGCTGCCGATTCGAAGCCTGGCTATTCACCCGGATGGCAAGCGGCTGGCCACGGCATCGGAAGATCGCACCGTCAAAGTCTGGGATCTCGACACCGGGCGAGAACTGGCCACTTTGACAGGGGCGGCGGATGCCGTGAATGCCGTCGGCTTTGCCGGCCCGAACCGGATCGTGGCCGCGGGCGAAGATCAACGGGTCCGATGGTGGCAACTCGATCCGGTCAAGGAATTGCGGAGTGTTCCTAGCGGCCGAGTCTTCAATCTTGCTACGACTCCGGATGGGAGTCGGACCGCCGTGGTCTGGGCCAGAATCACGGACAACGTCGCCGAGGCGTCGTTCGAACTGCTGGCGGATGACGGCAGCCCGCCGGTGCAAATTCTCGAAAAGAACCGGCCGCTTTCCTGTGCGGTCATCGCCGCCGATGCTAGCCTGGGAATCACCGGCGGAACGGATGGTGTCGTCCGAATCTGGAATCTGGCTAGCAAAGAGCGGGTCGGAGCGGATTGGCCACTCTTCTCCACCGCTTTAGCCGATGTCGGAATCACCGCGGATAAGGCAACCCTGGCGGCAATCGATGCGGAAGGGACAATCAAAGTGGCCGACATCAGCCGCCGCGAGGTGCGGAGCAGTTTTGCCGCGGTCAGCGACGGAGTCAATGCCCTCGTTGTCTCACGGAGTGGGAATCGAATCGCCACTCTCTCGGCGGAAGGCCAGGTAGTGGTCTGGTCGCCCACGGGGAAGGAACTCCGCCGCTGGAAATTGCCGACAATCGCCAGCGCTGGCGTCTTTACGCCGAAAGAAGATCGACTGGTGACCGCCAATAAGGACGGCACGATTTATATCCTGGAAGTTCCGGATGCCCAATGACTTCCGGCCGGCGTGCGGTTCCGAGAAACGGTTGCCACTTTGCTTAGGGCCAAGCAACACGTTTGCGGTCCCAGGGAACTTCATGGAATCGCAAAGCGTCCTAGCTTACAGGTGGTGACAGCGAACTTACTGGCGGTGACAGCGAAATGTGGATGATCCAGATCGTTTTCACAGTGAAAGTCGGGGGAGATCAACAACGATGATCGCACGAATCGTGGCAGCATTGGCACTCGGCGTAGGCATGCTATTGACGGTAACCGTGGCGGCAGAAACCCCTACCGAAACGGCCAAGCGAATGCTTCAGGAACAAGCCGGGGAATTCATCGGTTTGTGGAAAGGCGAAGGGAAAGGACCGAACCGGAGTTTCTGGAAGGAAGAAGCCGACTGGGGCTGGAAATTTAAGTCGGGCGACGCCTGGATTGCCTTCAAAGTGACAGGTAATAAGCAACTCAGCGAAGGAACCTTAAAATATCTTCCCGAGAAAAAGCTTTTTGAATTCACCGCCAAGACTCCAGATGGTAAGGAACTTGTCTACACGGGACAATTCAACAGCCGTCGTGAATTGCAGCTGGAAGCGACGGATCCGACCACCAAGGATCTGCATCGATTGAAGCTGTACACCGTCGCCAACGGGGCGCGGATGATTCTCAAAAATGAGGTGAAGAAAGGCGGAAAAGGGCTGTTCTCGACCAGTTTTGAATCGGCTGTGACCAAGGAAGGCGAGGCGTTTGCCGGCGGTGCCAAGAAAAAGACCGAGTGCATTGTGACTGGTGGCCTGGGGACAATTCCGGTCAGCTACGGTGGCAAAACATACTACGTCTGCTGCTCCGGCTGCCGCGATGAATTTAACGCCGACCCGAAAAAATATATCGCCGAGTATGAGGCAAAGCAGAAGAAATAACCCGTCGCTTCATCGATACATCCACACAAGCGGACTCGCTGTGGCCCACGCGGCTCGCGGAGTGGTGAACAATCTGCTTGCCATCGGCTCACGATGGCATTAAATTGACAGAACAGTTCTGACCGACTTGAACCTTCAGCACATGGGTTCACCATGTCACGTCTCGGGCGACTTCCGCAGACCGCTTTTACTTTGGTGGAACTGCTGGTGGTGGTGGCCATTATCGGTGTGGTGATTGGCTTGGTGCTTCCCGCGGTTCAGAAAGTCCGGGAGGCCGCAGCACGGGTGACCTGCCAGAACAATTTGAAGCAGATCGCCTTAGCGTGCCATAACCACCACGATCAACATGGCTTTTTCCCGCCCGGCATCGCCCACCCGGGGAGGGATGGCCGCTATACTTCGGTGTGGATTGAATTGTTACCGCACCTCGATCTGGCACCGCTTTATCAGCGGTGGGACTTTATTCACTGGCCCGCCAACTACGGCGGCGCCGGCACTCGGGCAGCGACGCCCATCCGGTTGTATGTCTGCCCCTCCCACGGGATAACGGTGAATCCGGCGGGAACCCCCGAGGGTCTGCTCGGTGTTTCCACCTACGGAGTGAATGGCGGGGTGAAGAGCTTCCCACGAAGTCGGGCCACCGATGAAGGCGTGTTCGGATACAGCACGGCAAGCACTCGGGTGCAAACCCGGCTGGTCGATATTTATGATGGAGCCTCGGCAACGTTTTTAGCCGGGGAACGCTTAATCGGAGATGGCGGGCTGGATAGTTATTTGCACCCGACGGTTCACTTCACGCCGATGCCCGATCCGCCGTTTATCGGTTCCAGTTCATTTCTTGGCTGGGCGGCAGTACCCGGCAATCAAGCGGGGGCGGGATTGTTACTTTCGGGTCGGACCCCCTTCAATTATGTGCATCCGGATGTGTATATTCCTCCGCCGCCGTGGCCACCCCCCGGAGTGTTTCCGATTCCGCCGATGCCGCCCCCACCGCCGCCAATTCCCTGGGCTGATTTCGGGCCGAAAGTCTGGGATCGGATCAGTTCTTATGGCAGCAAACACTTGGCCGGATTAAACATGGCGTTAGCCGACGGCTCTGTGCGATTTTTCCTGTTCACGACCGCGGCCGACGTGGTTTATGGCATGAGCACTCGGGCGGGCGGAGAAGCCGTGAGCATCCCCTAAGTTCGGCCGATCGAGACGATGCCACGGGGACAATCGCCTCAGCACTGCAAGAACTGCCGAAGCTTCGGCCGCAATCGCTGGATGGCTCGGCCACGATGACTGAGTGCTTGTTTCACAGCCAGACTGAGTTCGGCAAAGGTGGCATGATACTCAGGAATTTCGAAGAGAGGGTCGTACCCGAAGCCGCCGCTGCCACGCGGGCTGGTCAAAATCACCCCCCGACAGCGGCCCTCTGCTTGCGCTCGCAGGGTCCCCGTCGGGTCCGCAAGCACGACACTGCTGACATAATAGGCCTGCCGAGCCTCCGGGGGTTTCCCGGCCAGTTCAGCTAGCAGCTTGGCATTATTCGCCGCATCGTCCCCATGTTTGCCCGCGAAGCGTGCCGAGAAAATTCCCGGCCGACCGTCGAGCGCTGGCACCACCAGGCCACTGTCTTCTCCGAGCACCCAGGCTCCCAGCCGTGGTGCCAACGTGGTTGCCTTAAGGGCGGCATTCTCGGCAAAGGAGTTGCCTGTCTCCTCCACGTCGGGGGCGTCAGGATATGCCGAAAGGTCAACGATTTCCAGCGGCAAGTCGCTGAGTAAATCTTGAAGCTCCAGGAGCTTTTTACGATTTCGGCTTCCCAGAATTAAGCGGGTCACGTCGATAGTTCCAGCCAATTGAAGAACAAGGCGGCTGAGACTTGGAGATTGTCTTCCTGAACGATCTTTCGTGACACGGATCTGGCACTCCGATCCGGTGGATCGTGTGTCGTGTCGAACGGTCACGCCTGGATCATTTCCTCGGTAATCTTAGCGTTTGTATGCACACTTTGCACATCGTCGTTGTCTTCGAGCGCGTCGATCAGCTTAAGAATTTTTTTCCCGGTTTCGACATCAACTTCCACGGTCGTTTTCGGCAACTGTTTGACCTCGGCCTCCTCGGGTTCGAACCCTGCCGCTTTGATCGCCTCGATGACCGTGGCGAATTTGGATGCATCGCAGGTGATTTCGTAGACATCGCCCTGTTTCTGGCAATCATCCGCCTCGGCTTCGATCGCGGCGGCCATGACCGCTTCTTCGTCGGGATATTTTTTCGCATCGATCACAATGAGCCCTTTTCGCTCAAACAGGTACGACACACAACCGGGTGTCCCCAGGTTTCCGCCATGTTTATCGAAGAGCAAGCGGACATCGCCGTTCGTGCGTGTGCGTTTATCGGTGAGGGTTTCGACAAGGATCGCCACGCCGCCGGGGCCATAGCCTTCGTAGGTGATTTCTTCCATCGCTTCGCCGGCCAGTTCTCCGGTGCCTTTTTTGATGGCTCGTTCGATGTTATCTTTTGGCATCGACACGGCACGGGCTTTATCGATGGCATAGCGAAGCCGCAGATTCATGGTCGGGTCGCCACCGCCGTTCCGAGCGGCAATCATGATATAGCGAGCCAGCTTACTCCACAGCTTGGCCCGTTTGGCATCTTGAACGCCTTTGTGCCGCGCGATGTTGGCCCAGTGACTATGCCCCGCCATACCCTTATGCCTCCCGCCATTATCCGGCTGCGATCCGTGATCATCACCCTGTCAGTATAGAACGTCCGAGGAATGATCGGAAGCGTCTGCGGCTTCTTGCCAAATTCCGAAGCTGAAAGAAGGGAGCGATCTGATCCGGCGACGACCTCGCCGAATCTCTGGATGATCGACTTAACGCAGCGAATGGGGTGGCCGCCAGCAAGACTCGGTCTCGGTCTCCAACCGACGCGTGAACAGCTTTCGCCGAGACGCACCGCAGCGTTGCGTGTTCCGAGGGTGCTGTGGAATCACAAAGCGAACGACAAAAACAAAATGGGTGTAAGTACCGGCCATAATGGCCACATGGAACAATTCATGAGAGCCGATCCAGCCGGGCATGAGCACCGGCCAGCGGGCGACTTCAATCGCCGCGCCGCCCAGGAAGCAAGTTGCGAACAGGATCACCCAGCCGATTCCACGCCAGCAAAGCACTCGGAGATACTGCCGGAACGGGAATAATCCGGCGATCCCCATGCCGGCATAAATACCGACCATCACAGGGTGGGGAAGCCCCGGGAACAGCCACAAGACACTGATCCCGAGCAGTGCCGCATTCAGCATGAAGACAATGCACCACCACTGCCAGGAGGGCGGCAACAGGTAGGCCATTACCACGACATTCGACATCGCGATGAGCAGGAAAATCGCGGATTTATCCAGGGTTTGAAAAAGCCAATAATTATTGACGGCTTGCTCTCGGTAAGCACTGGCTGGGCCGGTGGCCAGGTAAATCAGCAGATGGAACAGTCCGCTGGCTAAATACAGGCTAATGATGCTGATGCCATAGCCGGCCACGATCCAGCGGACTCGGCCCTGATCACGGGTTCGCCCCAGGAGAAAAAGTGTGGCAACAACTCCCCAGGCAGCCATGGCCAGATGGGTGATCGCAGCGACAAAGTCCCTCTGATCCATTCCCGCCTCGTGATCCGCTCAGAAGCACCTTGTTTTACCGCTCCACACCGTCGAACCGGAGCGGTGCGTCATCGAGCCGGCCATTTCGGACTCTATCGGCCCGGAATAATGCTGACTTCAGTGTGACAAGAACCATCCCGCATGCGAAAAGCTCAAAATGATGCCGTTCACATGCTCGTATTGACTCTCGTGACACATCAGCCGGCAATCCTGCCGTAAAAATCGGCATCCGGCTAGGTTTTTTTATGAACCGAAACATTTTCCTTCAGCCGTAACCCGATCGGCGCTAAATTACAAAGGGAATGATTGCATCCTGATAAGAAAAGTGCTAGGAATGCGAAATAACGGAAAGGTTTGCAAGAAAAATCGATCCAGCAGACTCCGGGTCGATAGCGGATGTGGTGGCGATGATTTGAAGTCATCGCGGTAGATGGCGAGGTCCCCTATAACCTGTCCTGTGACTTGAGTTCTGAACTTGATTTCGTCGCGGATGAGCTTCCTGTTCGAGCGATAGTTTTACGGAGCAATTATGGCCTCTGAACCTCCGGTGCCTTTCCCAAACTCTTCGGGAGATCATGGCCTGGAACCGAAAACGGTGGTCGATCTCAAACGGTCGTCGCCAGTGCCGGAACAGTCTGGGGAAAGCCGTCAGGTTCCCTCGGCTCCCCTTCCCGCACCGATGATCGAACCGATCGCTCCGCCGCGGCCGCAACCCGAGATCGGCCGGTCTTCCGTGGTCCTCGGAGCTTCCTTGTTTCGCGTGCCCAGCAGCCAGGACGATCCCGCTGAGAAAACCATGCATGGCGATCAGGCGGAGTTAACGGTCCGCGATCCCAGGTTTCTTGACCCACCGGTTCCGATGCCAACCGCAGTCGCTGAGCGGCGGGCTGAAGTCGCGTCTGGGCCACGCCAACCGATTGTTCTGCCGAATCAGACGGTCACGATCTTGCTCCGGGTCGTTCGCGGCGAGCGGCTGAATATCGCCTACCCGGTGCTGGAAGGCAGAAATCTGATCGGCCGGTCGGCCGACAAACCGGTGGACATCGATTTAATCGGCCAGGAACCGGACGATCAGGTCTGGTCATCCCGGCAACATGCCCTTGTCACCTTAACGCCATCGCGGCTAACAATCGAAGACTTAAACAGTCTGAATGGCACCTTCGTCAATCGACAGCGAATTCATCCGGGTCAGCAGCGGGAACTGCAAGTCGGCGACATTATTCAAATCGGGACCGTCCAACTGCGAGTGGAATTGGCCGAGCCGCAAACCTCGCGGTGATTTATCCCGTTGATTTCGGATGAGTTGCTGCCCACTCATCCAGGCGAACACCGACTTCGTTCGACCAGGCATCGAATAGTTGCAGAAATACCGGTCCGGGCCATCGGAACCTGCATTCCCGGTCCGCATGAAGCAAGCGGCGAACTCCCGCAATGCCGAAGCCGGACCCCGTCAGCAGCAATTCACTGATCTCCCCGACCCCCGGAATCTTCCCAGAAACCAGCGATTCCAGGTTCAGCGTCTGCTCGATCACAGCAAATCCTTGCGCCCGGCTGATTTCGATGACCACGCGGGTACTGATGCTCTCAAGTACTGTTCCTGGTATCGGCACAATCACCTGCCCGCTGGCCACCGCCAGCACCGATCCGATCGGGGTATCGGGACAAGCGTCCTCTTGATCAAGCAAGACGGGCACCGCCCCTGTTCCGAACAATGGATGTTCCGGACTCCGCAACGATTGCTCGGCCACCCACCAGTGCAGACGGCTCCGATGTTTTACCGTTCGTGGGACAATCTCGGCGGGATGCCTCGGCCACAGCCCGGCAACCGCGAGGGTCACACCTTCGAGGAAGAATCGACGATAACGGTCTGGATTTAAGCGGATCGGCTGAATCGCCAGGGTGGGTGGGCCATCGCTTGCGGCTCCGCTCAGGTAAGCCAGGGGCCCGGGTGTCGCTACCGTGATAAGTGCAAATTCCTCAGTGTCCGCGAGTTGGCGGG
>Ga0209017_10001730_pt1 | contig 15786 bp, 10 predicted proteins | sample YNPBryunderm2012_FD_185812 | JGI IMG/M metagenome (GOLD analysis project Ga0209017, IMG submission 185812) | Anoxygenic and chlorotrophic microbial mat microbial communities from Yellowstone National Park, USA - YNP Bryant MS undermat 2012... ... | reverse complement strand
GCCAGTCGACCGACCCGAAAAACATTATCACCGGGCGCTCAACTGCTTCCAGTTGCGGGCAATCGTTGTGGGACTGTGGCGATTGCCACATTTCCAAGTCCACGCCATGCGTCAGCAGATGGGCTTCAGTACCCCAGCGGCACAATTTCTGTTGAAGCTGATCGCTGGCAGCCACCACCACGTCGGCCCGACGGACCAGTTGTTCTTCGAGCAGATCAAGTACTTCCCCGTCCATTCCAGGCCACTTGCTGAAATCATCCACACAGTAGTAAACCCACCGCTGCACGGGCAGTCGGCCGCAAAGCTCAGCCACTATGGGAATCGTGGTTATGGCCACAATCGGTTGACAACACTGTCGCAGTACCGGCAAAAGTTGACGACACAGCAGCCGCCGGTTAAGCCACCGGTCGTGCTTGCGCCGGAACCAGGGCCACATCAGTGGATCGAGCACCAGCGGGTTAGCCGCAGGCGATTGGGTTTCGGCTGCCCGGGACGACGCTGAACGTCCGGGGCCCAGCCATGTCCGCAGTTTTTCCAGCCCCCTGCGAAAGGTTACTCGGTCCAGCGCCGGGCGGCGCATCCCAATCGTATTGACCCAATAAACGCGATACCGGGGCAGCAACTGCCGGACCAGGTGCTGGCAGCTTGAAGGGTGCCGGCCCCAATCGTCGGAGAATACCAGCAGATTGCAAGCCGCGCGTGGCGCACGGTCAGCGGCCGAGTTTTCCATTGCCGAGCATTTCCTCGTAACACGACAGATACGCGCCGTGCATTTTCTCCTGCGAGAACATTTCGCATGCTCGCCGACGGCCGGCGCTGCCCATCTCAGCCCGCAGTTGCGGCGCCTGCGCTAGCCTTACGATCGAGTCGCCCAGGCGCTGGTAATCGCCAGCCGGTGCGAGCAGGCCGGTTTGGCCGTCGAGCACCAGCTCCGGCACGCCGCCCACGGTCGTGGCCACCACCGGTAACCCGGTGGCCATCGCCTCGATTATCGTTACAGGTATTCCTTCGCTGATGCTGCTGAGAAGAAATATGTCCGAAGCCCACAATAATCGTAGCACATCCTGCCGCAACCCGAGCATCCGGACATGATTTGCGATACCCAGACGTGCGATTTCTGTTTCGATTCGCGGTCGTTCCGGGCCGTCGCCCACCACTAGAAGCCGGACTCGATCGCACTGCGACGACGCTTGATGGATCGCTCGCAACGCGGTCGGATGGTCTTTCAGATAATCGAGCCGGGCAACCTGAATGACGACCACATCTCCGCCATCCAACCCCAACTCGCAACGGACTTCCGCCGCATCCGCTGGCCTGCTGGCGAATGCCGCAACATCGATGCCATTGTAAATTACTTCGATGCGTCGCTGGGGTATCCCCTCATTGCGGACCAAAGCACTGCGCACCGCCTGGCCCACGGCGACTACGCGGTCGCCGCGCCGTAGCATCACCCTGTTGAACAACATGCGCTTGCGCCGCGGATAATCGGGAAAAAAGCGGCCATGTTCCGTAAACAGGATTGGCGGCCAAGCTCGCCAGGCACGTGCAGCCGCCGCATAGAAGAACGGAGTGTACTGGTGGGCATGAACCAGTTCCACACGCTGCTGCCGCCACCATTGCCACAGCCGTTTCATGCACTTCAGATCAATTCCCGGCCGGCGACGAAAGACCTCCACCGTGAACCCCTCGCCCCGCAACTGCTCGCCGATCGGCCCAAGTTCATCCAGACAGGCGAAAACGAAGCGATATTTGTCGCTCAACCGTCGCGCCAATTCAGCAGCAAGTACTTCAGCCCCGCCCACAACCAGGCTGTGCAACAATTGACAGACGACCGGGCGAGAGCGCTCTTGCATATCTGAGGGCTACCGCAGAGCTTGGGCAAAGTTGATGTCGCACGAAATTGAACGCGACCGGATCAGCTTCCGATAAACAACCTACTATGAGAGCCAAACAGGCGGCGCCCAAGGTAAACCAAAACCAAACACGTGCCGCTGACAAGGCAAAACAGCAACAATAGCAATAGCAGGCTGTTGCTTGGCAACGAATCGCCGTATCCGAGGAAGGCAAAACCCTTTCGCATTGTTGCCATCACATAAGGATGCAAGAAGTATATGCCGAAACTGGCCGTTGCGAAGGGAGCAAGCCACTTGCCCACAATGTGATCGGTTCTTGCCAGCAACCATAAGTAGAAAGCGCACAACAGCAGCTTCTGAAGGAAATTCCAGTTGATCGCGGGCCAAACACGATAGTAATCCAGCGCAACGCACGTTGTAGCCAGTCCCAGCAGCACAGGCCACGTCCCGGCAGCGAAATTGAGCGTTTCTTTCCTATACCGGCTGAAAAACATGCCGAGCAAATAAGCCGAAAAGAAATGCGCCATGTTATGCAGCGGATGCCAGCCACGACTGATGAGAAGTGACACTGCCACAAACGCCGGCAGGAACAAGTATACCCACCGTCGCCGATCCAAATACAGCAATAGGGGAGCAATCAAATAGAATAGACATATCATGGGGATGAAGTAATAGGCGGTGATGTGTCTGCCGGTCAAGTAGAAAACCACTGCCCGAATTATCGGCGGATGCTCGTAAAAGCCAGGCCACATATCGGGACGCTGGGCAATTGCCGTCCACAGAAAAACTGCCGGTACCGAGAGTATGACGTATGGGCATACGACGTTTTTCAGCTTGCTGCCAAGGTAATTTATGTACTCGAATTTGTGGGAAAGGTGCTGAAACAGATATCCAGCAATAAACACGAAGAACACTGATCCGCCAGACAGTACGCAACCAAGCAGTCGCTCTGTAAGCTGTGCGCCCGGCCACGATAGGAGCGTAACACAGTGTCCAGCGACAATGTACAGTATCGCCAGACCACGAAAACTATGGATGTAGCCCAAGAATTCTTTTTTCGGTCGAGCCTGTCCGAGTTCTACAGGCTGCTGAGCTTCGCGGAGGCTCTTGGTTGGGGACTCAATTGCGGACATTTGTGTTTCTGGCGATAGATGCAGATTTAGGGAAGCTACCAATAATATCTTTCCCCAGTGTAACCCCGCTCGTTTTCCGGACACACGATTGGGCGATCGCAACCATGCCAGCAAGCGTCAACCGCGCCGCCAAGAGTTCTATGTCGGTTGCTCTCGAAGACTGTTGCCTGTTTGCCTGATGTGCCGGGCTAGTACGGCTGCGGACCGACATCTACATTGGGCCGAGCGCAATCAGCCATCGCGGCACTTGCACGCTCGCCCTTTGCAACGACGCATTAACATTTCCCATTTGGGTGATCTTGCAATTGAGGGACGCCCTCGGCAAAGCTGCCATCCGCGAACATCCGCTGTCCCAGTTCGACAACCATCAATGCCAGCAGGAGGAAGGTGTGATTGCGCCGGTTATCCATGTGATGTTCGACCACCGACTTGAGCGTGCCAGGATCGAGCAGCCCGCGTTGGCGGCAGCGCTCGGACAACAATAACCCTTCTACCATGGGCCGCAGTTGGCGGCGCAGCCACAGTCCGAGGCGTTCGTAGGGCTGGTAGCCTGCTATTGCTAACTTAGCATATACCCGTTGTTTGAAGGACGCGATCGCGCAAGCCACAGGCCCGGCACCTACTCGAGCACCCGTGTTGACGTTAACAACACCGAGAAACTCCGGCCGATTGCTGCGCAATATGTACGATTGTATCGTATCGCCTAACTTTGCAGCCGGCGGGAGCAACATCAGGCAATCCACCAGTTCGTTGTCGAGATAAGGAAGGCGGGTTTCGACCACCGAATCGAACTCCGCCAGCGACAACGCGACTTCTCGATGCAATCGCTGCGTTAAGAACAAATGCCAAATACGGTGCAGCGGCGGCGAAATATTTTCAGACTGGCGCAGGCAGCAGAGCAAACTATCACGGGCCAGTGCTTCCAGATCTCGTCGATCCGCGCCGACCACCAGCCGGCCGTCAACGCCTTCCAGCATATAAGTCCGCAGGTGGGAAAAGGCCCAAGCCGCCAAATCCGCCTCGGTTTGCAGGGCCAACGACTGGCGGTCCAGCGAGTAATTGTACGCTTTGGACATGTGCATCAGTTCGCCTGCATGACCGCGCAGCAACACCTCGATTCCCAATTCCCGGTAGAAAGGCAAAGTGGGCATTTCCACGCATTGCGACAGGTACTGCCCATCGGTCAGGTACACCATCTGGCGAAAGTGTGACTCGAAGTTAGTAAGAAAATCCGGGCCGATTACATAATTGTGATGTTCAGCACCCACCAGCTTGGCCATTTGCGATGCGGACCTGTGGTCGGCAGAGCCCGGAATGCCAAGCACCACCGTGGTTATGGGAGAACGCTGGGTACTTACGACCGCCAGAATCGTCCTGGCGTCCAATCCGCCCGACAGCGACAGCCCGATCCGCCCGCCTCCAACCAACCTTCGCTCGACTGCCTTGCGGAATGCGGCGTTGGTCCTTTCCAGCAGCTCAGCTTGTGTCACTTCATCGGCGCTGGGCGTTTGAAGCTGCCAGTAGCGATCAACGGCCAGCCGTCCATCCGTAGCATCGTATTCCAACCATGTTGCAGGCGGCAGGCAGTATACGGCCTCGTACAGCGTGTCCTCGCCCAAATACTGGCCGAAGCTAAGGAATTGAGCCAACCCGCGCAAGTTTATCCTTGCCGCAACCCGGCCGGTGCTGAACAGGGCCTTGATTTCCGAGGCTACCAAAAAACAATCGGACAGCTTAGCAAAATATGTCGGCTTCATGCCGAAACGGTCATTGACGACCACTAGGCGACTGTTATTGCCGTCCCAAATGACTGCAACAAATCTGCCATTCAATCCCCGAAAGAAGGCACGCCCAATTTTTTGATAGCCGTGCAGCAATAACTCGGCTTGGCTTGCCTTTTCAAGCCGCACACCAGCAGAGCGAAGAGCATCCTCTACCCCTTCGGTGTCATACAGTTCGCCGTGCAGCATTACTGCCAGGCAGCCGTCGTCACTAACGGCTTCTTGCAGGCTGGAATGTATAGGACACGAAGTAACCAACCCTATTGCGGCCCGGCCATCATTGCTCTGATAAGCTTGGCATGCATACCACGAGTAATGCCTCATGCTCTGAAGCATCTTGTGCAGCCATGCAACCGCTTTACGGTTCGCCTTCAGTTCAACGACTGCACAAATCCCAGGCATGGGCAATCTTCCTCACAGATAGCGAAAACCCAACACCGCACTTGAGCTTCACGCTTCACATACTGGCCTAAAGCTGAGCTTTATCGATTATTGCCTGAGCTACCCAGCTTGCAGCCAGTACCGCACAGGCAGAAGTGCAAAGTGCAAAGCGCCAGGATTTGCGATGCTGCCAGATGTGCTGGCGGTTGACGACCGCCCCCGCAGCAAGGATTAGCAGCAAGGGCATCAGCGGCAGGTGATAGCGCGAGTGACCGAACACGATTGTATGAACGGCACACACGAGTCCTGTTACCAGCAAGACGAACACGTACATTCGACGGTCGCTCGGCGGAGCCATCACCGCGCCAAAGAGCGCCGCCCAAATGCCCCCCGCGTAGCTGGCGCATATCAGCAGCGCTATCATCCAAACGGCTAACGGCGGCAGATTACCCCAGTATCCACGACTCAGCCCCGCCGGCACCTCGCGTTCCAATTGCCAAAAATTGAAAAACTTTATGACCGACCGCTTCAGGGTCAGCAATGGATGCGCTACTATGAACTTCAGGCCACGTTTCATGGCCAGGCTGTCGCGTTGTCCTTGGGTCAAACTGAAAAACTCCGGGTATTCTCTTGCCAGGACAGCGTACCAGGCCTGGTCGCCGCCAACGCCCACCGCATCCCAGGCGCGCCAAAGTGGCGTGTATTCGTAATTGCCCATCATAAAGTTGCGCCCGCCCTGGTTGTCGATAGCCACAAAGGTCTTCTGAACTTGCGTGTTGCGAATGCTCCACGGTGCAATGGTCAGCGCGAAAAAGACCAACGGCACCACGCCTACCAAGACCCTCCTGTACCAAGGCAAGCCGGTTGCCGCCCAAAGCATGAAAACAAAAACAAACGGTGGGAGAAGCCACAACACGCTGCGAGTCAGTGATGCAAGGCCCCACAGTATCCCGAAGCAGCCGAGCCATGTTAACCGGTATCCCCCATGAAAGAATTGGTGGAGTGCAAGACACGCGGTGGCCAGCAACAAACTGAAGAGAGTCTCGGTCAACAAGAAGTTTGCCGAGAACAACAGGGACGGATAAAAACAACAGAAGGCCGCCGCCCAGACGCCTGCTCGCACGGAATACATCCGTTTGGCAAGCAGGTAAACGGCAACTGACAACGCAAGACCCATAGCCGCTTGAATGGTGCGGACGGCCTGGTAGTTTTCCACTCCAAACAACAAGTACACCGTTGCCAGGAAGGCCGGATATAATGGCGGCCGCATCGAGGACGGCGTTCCACCCTCGGAAAACTCGCCCGAGGTTACCAGTCCGACGGCGATTCCATTGAAATCGCGCTCGTCGGAGATCTCTAACGGGCTACCGTTGAACCACCAGAGCATTCCCAGCCGTACCACCGCACCGGCGACTATCACCAGCAACAGCGGCCTCGAAAACCAGCCTGCGCAACAAGAGCGGAACAAACCGCCAGAATTTGAATTTGGACTGGCATCTGGTTGTCGACTCTGTGCCGGTTGTTTTTCTATAAGTGACATCTCGTTGTCGGAATAAAAAGATGATCGCACCATTCCGGCCCATCATATTTCCCACAAATGTGGCATTCTAGCAGCTTCGACGTTGAACAGTTCATAGAGAAAGGGAATGCGTACAAACATCAGCCCCACAAACACTACCACGCACACCAACAAATACAGCATGAGTCCTTTTTCCGCATAGAGCCGTTCCGGAGCCTGAGCCGCGCTTTCTGGCTTGAAAGCCATACGCAAATACACGGCGAAAAACCCTGCAATCAACGGCACACTGAGGATCAACTCCAAATGGTACCGCACGATAAAAACGCCCAAGAACAGCGCTGAAGCAGTGGCATAGAAGAACATGCTGACCAGCAACCGGGACTCGTCGTAATGACGGAATGAACTGCGGTATGCTGCCGCGCGCGCCGGGTCGCCGATACTGCGATACTCCGAAAAACGTTTCGTCGCCATGAAGAAGGCCCCGACCATCCAGTACGATATGACTAGCGACATCGGCGGAATAGCCATAGGCGACACGACAAACCAACCCAGCGCCAGGCGAATGGGGTTATTCACCGCCTCGGATAGTACATCCAGATATGGAAGCTCCTTGGTGCGAACCGGTGGTACGTTATACATCAGCCCCATTCCTAATAAGGCCATCCCTGCAACAAAGAATGGAGCATTTACCATATATGCCATGGCTGCGCCGCATGCTCCTAGTGCTATCCACTCCAGATAAGCCAGCCAGAGTCTCACGCGGCCAGATGGAATCGGCCGATAACGCTTGATGGGATGGGCACGGTCCGTGGGCGCATCGAGAATCTCGTTCAGCACGTAATTGCTCGACGCAATCAAGCACGTTGCCATAATGGCCCACAACAGCGGTCCAATACTATTAAGGGAGATAAACTCCGGGTGATAGAAGCACGCCAGTATTGTCCCGACCAACATGAAGGCGTTCTTGCACCAATGATCGGGGCGGGCAATCGAAATGTAATCGAACAATCTGGCCCGCTGTGTCGGTGGGGCAATATCAGAATCACTTCCGTGTTGCGATGCAGCAGCCAGCGACTTGTGGTCTTGAGTGGCTACGTTCAATCGGGCATCCTCTACATCAGAGCGCGGCGTAGTCATAGTTCCCCTTGTTCTTGTGAACGAGAAAGCACAATCCGCACGAGGCGCTTCACACACTCGGGGTGCGCCAGACGTAAGGCGATAGCAGCCCAGCCGCTTGGTGTCTTCGTCAACTGTAAGACGCGCTGCTTCTGTGGCACAAACTGAACGGGCTTCCCGAAGTCGGCCATTGGTGCTATCGGCTGTCGGCCCGGCTCTGGCACGCTGCGGAACCAGGCGTCCCAGGCTCCTTCCCTCATCGCGATGGCAACCGGTCGTGTATAGTGGCGCGTGGGAAAGCGAAGCAAGTCTTCCCATGCGCGGTCGGATAGCTGCTCGGCACGGGCAAGGAACACCTGTGCCGACTCCGGGTCAACATGCCGGGCGGCATATCGGAGCACGTTGGCCTTCCGCAGATCCTGGGCTGCCCAGGTCTCGGTGGGGTACTCCAACTCTTCCGGCCGGTCGAGATATGGTCTTTCGTGCTCCGCCATCCATCGAGCGTATTGTACCAATGCATGTTGCGCATACGCGTAGTGCCAGTCGAGGCCCCCCAGTTCCGCTTTCATATCCAGGTAGCGAGCAATCGCGCTGAGGAATACCGTGTAGCTCCAACGGCGCTCGCTGTCCATTAAGTTTCGGGCGGCTACCTCGTCATTTGGATGTATACACCGGTGTATCAACTCCTCAGCCTTTTCCAGATACGCCGGGCGCCGTGAGTTTTCCCACGCGTCGAGCAACGCGTTGACCGAGTTTCCCGGTCCCCGTCCGGGACCGTGATAGTCGGCAAAGGCCGTCTGGCTGGCCAGTCCCGTTGGTCCCTCGTCCACCAGTCCCAGGACACTCAGCCTGCCATCGTCCATTGCGATTGCCCAGTCCGCCAGGCCCAGCACTGCCGCTTTGGCATCCTCCTCGCCCGTAAGATAGTAGTAGTGCAGCAAACCAGTAGTGTACAGGTGCTCGTTACTTGGGCCTCCGCCATAGGGACATCCATTATTCGGCACATTCTTATTAGAGTAGGTACGGTGGGTGCAGGTAAAGGCATCGCGGTAGTGGTCGGTGTGCCAAAATAGTCCGGCATTGTACGCCGCCTTGTCCTCATGCGTGTGATATATATCTATGTCCATCACATGGCGCGCCAGCGGCTCGATAATCTCAAACCAACGATCGTTGCCGCTACGCATCAATTGCAGTATGGCGCCGTGCAACAAATCGTGCTGATTGTTGAAATGCGAGATGATTGGCTTCGGCCCATCGTAATATGCCTCTTCATGATCTGCCCATACATCTCCGTAGTTGCGCCAACCATACTCGTCGACCGTTTCCCGTTTCTTGAGGAGGCTTTCTGTCCCGTAAAGGGCCTCGTGCATCAACCTGCGCAGTCGGTCATCCGGATCGGCCACGGCTGGCAGCAAATAGGGCACTGCGCCCGTCCGAGCATACCACTGAGGGGTGCAACAGATGCGCACAGGCGAGTGTACCCATTCCAACGAGGATGCCCTTTCCCCTGTGGCGAATTCCAGCCATATGTGATGCGTCTTGCGTTCCCCGCCTTGCAGTTCGTGCAGATCATCCCACTGGTGAGGAAAAAGCCGCAACCAAATGCGCCCCTCTTGATATTCGATCGACTTGGGGAACTGCTGCCAGAACTCCGTTATCGCTGCCCCGATGTGCACTTCCCCATATATTGCCTGTAGCAATGGGCTAGCTCGCAGGCCATATTCCTCGTTCTGTCCCATCCTCACGCGGTAGCCGCGAAAACGGCAAGGAACACGTCCTTCTCGATTGACATGGTTGCGGCTTTGCCAGTTCTCCCCACCGCTGGAGTCCTGATAGATTTCCAGCTCTGTCCCGGGCGGCAGTGGACGCTCGCTGCTTTCCGACTCTGCCTTCCAGCGCACCGAGACTTGCTTGTCCGCAGGGAGAGCAATTCCCAGCGACAAATCTCGAAACAGCACAGAGCCGGGATCGCCGAGATCCCAAAGGCCACCCTTGTGCCTCGCTCGACGCGGGTTATGCAGCGCCAGGCTTGCCCGGACCAGTCCCGTACCGGCGAAAAACGACAACCGGGCACTGAATCTCAGCCAACGTCGTTTGCCGAAATCGCCTGAAAAGTGTAAAGTCGCGCGAAGAGGGCCTGCGGTTTCCACCTCAATGTCACTGATTCGCGGGTGCCGCAGACGACCGCGGGCGTCGGTAAATACCACTTCGGTCGCAAGTCGGAGGTCCTCGTTAATCCCGTGCAACGACACCCTGCGGAAGGGCCGGAATATGTCCGCTTCTATGTGGAATCGAGCTTTGCCGGTGTCCACAACGACTGCCCGCTTGTCGCACTGAACAATCCGCACCTGCGGGCGGCCCGTCCAATCGGGCAGATAACGCTCCAATCGTATTTGCAGGGTATGGTCGCCGGCAGGCAGCGCCGGGAGGATGCCATCCACCAGAAGCCACTTGATGCTATCATCGCTCCATCGCGCCAGCGGCCGGGTTTGAAGCTGAATGCCCTCGATCGACGTGCCTTCCAGGACAGCAGTAAATGGCTCACGCAGGCAGCCCTTGGCAAACGGGACACCGAGGGTCACCGGCTGTACTCCAGCCGGCAGTGCCAGGGCGCTTCGTGCCAGTAGAGGTACGATCACACTATCGGTTCTCTGGATGTTCGCGAGCATGACGTCCGTTGTTGCTTTGGTGGTTTCCGCGGTGACAGGTGGGGGGAATCCGCACAAGTATACCTTGCGCTGGCCTGAATGCTTTCAACAAGCGTGTATGTCGACCGGCACAAGAGGTTCCCGGAAACTCACGTCGCTGAGCATTTACCAGCACCGAGATACTTTTCTGCCCACGCAGACAACACCAGCAGCGACCACAGCACTGCACCGTGACGGCCAGTGCCATTGAGGTGACTTTGATACAGTCGCCCAGCGTGCTGCTGGTCGACTAGTTCGGCTCCGCGACTTCTTGGCGACAGTACCAGCGATTGAAACATCTCTCGCAGGGATCCTCGCAACCATTGATCGACCGGTATTTCGAAACCGTGTTTGGGGCGATCCAGTATCTCCGCCGGCAACACATCCCGGTAAGCTTCCTTCAGTATCCACTTGGTCTGTCCGTTGCGGACCTTCAACTGCGAGGGAATCTGAGCCGCCAGTTCCAGCAGCTCGTGATCCAACAATGGTGGACGTACTTCCAACCCGCAGGACATCGATGCTCGGTCAACCTTCACAAGAAAGTCGTCCGGCAGCAATGTATGGATATCTGCGGTTATCATCCCGGCCAGTGGGTCTTCGGGCGGAGCAAGCATGTAATAGCGGCGAATCACTTCTTCAGGCCGATAGCCGTCAAGCTGAGCCCGCAAGTCGGCATGCATCAGCAATTCGCGGTGCGGCGGACGGCAAAGTGCCAGCGTGTTGGCGTAGGCATCGGCCGGATCGAGTGACATATTAGCAAGGAAGGTCTTCGCCCGTAGTGCGCGGGGAAGCCAATCGGCCTTGGGCCACACACGCGACAACGGGCCGAGAACCCCTTTGCGAATCCCTTGAGGAAGCCGCCGTCGCAGTGATGCTTCCCAAAGGTCGTGCACATAACGGCTGTAGCCCCCGAAGGCTTCGTCCCCGCCATCACCGGCAATCACCACTTTAACACTTCGCCGCGCAACGTGTGACAGCCACAAGGTGGGCAAGGCCGACGAGTCGGCGAACGGCTCGTCGTAGTAATGCACCAACTGCTCGATCGCCCCGCCGGCCTCGGCCGTCAGTACTTCCTCGGTGTGTACTGTGCCGAATTGCCGGGCAACCTGCCGCGCGTGGGGCAACTCGTTGAATTGCGATTCCCTGAACCCGATCGAAAATGTCTGTATCGCCGACGGGCCGACCGCCGCTTGTTCGGCCACCAGCACACTGGAATCGATCCCCCCACTGAGGAACGCACCTACCGGCACATCGGCAATTTGATGCACTTCGACGGCCTCTTTGACCTTTGCCCGCACCGCTTCCTTCCACTGCTGGATGCTCTTTCCCTGCACCGGTGACACTACCAAGTCCCAGTAACGCACGGCATCGGCGTCCAGGTTCTCTGGTGATACCACCAACGTGTGCGCCGGCGGGAGCTTTTGCACGCGGGCAAAGATGGAGCGCGGGCTGAGTATCATCCCGTAGGCTAAGTAATCGCACAAGGCACGCACATCCAACGTGCGATCCACATCGGGATGTGCCAGGATCGCCTTAATCTCTGAGCCAAAGATGAATTTCTCGGGGTCTCGGTACACATAAAGCGGCTTCAGCCCCAGCCGGTCACGCGCCAGAAAAAGTCGTTGCCTGCGGGCATCCCACATTGCAAAGGCGAACATTCCCCGCAGGCGGCTGACCAATTGCTCTCCGATTTCCTCGTACAGATGCACCAATACCTCGCAGTCGGTACGTGTGCGGAACCTGTGTCCCTTGGCCTGAAGCTCCTCACGCAAACCCAGAAAGTTGTATATTTCCCCGTTAAAGACCACCTGTACCGACCCGTCCTCGTTGCCTATTGGCTGGTTGCCGCTGACCAGGTCGATGATCGCCAGCCGTCGGTGTGCCAGACCGACCCCTGGTGCAGTGAAAAAGCCCTCTGCATCCGGGCCGCGATGCGCGATCGCCGCCGCCATGGCGCGCAATACCGCCGGGTCCACCGGCCTGTTAACATCGCGATAAAGCACACCCGCTATGCCGCACATCGTAGCTTATCGCAAAAGGTCATCATAATATCCCCGCCGCCCGGATGCCCAACCCCGAGCGACGCACAATCGCCCGAAAGCCCCAGCAGCGCTGTAACAGCACAAATCTACAACGAGTTTTCAGTTCTGCTACTCCCACAGTATAAAACGCCGGGGTACGTGCGAAGTGGCCAACAATCGTTTGCCTGGCTGAACGGGTGGCTGCCTCCTGCGAAAAGGCACAACTGCTGACGTCGCAGAGGATAACAATTCATGTATCCTCAGCAACGTGCGCCGGACCGCCACGGGAAGCCAATTGCCCATCTTTGGCGGAAAAAGGTCGATCAGGCTGATTGCGATAGCGAATCACCCGAGCCGGGTTTCCCACCGCAATGGCGTAATCGGGAATGGGCTTGGTAACCACCGCGCCGGCGCCGACCACGCAATGTTTGCCCACGTCGGCCAGGATCACCGCCCGGTCTCCGATCCACGTGTCCTCGCCGATAGTGATCCGCGGCCACACGCCCGGCTGTTCTCGGATAGGAACGTCCAGCCTGTCGAACCCATGCTGTCGTCCGCCATTGGCGATCGACACGTGCGAGCCGAGCAGCACATCGTCTTCCAGCGTGATGTCTCCCAGGCAGCAGAACGCCCCTATGTATACCCGTTCGCCGATCATTACCGTCGGATGGGAGAAAATGGTGCCAAAGCCGATATGGGCATCCTTCCCGCAGCGCGGCAACACCCACCGATAAAACCCCCGCCGCAAATACACACCCACAATTCCCGGCACTAGGCTGAAAAACTGCACCCACCCGGAAAACGCTTGCTCCCGCCCGGTCAACATGGCGGCAAACCGATACCCGAGCGCTGCCGGTGCCACGATCAGCCGGGCGAGCAGGTCGGCCAGTATTTTCATAAACGGTTTGAGCATGTTTGCGGGCCGATAAACGGATCATCGACCAGGTTTTTTCGCCATGGCCGCCGCCAGCCGATAGACCTCCAGATGCCTGCTGGCGCTATGCTCCCATGAAAACCGTGCCGCCCAGCGCCGCGCTGCCTCGATAGGTTCAGGCCCGTCACCCCTTTGAGCCACTAGCCGCCGGCAACAGTCGACCCACTGGTCGATCGCGTCGGTTGGCATCACGCAAGCAGCCGGACCGACAAGCTCTCGAAGGCTTCCCACGTGGCTGAAAACCACAGGGGTACCAACGGCGTGCGATTCTAACACCGGCAGGCCAAAACCTTCGTACAACGTCGGATATAGCACGGCGATAGCGTGCTGGTACAATGCAGGCATGTCGGTCTCTGCCACGAACGGCAAGCGGAATAATTGATTTCGGACGCTTTCTGCGCTTCCGGCCAGTATTGCTGGCCATTGTTGCTCTTCTACCCCGCAGATTACCAGTTGCAGTCTCTTGTCGCCCAATCTCTCAAAGACTCGGATAGCCCAATCCAGCCGTTTCCGGGGCAGCGTTCCGCCGATATACAGAATGTACGGCGGACAGACTCCGGCATCTTTCAAGCTTCGCGGCAATCCCTGCGGTTGCGCCACCAGATATGCCTGTTCAACGCCATGCGGTATTACATGCAGTTTCCCGGCCAGCCGTGGCCAACGGACCAGAATATCCTTCTTGGACGACTCGCTAATTGTTATCACAGCGGCGCAACGCCGAAACGCCAACGGTAACATTAGCTTCAGGTACCAGAATGGTTCATTGGTATGCTCGCCGGGCATCCATGGAAGGGTATCATGGATCGTGACCACTACTGGCACCGGCTGCCACAAGGGCGCCGTTGAGGCAGGACAATGCAGAACGTCTAGTTTGCTCTTGCGAACGCGCCGCGGCAAACCAATCTGTTCCCAGCTCCGGAATCGATAACCCCGAAGTTCAAACACCTCGGCCACTATGTTTTCGCCAGCGGGCACGTGCAGGGGCCAGTCAGGACGATCACCAAACAAGCGCCAACCGACCCCGGGAAATTGACTGGTCAGCCGTACCACCCAGCCAAAGTACTTCCCCATCCCCCTCAGGTGCCTCACGTTCAAACACCTGGCATCCGCACCGATGTTCAAACTGTACCGCGCCTGATGGCCTTCCACGGCGAGGGTATGCCCTAGTATTTGACTCCCAGCGGCATCAAAAGCGACTTGCACAACAGCTTGACGGTTTGCCACTGGGCGGGATGGTACAGGAGCGAGCGGGCAGCACAATAGACTGCGAAAGTCCAATCGCCATTTATTGCTGCAAAACGGGCATTTATCTGGTAAGAATTGGCCAAGGCGCGGCGGCGCAAGCGCGCAAACGAGCCGTTCAATTGGTCGGAGCCGAATACATCTTCTATAAGCCGTAAATGCACTGGCAATGTGGCGCGAACCTTCGCCGACATAGAACTTTGGTGTAAGCGGTACTTCACCAGTGGCACCGGCAGGTATTTTAACTGGCAAATCCGGCCAAGACGAATCCAGAAGTCCCAGTCTTCCAAACCAGGATAGCGTGGGTTGAACCCCCCGATTCTGTCTATCTGCTTGCGCCGCACTATCGCACTGGAAATAATTACAATGTTGGCCACCAAAAGTGTCTCGAATACATCTCCGGTATAGTCTTCGCTTTCGGGATAGCGAATCCACTGTTGCCCGGCCGCCGTGTTGAAAAATATCGCATTCGTCGAGCACCAGTCGAAACCATCGCAGGCCTGCAATTGGCGAATCAACTTATCGGGCAGCCACACATCGTCGGCATCCAAGAAAGCGATCCACTGGCCCCGGGCTGCCGCCATACCGGCGTTCCGCGCCCTGGCTTGGCCAGCATTGGGTTGGCGTATGACGCGGATTCTGTTCCCATAGCTTGCCAGGATTGTTGGTGTCTGGTCGGTCGAACCATCATCGACAACGATGATCTCTTGATCCACGCCTTCCTGGGCTAGCGCGGAGTCAATGGCTTCGGCCACGAAGGCCGCCCCATTGTAAACCGGGATAATGGTGCTCACTTCTGGCATAGGTTATCCACCGTTGTGTAATGGCGATATTACCGGCTTGCCGCCAAAGCATCGCAGGTTTGCGGCCAGACGACTATCATCCCCAATCAAAAGACTGCCTTGCAAACATCCATCGGTCCAGCGCGCCCGCGTTTCACCGGCATTCAACTTTGCTGCCCCCCTTGCCCGTTCGGCAACCCGTAGGCAGTCTCCTGGCTCGCAGCCGACGCTGCCGCCTTGCGATCGTTCCGGCCCGACGACCACCAGGTCGTCCAGTCTTCGAATATGTGTCCGAGATGAATCATGATCTCGCCCAAATAGAAAAACCTCTCGGCCG
>Ga0209017_10001724_pt1 | contig 15827 bp, 13 predicted proteins | sample YNPBryunderm2012_FD_185812 | JGI IMG/M metagenome (GOLD analysis project Ga0209017, IMG submission 185812) | Anoxygenic and chlorotrophic microbial mat microbial communities from Yellowstone National Park, USA - YNP Bryant MS undermat 2012... ... | reverse complement strand
ACCAGGCACAGGCATCGGGAAACATCACCGCCGAGCAGCCCAGCACCAACCAGCAGAACAAGGTCGGGTGCGACCGGGCGCGCTGTTGGAGTCGCAGAATGGGATCATCCAACCGGTGGATTCGCAGTCGCGGATGCTGCAAGGTTTCCTCCCCCTGCCGGGGCAGGGCCAGGGGACTGGTCAGAACCTCCACCTCCCAGCCACGGGCCAGGGCGTGCTGCACCACGTAAAAGGGCCGTTTGGCATTGGCATGCGTACTGGGTGGAAAGGTATGCGTCAGAACGTACAGGCGCATGGTCCACTCCCGCCTGTCGGCCCCGGCCCAGGCTCCGCCGAATCAATGCTTGTACCACACACGGCGGTTCACGTAGTCGGTGTAACTCAGAATGATCTTGGCCACCTTCCAGGACACATGATCAACCTGATAATCCGGCGGTAGCCTGCAAGGCCCAAATTGCTCGAACAGGCGCACCGTGACTGCCACGCTTTCCACGATGTTCCGCGGACACAACCCCGTCATGATCACTGCACCCTCATCCATGCCCTCGGGCCGCTCATGCGCCTCGCGCACAGTTACGGCGGGAAAGCCCAGGATCGAGGATTCCTCCGTGATGGTGCCGCTGTCCGAGAGGGTGCAGTAGGCCGACTTCTGTAGGGCCACATAATCGAAAAACCCCAGCGGAGGCATCAGCCGTACCAGGCCATGGAGTTTGAGCCGGCTCTTTTGCAGGCGCTGGCGGGTGCGTGGATGACAGGAAAAGATCAGCGGAAAGCGGTATTGCCGGGCCAGCGCGTTGAGCGCCTGCACCAACTGGCGCAGGTGCCGCGGCTCGTCCACGTTTTCCTCGCGGTGGAGGCTGACCACAAAATATTGCCGGGCCGTGAGCCGGAGTCGGGCCAGCACGTCGCTGGCCTCGATGCCGGCCCGATGATAATCCAGCACTTCCTTCATGGGCGAGCCGGTCTTGATCACCCGGTCCGGGGGCAAGCCTTCGGCCAGCAAATAACGCCGGCCGTGCTCGGTATAGCACAGGTTGATGTCGCTGACATGGTCCACGATGCGGCGGTTGATCTCCTCGGGCACGCGCAGGTCGAAGCAGCGGTTCCCGGCTTCCATGTGGAACACGGGAATCTTGCGTCGCTTGGCCGGGATCACCGCCAGGCAACTGTTGGTGTCCCCCAACACCAGCACCGCGTCGGGTTCCTCCCGGGCCAGGACCTCGTCGGCTCGGGCGATGGTGTTGCCAATGGTCTCGGCCGCCGTTCGCCCCGCCGCGTTGAGGTAATGGCGCGGACGCGGCAACCCCAGCTCGCGAAAGAAAATCTCGTTCAGTTCGTAATCGTAGTTCTGGCCCGTGTGGACCAGCACGTGCTGGGTCACCTCTTCCAACACGGCAATGACCCGCGAAAGCCGGATCAACTCCGGTCGCGTACCCACGATGGTCATCACCTTGAGCGAACTGCGCATGGCAGCACAGGGATGCTTCATCCCCCCGGCGGGCCTTCCGGAGCTCCGGACACTGTGCGCTGGACCGGTTCGGGATGTGTGTCCGGCCGCGCCGGGTCGAAGATCTCACTGGCCCAAAACAGCGTGATCATGTCGGTGTCGCCCGTGTTCTCGATGGAATGGGTGTAGCCCGGCGGGATGTCCACTACACAAATGTCCCGGTCGCTGACCTCGTATTCGAGGATCTCGGTGCCGTGGACGGGCCGCAACCGGATCCGGCCACGGCCCTGGATCACACAGAACTTCTCCACTTTCGTGTCGTGGTAATGATTGCCCCGGGTGACACCCGGGCGGGTGAGCGACACGAACACCTGGCCGGCGTGGGGCGATTTGATCCACTCGAACAACCAACCACGGGCATCGGTCTTCCGTTCCACGGGCCGCGCCCATGAAGCGGGATCGCAAAAGGACAAATAGGTGGCGTGCAGTGCCCGCGTGAAGGGATCCGACAAATCCGGCAGCCGCCCTTGGAGCGCCAGCTCCCGCAACGCTACAATGCGGTCGTGCAGTTCGCCCAAGGTAACGGTGTACTGCGGCAACACTTCCGGGCGGTAACAGCCCGGCGGATGATCCGGCCGCAAAATGATCCCCTCGAAACTGCGCACCACGTCGTCCACGTACACCAACCGCAATGGATGCGCGCGGTCCCGAATCTCAACCGGCAGTCCCCGGCTGATCTGGTGGCAAAACGTGGCCACCACAGTGTTGTAGTGGGGTCGACTCCATTTGCCAAAGACGTTGGGCAGCCGGTAGACATAGACGGCCGCCCGGGTGCGCCGCTGATACTCCTCGACCACCTGTTCGGCGGCCCGTTTACTGCAGCCGTAGGGATTGTCCAGGGCGGCCTGGATCGACGAACTCAGCAACAACACGGCCCGACGGCCCGCCTGTTCCATCGCACGGCACAACCGGCGCGTCAATTCCACGTTGCCGGTGACAAACTCGCTCTCATCCCGCGGCCGGTTCACGCCGGCCAGATGCACGACCACCTCCGCCTGCGCCGCCAGCTCCTCCATCCGCTCCGGCAAGGCGGGCAGATCGAATTCCAACACCTCTAGCCCCGGCCGCCGGCGCAGAGCCGTAACCAGGTTGCGCCCGATGAATCCCGCTGCGCCGGTCACCAATACACTTTTCATGACAGGGTCGCGCCCAGGTCCCCGCGGCTCAGACCCCCACGGGCACCTCGCCCCGGAGCGCCGCCTGGATGTACGGCAATTGCAGCAACATCTCCTTCAATTCCGCATCGCTGAGCCGCCGAGTGTTGGCCGAGGTGTAATCCTCCATCTGCGCCACCTTGCGTTCGCCCTTTTCGAAATACAGCGCGTAATTTAGATCCCGCGTGTCAGCCCGGATCCGGAAATACCGCCCCAGATCCTCCGCCCGCACCATCTCTTCCCGATTCAGGAGCGTCTCGTGCTTTTTTTCGCCGTGGCGCGTGCCGATAATGCGGATTTCGTTGTCCGCCTCGAAGATCTCCAGCAGCACCCGGGCCAATTGTCCAATGGTGGCCGCGGGCGATTTCTGCACGAACGTATCCCCCGGTTGGCCGTGCTGAAAGGCAAACAACACCAGGTCCACCGCATCCTCCAGCGTCATCATGAACCGCGTCATCTCCGGATCGGTGATGGTCAACGGCTTGCCACTGCGAATCTGGCTCACAAACAGGGGAATGACCGACCCCCGCGAGGCCATGACGTTGCCGTAACGCGTCACACAGATGGTGGGCCGCCGATCCCCCAACAGACGGGCCTTGGCCACGGCCACTTTTTCCATCAGCGCCTTCGACATCCCCATGGCGTTGATCGGGTAAACCGCCTTGTCCGTGCTCAGAACGATGACGTTTTTGACCCCTTCGGCGATGGCTGCGTTGAGCGTGTTTTCGGTGCCGATGACGTTCGTATACACCGCCTCCATCGGGTAAAACTCGCAGGAGGGCACCTGTTTGAGGGCCGCAGCATTGAAGACGAAATCCACCCCCCGCATGGCGTTGTGGATGCTCTCGTAACTGCGCACGTCGCCGATGTAAAACTTCAGCTTGGAACTGCGCAGTTCATGCCGCATGTCGTCCTGCTTTTTCTCGTCGCGGCTGAAGATGCGGATTTCTCCGATCTCCGTGTGCAGGAACCGGCGTACCACCGCGTTGCCAAAGGAACCGGTGCCGCCCGTAATCAACAAGGTCTTGCCTTTGAACATCCCAACGAAATCTGCCTGGTCGCAGGGCGCCCGCGTAGCAAAGCCATTGCCGCACACGCTCCGTGCGCAACATCGTCCATCCCGAGCCTTCGTCTGGCTCCGGACCCGCCACGGCGCTCCTGCCGATCCCCGGGTCCCATGCTCGGCCTCATGGTCGGGCCTGCCTATGGCACTGGCAAGCCCAAAACCGGAACCCGCCAGCTCGTTCGCACCGCCTACGTCCTCCCACATAGGTGTCGGCCGGCTTCCCACGGGCCGGGCTATGGCCTATGCGCCTGTGGATCGTCGGTCCCTTGCCGAAAGCACCCGGCGGCAACTTCAGCCACGCCAAAGACCTCAACGCACCCTCCATCCCGTGCGCCCTCCCACACCAACCAAACTTTTTCACCCCCACCGCGAGGAGGACTTTTTCCGCCAAGTCGCTTCTTAACCGTCATCCGGCTGGGGGCACAAGCTGCCGCAGTCGAAGGTCCGTACCTGGCCGAAAACCGAATCTGAACGGGAGCGCCTCCCGCCGCAGCGGCGCCAAGCCACTGCACGCCATCCTCTGGCGCCACCACCAACGGCGCCTCCAAACCCGCGAAGCGCGCGGAGTGCGCCAGCTCGCTGCCCCTGTCCATCTGCGTGGCAGCACAACGGCATCCCGCTTCCGGCTGCCGCTGCCCTGGCCCGGCCGCCGGCCTTTTCAATTCCTTTGCACGCCGTTTGCCGCGCGGTTAGCTCGTCTGGCAGCGCAGGGACGCGGTCCCCGCCGGGACACGGTTGATCAGCCTCCGAACCCGGACCCGGACTTCTCAGCCCCCGTGACTGCTGCCCGTTCCCGGTGTTTTTCCGCTTTGCCGCAGTGCCGGGGTTTCGTTAGCCCTAAGGCAGTCAAGCCGACAACGGAATCGTTCGCCAACTCCGCATGGGCCCCAACCAACATGAAGCTGCGTGCTCACCGCGATCGCCCTGGCCACGCCTGGGCCCCTGGGCCGTGGCCGCGCTGACAGCTGTTGTGTTCGGTCGAGTCCTCCTCTGCGACTTCGTGGATTACGACGACGGCGAATACGTCACGGCTAATACCCACGTTCAACAGGGCCTGAACTGGGCAAGCGTCCGATGGGCCTTCACCACCGGGCACGCCAGCAATTGGCACCCCTTGACCTGGCTGTCTCACATGATCGACGTGAGCCTGTTCGGTCTCAACCCGGCCGGGCACCACGCCACAAGTCTGCTGTTGCACGCGCTGAATGCGGCCTTGGTGTATGGGTTGTTGCTGCGCTGGACCGGCCATCCCGGGGCGGCCTTTTTGGCCGCGCTGGCCTTCGCCTGGCACCCGCTCCGGGTCGAATCGGTCGCCTGGGTTTCGGAGCGCAAGGACGTGCTGAGCCTCGCCTTTGGGTTGATCACCCTCTGGGCTTACACCGAATACACCCGGGCGTCGACCCGATCCCGGCAAAGGATTGCTTACGGGATGGCCCTGGTCAGTTATTTGCTGGGCCTCATGAGCAAGCCAATGCTGGTGAGCCTGCCTTTTGTCATGTTGTTGCTGGACTTCTGGCCATTGCGGCGCATCCCCACCGGCCGTGCTGCGAAAACCTCGCCAACGGTTTTGCCCACCAAGCCGCCGGACCCGGTCCCACCTTCACCGTCGCCAACCTCGCCCTGGCAGCGTTGGGCGGGGCGGCTCTTGGAGAAGTTGCCGTTCTTCGTACTGGCCCTGCTCTCGTGCATCGTCACCTACCGCGTGCAAAAGGCCGGGGGCGCAGTGGCCCCTGTGGAAGCGTTGCCTTGGGATGCACGACTGGCCAACGTCCCAGTGTCCTATGCCCGGTACTTGCTCAAGACCTTATGGCCCATTGACTTGGCCGTGCTCTACCCGCATCCCGGCTATTGGCCCATACCCGTCGTGGCGGCCTCAGCCACCTGCGTGGCGGGACTGACGGTTTGGGCATGGCTGCGGCGGACCGCCGCCCCCTGGGGGTGGGTCGGATGGTGCTGGTTTCTCGGCACCCTGGTGCCCGTCATCGGCGTGGTGCAGGTCGGGATCCAATCCATGGCCGACCGCTACACGTACCTTCCCTCCGTAGGGCTAAGCCTTCTACTGGCCGGGATACTGGCTCGTGCACTGAACAAGCCGAGGCACCTCCGCTTGTGGCTGGGGATGGGGGCATCCGTGCTGCTGGCAACCGGGGCGGCGTTGACCTGGCGCCAGATCGGCTTTTGGCAAAACAGCGAGACCCTGTTCCGGCGCACCTTGGCCGTAACCCAAAACAATTACCTGGCCCATAACAACCTCGGGTTCTATCTGGTCAAGCAGGGCCGATGGACCGAGGCCATCGAACAATATCGGTCGGCCCTGACAATCCGACCGGATTACTTCGATGCCCTCAACAATCTGGGGCATGCCCTCGCCGAGACCGAACGCCCCGCAGAAGCCCTGCCGTGGCTGCAAGCCGCGCTGCGGCTTCGCCCGCACCATGTGCACGCCCTCAACAACTACGGCAACGCACTGGCGGCATTAGGACGATTCGACGAGGCCATGGCCGCCTACCAGCGGGCACTGGACTCGGATCCACACCACGCCGACACATACAACAACATCGGCGTCGCCCTGGGCATGCAAGGACGGCTGGAAGAAGCCCTGCCTTTCCTGCAACAAGCCATCCGACTGCGGCCCAAGCACGCCCCCTCCTACAACAACCTCGGCAATGCCTTGGCCGCCTTGGGACGCTGGTCCGAGGCCGAACAAGCCTTCCGCACGGCCCTAGAGCTAAACCCCAACGACCCCTAGGCCCTCAACAACCTCGGCAACGTCCTCTTGGAAACAGGCCGCTGGACAGAAGCTGAACAGGCCTACACACGCGCCTTGGCCCTGCAGCCCCGCAGCCCCGAAACCCACTTCAATGTGGCCCAGTTGCGCCTCCGCCAAGGCCAGATTGATTCCGCCCGACAGCATCTGCTGGATGCGTTGCGTTTGCGACCCGATTATCCGGAAGCCCGGGCTCAGCTCTATCAACTGGCGCCAACCTTGCTCCACCCACCCGCCAGCCCCAACATCGTACCTCCCCGTTAAAAGCCCCGCGCCCTAGGCCCACGAGCCAGCCCCACCGACCGCCCTCCCGCACGCTGCCACACCAGCTGCTGCCTCCGCCCGACCCTAGCCCGGCGGTGTGACCGGAGGTGGCGGTGGCACAGGCGCTGGCCGCGCAGCCATGGGCACCTGCCCCGGCCGCACCCGAGGCCGACGACGCATCCCGTTCTGCAGCCAAAGCCGCCAAACCATGAAAAAAGCTTCGCGAATGATATGCCCGGTCATCTTCGAGTGCCCTTGGAACCGCTCCGTAAAAATGATCGGAATCTCCACAATGCGCATGCCCTGCCGCCACAACTTGTGCGTCAACTCGATCTGAAAACTATAGCCATTGGACCGCACCGCGTCCAAGTCCAGCGCCTCCAGCGCATGCCGGCGAAAACATTTGTAGCCACCGGTAGGATCCGTAAACGGCATCCCGGTGATGACCTGCACATACTTGGCCGCCGCCTTGCTCAGCATCAGCCGGCTCAACGGCCAGTTGATCACCCGGATCCCGCCCAGATACCGGGAACCCAGCACCAAATCCGCATCCGCCGCCGCAGCCAGAAACCTCGGAATGTCATCGGGATTGTGCGAAAAATCCCCGTCCATCTCGAAGATAAACTCGTAGGACCTCGCCAAAGCCCATTTGAAACCCGCGATGTAGGCGCGGCCCAGACCCGATTTCTCTTGCCGATGAAGCACATGGATCTCCGGATGCCGCGCTGCCAGCTCATCGGCCAACTGGCCGGTCCCGTCCGGCGAATTGTCGTCCACCACCAAGAGCTCGACCTTGACGGGCAGTTCCAATAGCCGCTGGGCGATACGGGGCAAATTCTCCCGCTCGTTGTACGTGGGCACAATCACCAAGGTCTCGCTCATTCTCCGGTCCCAACCAGTGGATAAACCCGACACTGCTACCTGACAAGGATCGATTGAGCCGACACCGTAACGCAGGCCCGGCGCTTACCCCCCCAGCAGCCCCATACTGCTCAACGGGCCCTCATCTTGTTCCATCGCCCCTTCCCCGTTGCCCAGTGAACCGTGGGGCCGTTGCCCACCGCAAAATGCCGCAATCGCCACCCCCCAGCCGCACTCGAGGACCCAGCAGCACCAAGATCGACCCTGCCGCTCGGGCATGAGACCGGAACGCCGTGAAAGCCTTCCCTCCGGTTACGTCGAGGGCGGTGGCCGTTCGCAGCCGGACCGCGCGCCTCCCAGTCTGGGCTTGTCGGGCGCCCGGATCTTCTGGTGTTATGCGGGCCGTGAACATCTCGCGTCGGGCGTTCCTGCATCGCTCGGCCCTTGGACTGACTGGCGCCTGGCTCACCGCAACCCGCGCCGCGGCGCCGGCTGAAGACCAAGGGAACCGCTCTGTTGCTGCTCCACTTCGGCTGGGTGGCCCGATCTTCCAGCCGCCAGCAGATCCGGAGGCCCTGGCCCGGCTCCATCGCCAGCTCGGCTACGGCGCCGCCTACTGTCCAGAGATCCCGTTGCAAGACCGGGATCGCATCCGGGCGGTGGCCGCCGCCTTCGCCCGGCACCGGGTGGTGATCGCTGAGGTGGGGCGCTGGGTCAATTTGTTGGATGCCGACCCGGAGCGGCGCCAACGCAACCTGCAGTTTGTCATCGAGGGCTTGGCTCTGGCCGAGGAAGTGGGCGCGCTTTGCTGTGTGGACATTGCCGGCTCGTTCAGTACCACCCACTGGTATGGGCCTCACCCGGACAATCTGTCTCCGCGTTTCTTTGAGGCCGCCGTGGAAAATGCCCGCAAGATCATCGACGCAGTCAAACCGCGCAGGGCCAAGTTCTGCTACGAGATGATGGCCTGGGCCCTGCCCCACACCCCTGACGCCGCACTCCAGATGCTCAAAGCCGTGGACCGCCCGGCCTTCGCGGTTCACTTGGACCCGTGCAATCTCATCAACTCGCCCGAGAAGTTCTATCGCAATACCGACCTGTTGAACGAATGTTTTGACAAGCTGGGTCCGTGGATCGTCAGTTGCCATGCCAAGGATCTGGCCTGGGAGGTGGAAATGAGCATCCACTTCCGCGAAGTCCGGCCCGGGCTGGGCAGCCTCGACTACGAAACCTATCTGCGTCGGCTGGCCCGGTTGCCCCACAGGCCCCCCCTCATGCTCGAGCACTTGGCGACGGCGGAAGAATACGCCGCCGCGGCACGACACCTCCGGGATCTGGGCCGACGCCTCGGACTGGTCTGGGATCCCTCGCAACCCGAGGAACCCACGACACCGAGTCCCCTGCCGAGCTCATCCGGGAGCCCCTGATCTTCCAGAGCCGGTTGCTCCATCCGCCCTTCATTCCAGAGTCGCTGCACCAAAAGTCCGGCGGCCAGAATCCCCAATGGCTTTCGCTCCCGCCTCTCCGCAACCCCTTGGCCCCAAGACGCCGAAGACTTGCCCGCTCCTTGGGCAGGGCGCATTGTAGCCGCATGAACATCCGCTGGTCGCTGGCTGGTTTGGCCGCGCTTCTCCTTCCCCTGCCCCTCGGCTCGGCACCCTGGCAGGATCGCTTCGTCTGGATCTTTGGCTGGGACCTGGAGCGGGATGCAGAGGTCGAGGAGATCAGTCGGATTCTGCAAACCGCGGGCCGACACGGCTTCAATGGCGCGGTTTTCTCCCTCGGGCTGGACACGCTCTGCCGAAAATCGCCGGTCTTTTTTCACCGCCTGGCCACCCTGCAGCAGGTTTGCCGCACGAACGGACTGGAAATCATTCCGGCCGTCTTCTCCATCGGTTACGGGGGCGGCTTCCTCGCTCACAATCTGCACCTGGCCGAAGGATTGCCGGTCAGTAACGCGCTCTTCCGGGTCCAGGACAGCGAGGCGCGGTTCGTACCCGACAAGCCCCCGGAACTGCGCAACGGCGACTTCGAGACCTTCAGCGGCCATCGCTTTGCTCACTTTGCCTTTCACGACCAGCCCGGCGAGGTCAGTTTCGCCGACACCGAGGTGTTTCGCAGCGGCCGCGCCTCGATGCGGCTTCAGAACTTCCGCTCCAATCCCCACGGTCACGGCCGGGTAATGCAGGAAGTGACCGTCCAACCCTGGCGCTGTTACCGGGTCAGCCTCTGGGTCAAAACCGAGCAACTCCATCCCACCTCCGCCTTCCGCTGCTTTGCCCTGGCCGGCGATCGCGAGCTGGCCCCGCGCACCTTCGCCCTGCCCGCCACCACCGACTGGCGCCGGATCAGCTTCCTCTTTAACAGTCTCCATCATCAGCAGGTGCGTCTCTACGCCGGCCTCTGGGAAGGCCGGTCCGGACGGGTCTGGTTGGATGACTGGACTCTCGAAGAAGCCGGCCCGGTCAATGTCTTGCGCCGCCCCGGCACGCCCGTGGTGGTCCAAAGTGAAGACGGCCAGACCCTCTACCAAGAAGGCCGCGATTACGCCCCTTTGACCTGCCCCGACTTCCAACCCTGGCGCGGCGACTCCTCCCCCGCCACCCTGAAGCTCCTTCCCCAAACCCGCATCCGGCCCGGCGACCGTCTGCGGGTCAGTTGGTATCACCCGCTCTTGATCCACGACTCCCAGCTCACCGTCTGCATGGCGGAACCCCAGTTGGACGAAATCCTCGATCACGAGGCGCGCCTGCTGGCCGAACACCTCCAGCCTCGTCGCGTGTTCCTCAATATGGACGAGGTCCGTATGGGCGGTACCTGCGCCGCCTGCGCCGGAAAAGACATGGCCCGCCTCTTGGGCGAGTGCCTCCAACGCCACATCACCGCGCTGCGCCGTTACCTGCCCGCTCTGCAGGTCTACGTTTGGTCCGACATGTTCGACCCCCACCACAACGCCCGCCCGGCTTACTACCTGGTCCAGGGCGATTTCACCGGTTCCTGGAAACATCTGCCCCGCGACGTCGTGGTGGCCGTTTGGGGAGGCGAACCCCGCCCGCAAAGCCTCCAGTTCTTTGCACGCGAAGGCCTCGCCACCCTCGTGGCCTGTTACTACGACGCCGAGGACCTGCAAGACGTCCAAAGATGGCTCGAGTCCGCCCGCAACTTGCCCGGCCTGCGCGGCTTCATGTACACACCCTGGACCCGCAAATACGATTTGCTGCCACAGTTTGCCCGACTGCTGGCCTTTCCCTCCGCTGAAAGCACCGGACCGAACCCTCAGAGAACTCCTCCCGAGGGCTGAACCGTCAGTGCTGAATCGGCTCCCAAAGGACGCAGGAAAGCCGAAGCGCCGTCCGCGGCCAGACCGTGCGCCCGAATCGAATGAGTCCAAGCGCGCCTCCAGCACCAGCCGCCACCCTCCCCGCAGACTGCCGCCGCGGATTGGGGCCGCGGGCTCCGCAACCCATCCCCAGGGCCTCAGAGAACCGTCAATGCCGGGTTTCGGTCTTCGTGACCAGGAGTGTTGCTGGAAAGCGATCTCCCCATCCAGCGCCCCGCCCGCATTACTGCGTTTGCCCGCTCCACTCGCGGCTCCATCGGTTCTCCACCCGACTTGTCCCTTCTGCCGTCAGCCTTGTAACCTTTGCCCGCAAGACGGCTCAGTGCCCAGGGACGCGTCATGAAATGTGAGGAACTGCTGCAGATCTTGAACGAATACGTAGACGGCACGGTAGACCCCGGCCTCTGCAAGGAGTTCGAGCAACACTTGGCCGGCTGTAACCCCTGCCAGGTCGTTGTGGACAACATTCGCAAGACCATCACCCTCTACAAGAACGGCGAGCCGTTCGAACTGCCGGTCGAGTTTCGACAGCGCCTTCACACAGCCTTGCGCGAGCGCTGGAAGCAGATTCACCCCCAACCCACCCCCGGAGCATGAGCAAGCGCCGCATCCTCATTGTCGGGGGTGTCGCCGGCGGAGCCAGTGCGGCTGCCCGGCTGCGGCGCTTGGATGAATCCGCACATATCGTCCTCTTTGAACGTGGCCCCCACGTCTCGTTCGCCAACTGTGGCCTGCCGTACTTCGTCGGAGGCGAAATCCCGCAACGCGACAGCCTGCTCCTCCACACCCCGGCCAGTCTGTCGGAACGCTTTTGCCTGGACGTGCGCGTGCACACCGAAGTCGTCGCGATCGACCGGTCCACACGCACCGTAACCGCGCGCGACCTGACCACAGGCCGCATTTACCTTGAAGCCTACGACGCGCTCCTCCTGGCCACGGGTGCCGTGCCCATTCGCCCCCCCCTGCCCGGACTCGAACGCCCGGGCCATTTCTTCGTCCGCAACGTGCCGGACGTTGAACAAATCGTCCAATGGATCAGCTCGCACTCGTGTCGGCGCGCGGTCGTCGTCGGAGGCGGCTACATCGGCCTCGAAATGGTCGAACAATTGCGTCGGCGCAGCCTCGAGGTCTCCCTGGTAGAGGCCCTGCCCCAGGTTCTGGCCCCGCTGGATCCGGAAATGGCCGGCTGGCTGCACCGGGAATTGCGTGCCCATGACGTGGGACTCCACCTCCAAGACCCTGTTGCCGCATTCGAAGATCCCCCGGACCCATCCACCGCCCGGGCTTCCGTGGTCTGTCTGCGCAGTGGCACACGTCTCCCGGCCGACCTGGTCATTCTGGCCCTGGGCGTACGCCCGGAGGTGAGCCTGACCCGGCAAGCCGGCTTGGAACTCGGCCCGTGCGGCGGCATCCGCGTCAACGAGTATCTCCAAACCAGCGACCCCTCCATTTGGGCCGTGGGCGACGCCATCGAAGTGCGCGACCACGTCACTGGTCAGTGGACGCTGCTGCCCTTGGCCGGACCGGCCAACCGGCAGGGCCGCATCGCCGCCGACAACATCTGCGGCCGCCCGGCCCGCTACGAAGGCTCTTGGGGCACCGCCGTCCTGCGACTGTTCAACCTTACCGCCGCCTGCACCGGCGCCAGCGAAAAAACCTTGAGCCAACTCGGCATGCCCCACCAGGCCATTCACCTGCACCCAAGCTCCCACGCCGGCTACTATCCCGGGGCCCCGCCCATCGCCATGAAAGTCCTCTTCGACCCCGCCACCGGCCGAATCCTCGGCGCCCAGGCCGTCGGCAACGACGGCGTGGACAAACGCATCGACGTGCTGGCCACCGCCATGCAAGCCGGCCTGACCGCCGACCAGTTGGCCGACCTTGAACTGGCCTATGCACCGCCCTTCAGCTCCGCCAAAGACCCGGTCAACCTGGCCGGCATGATCGCACAAAACGTCCGCCAAGGACTCGTCCAACTGGCTCAGAGGCACGAAATCCCTCACCTGGACCCCGGCCGGTCCCTGCTCTTGGACGTGCGCACCGAGGCCGAAAGGTCTCAGGGTGCCATCCCTGGCTCGATCCACATCCCCCTGCACCAGTTGCGCCGACGCCTGCACGAGCTACCCCGCGACCGCGAAATCATCGTCGCCTGCCAGAGCGGACAACGTTCCTATTTCGCTGCCCGTTTGCTCGCCCAGCACGGATTCCACGTCCAGAATCTCAGCGGTTCTTACCGCACCTGGCTTGCCGCCTGCGAAATTTCCCGGCCGGCCCCCATCCCCACCGCAACCTCAACTCCCTGAACCCTGCGGGCCCCGGGAGATCCTCTCAACCCTGCCCGGAGCCAGACCCCCCGCCGGGTCTTGTCCCTGTGCCGCCGCCCGGACCTTACTGCCCCCTGGCGGACGCCCACACCGGCAGCGTAAAACGAAAAACCGCTCCCCCCTGCGGTACGTTCTCTGCCGCAATTGTTCCCCCATGATCCTCCACGATCCTCCGACAAATGGACAACCCCAGGCCCGTCCCCTGCGCCTTCCCATGCGTGGCAAAGGGTTCGAATAGCCGATCCCGAATCTCCGGCGCAATCCCCGGCCCGTTGTCCTGGACCTCGGTCACCACAAATCCACTTACCACATGCACCCGCACCACAATTCGCCCACCCTCGGCCAACACGTCACACGCATTGTGCACCAGATTCTGCAGCACACGCCGCAGTCGCCGCGGCTGTAACCGAACCCGTACCTCCGGGACTTTCTCCGTCTCCCACTCCACAGACACACCCCGCATCGCCGCCTCGGCGCTCAGCTCCTCCAACACCGGCTCCAAAAAAGCCCCGTAAGACATCGGCACCCACGCCTCCGAACCCGACGTGCCCTCCGTAAACAACAGGACCTCATTGACCGAATCCGTGATCCGTTCCACCTGGCGCCGGATCCGTTCCCGGGCCCGGGCCCGACTCTCCTCGTTGGCCGCCGGATGCAGCCCCATCTCCGCCGCCAACTGAATCACGTTCAATGGACTCTTCAGATCATGAATGATGCTGCGGGCAAACCGGCCCACCAAGGCCAGCCGCTCCATCTGCAGCGTCTGCTCCAAATACACCCGATTGAACTCGCGCAAGCGCCGGCTCAGCTCCCGTAACAACCGCAGGGCCAGCTCAGGACACCGCCGAATCGCCCCCAACACCGCCGCCCGCGGCACAAACCAAACCTTCACCTCCGTGCGCGCCGTCGCCGTCGCCGAGCGCGGTTTCTCCTCCAAAACGGACATTTCCCCGAACACTGCCCGCACGCCCAGCTCAGCCACCACCCGACCTCCCGACCCCTCGCCCGGCAAACGGATCTCCACCGTGCCTTCCCTAATGAAATAGAGCCCGTCGCCCGCATCCCCCTCCCGCCACAAGGTGGTCCCCGCACGCAAATGCTGTTCGCGGGCGGCCGCTATCAACTCCGCCACCGCTTCCGCGGCCAGCCCTGCCAACAATGGATGCTCGGCAAGCTCAGACACCAGACCAAGTCTACCCCTGTCATCCCCGCCGTAAAGCACTTCCCGTCGGATCCCCTCTCTGCTCTCCACCAGAGCGGCCTCCCAGACCCACCGGGACCGCATCTGCCCGATTCGGGTTCACCCTTCGCTCCCCCAAGTAAGTTTCTCTTGGGGCCAACCCCGAAGAACCGCAGTCGTCGGCCTGGGGAGTCGTGCTGGGGCGGCAGGCATGTCCCTAAGTTTCCACTCCGGTCAGTCGATCATCCCCAGGAGGGTGCATTGCTTTCAGTGGATCGCTTGCAGCCTATTTCACGGCGTGCCCTGCACAAACCTCCCTATCCATCGGGTTGCCCGCTCACCGTCGCCCTTGGCCGGTCTTGGTTCGATCGCCGCCCATGGGCCAGCCAAGGTCCCGTCCGGTCCGTGAAACGGCACTTTTGACTCGGTGGCCCCCCTTCCCAGCGCATGGCACTTTGAGGGGTTCAACGACCCCAGAGCCCACAGAACACGAAGAAATAGTTGCAAGATCCGCCGGCGCACCAACCCCGGCGTACGCCCCTGAGCTTGGCGGGCTTCGAAAGGCCGTGACACAGAGGCGGGCCAAAGTCCCAGGAAGGCCGGGAAGCCGTCCCTCCCCTCGAGCCACCGGCAGCCTCGGTTCAATCTGGGCCGGACCTGATTTCTCGTTGGAGGGCCAGATTCCACTCGCGGCATCCGGGGCGCTGGGCGCACAAGGCACGTTTAAGACGTGGAAAGGCGCAGTGCCAGTCTGGAACGGTCAGTCACCGGCCAGCCCTGGGCAGGACTGGAAACACGGCTACTCCCACCGCAGCGGCTAGCCGCCACGTTCCAGGCGCTGGCGAAACCATGCACAGCATCAGCCCGCGCGAAACGCCTGGCGTGTGCCCGCTTCCTGGGGCCTCGATGCACGTACCCAGGCCAGCGTGCCTGGGGGGTGTCCATGTTGTCCCAGGGCCAATGGTCACCAAGCGAAGCCGGGCGACCTTGACAGAGGCCAATCGGCGGATCGTTAATCGCACGGACAAAGTGGCGGCAAGGCGCCGTGGCCCCTGCGCGGCTGCGCCAAGGCGCCTCTCTTGCGACACGCAGTGGTTTGCAAAGCCCCCGGTAGGCGGACCCACCGGTATTCGAGACCTTAAAATTGGAGGCGAGAACCCGCGCTCCGGTCCCGACCACGCCCCGATCTGGCTCAGTGCTTTCTTGGAGCGTGGTCGATTCCCTCGGCCTCATTTCACTTTTTGAGCGCCGACGACAGGAAGCATGCCCCAAAGCCGTTATCCCTCAACATTCCCGCGGCTCTGACCAGCGCAAATCCTGGGAATGTTGAGGATTTCAAAAAGTGAAACGCACCTGGTTCCCTC
>Ga0209017_10001723_pt1 | contig 15853 bp, 10 predicted proteins | sample YNPBryunderm2012_FD_185812 | JGI IMG/M metagenome (GOLD analysis project Ga0209017, IMG submission 185812) | Anoxygenic and chlorotrophic microbial mat microbial communities from Yellowstone National Park, USA - YNP Bryant MS undermat 2012... ... | reverse complement strand
CGCGACCAGCAAGTCAGGATCACGGCGGAACCCACCCACCGGACCAGTCTCCACGACCACCTCATAATCGACCCCAGACGACGTGGTTGGAGAAATGGACGACGCTCCCTCGACGCCAACCAATCCCGACACCTCTGTCGTTCCGCTGAGCAGGCGACGCGGTTCCAACCAGGTGACTTCGGAACAAGCGCGAAACCGTGAACGTCGGCGTGAGGTCATGGGATCGGACTCGGCCATTTCAGGGTTACATCATCATTGATGAAAAACCCGCGCCGAGTCCCTGGCGCGACGCTACTCGACTCGACTGTCTGGTCCAACTCCGCCGCGTTCAGGAAACACCCTCAGCCTCACGGCGACGACAAGACCCCCAACCGAACGGGTCGAACCTGAACCAAGTCTGTCCCACCAATCGGCTCGCTTCAAGGGCGACGATCCCGGCGCTTCAGTAACGCAGCGCGATCGCTCGCAAGAAGGCGACTGGACCGCCTGGACAATCCCCAACCTCATGGACTGTCGAGCGAGCCTCACCAACAACGTCCCACCATCGAGTGGTCGCGGCGAAGGCAATATCGCCGCCGTGACCAAACGAGGATGGGACGCCGAATGGAACACGTCCGCTTCAACTTGGACGTTTCGTTTCGCTCTTGAGGACGTAGGCCGTGCGTTGGTTACGTCGCAGGTCACAGCGCGTCGGCGCTAACGACCTCGCCGCCGTCGCGGGTTCCCAGCGCCCACCAGGTGATCATGTTGATGGTCTGTTTGATAAACCGCACCGAGCCGTCGCCCATTAGCACGTTGCAACCGCCGGGGTGGTTGCTGGTGGAGTTGATGATGTGCGAGTTATCCATGCCGCAGCCGGGACAGTCGCGGCGGCAGGAGTTCCAAGGATGCTCGGTCGAGTTGGGCGGCACCACAGTGCAGAACAGGGTCATGCCGGTCGTCCCCCAGCCCCAACGCTGACCGTTGGACTGAAAGCCCGAAGGGGTCGTCGGCGAGCTTTGTTGATACATCGTGCTGCACTGGGTCAACGTCGCCTGAATCCGAGCCATCGGGAAGGTTGAAACGTTGACCGCCTCCCACAAGTCGCCGCCACCGACATTGACAATCCCATTGCCTCGGGTGCGATCCGGTAGACCCGGCGAGCCAACCAACCGCTCCGCGAACGCCACCGTGTTGCTCGTGCCGTCGGTGATCGATGGAATGTTGAACGAGCGGGTCATGGCGAATAGACCCGAACTGTTGGTTTGGATCTGATAACCAATCGCCGGACCCACGCTGGCCGCGTAGTTGTTGATCATCTGAATCCCCGCCCGACCGTCCGACGGACACAGGAAGGTGGTGATGATCGTGTTATAGGCCGTGGCGTTGGCCAGTTGGCCCAAACCCGGACTCGAAACCGGCGGGAAGTGGAAATTGATCGACGCGGCCGCCGGAACTTGCTCCAGGTACGGCAGCAGCATCGCGTGGGCGCTCCAGTTGTTCCAGTTGTAGATGTTCCCCTGCAAGTCCCGGAAGGCCCGCGACGAACCCGGCGGAAACGTCTCGTGCGTCGAGTGATAGTTGTGCAGCGCCAGGCCGATCTGCTTGAGGTTGTTGACGCACTGAGTACGCCGGGCCGCCTCGCGGGCCGACTGAACCGCCGGCAACAACAACGCGATCAACACCGCGATGATAGCAATCACCACCAGGAGTTCGATCAGAGTAAAACCCGATCGAACTCGACTAAGCGAAATCCTCGAAGAATTCATGATGAATGCGCTCCCAAGCGGAACCGTCAAACTCCGTCCTCCCACGCAACTCGGGCACAGCGACGGTGCGGTTCGCTTTATGAAGAAAAGAATGTTGGACAGACGTGGACCGTGAGGTGAATCAATCCCGATCCGATGTGAGGTCGGATTCGGGGCAGAACGCTCTCGAAACGGGCGGAAAACCGTGTCCGAATGGGCGAAGCCGGCTTCAGGAACCGCGTTTGGTTTGCTGTTGCTTCATCATATTGAGCATATGCTCTTCGGACGCGGCTTCGCCAGCGGCCTGACCAGGGGCTTCCTTAGCCACGTCGCCGGTTTTGGGACCGCCGCAGCCGATCGCTCCCAGGCATAGGAGCGCCGCGATCATTCCAACGGATCGCCTGAGGGAACGCGGAAAATCTACACGCGAGCAGAACGAGGGCACGACGACGACTCCCGAATAGGACATCGGGACCACTCGACCGCGACGACCCTCGCGGAGTCGAATGGTATAGTTTCTTGTAGAAGGGGAAGGAACGGACAGCCTTCGAGGCGATCGATCAGTGCGGTGTCCCAATTAGCGGCGAGGATGGATGGCCGAGAGCGAGGACGATGAAGGGTGACCTGTGATCGATCGTTCCTAGCGGGAAGGCTGAGCTCAGCTTGGCTTGGGTTGGATCGATTGTCAATACCCCGTGTAGAAAATTTTAGGAAAGATGTTTGGCAATTCTCTGGATGACGGAAGGCAACGGTCGAGATCCCAGCTCGTTGGGATAAGTAAGAGGAATTGTTAACGACCTGAGGCAATCCAAGACGGGTCAAGATCCCCGAGGCCAACCTCGCGGTGGAATGATTTTTTTAGGAGGGCAAAGTCGAACCCGCGCGGTCGGTCTCTTGGAAACCGGGGTTGAATCGGGTAGGGTCAAAGACAATCGAGCGTGACACGGGAAGGACCATGTGACGCTTGGTTGTCGCCCCTCTCTCCGGAGGTTTTCAAAGATGACGCCGTTGTTGGGACGCTTGATGGCCGCCGGTCTTGGGCTGGCTCTGGTGTCCGGTTTGGCGGTCGCTACGGGTTCGGGTCAGGAAGAACGTCGCCCGGACGCCCCTCCCGCTCCGCCCCGCCCTGAAGGTCGCATCCCTGATCCCCGCCCTGACGAGGAACGTGAAATCGCCCGTCTGGAGCGCCGCATCCGCGCCGAGTTGATTGAGGTCGAACTCAACGCCCTGCGCGACGCCCTGTCCGAACTGGTCCGCATGAGGGTCCGTGGTCAAGTCGATCCCGAGGCGTCCGCCGGTCCCGAAGCCCGCCAACGGTTTCAGGAAGCCAACGAGCGGCTGCAACGGCGCATCTTCGAGTTGGCCCGCGAACTCGCCGAGCTGCGCGGACACGACGAACCTCGCCCCCGGCCTGAACCCGATCTCGAACCGATCCGCGACGAGATCACTAAGCGGTTCGTGGAGGCGCGCAAAAAGATGGAGGAGGCGCGCAAAAAGATGGAGGAGGCGCGCAAAAAGATGGAGGAGCGCCGCGAGCGGGTACTGGACGATCGCCCCGGCCTGATTGATCCTCTGTTCCCACCGCGAGGTGTAGGAGAACGGGGTCTCGAAGGCCGCCCCCTCGCCGCCATGCTGGAACAGCGTCTCGAACGGATCGAAGCCAAGCTCGACGAACTGCTCGAACGGGTGGGTTCCGCATCCCGTTCCGATTCGCCGGAGGCTCCTGGATCGCCGCGGGTCCGTCAAATGGAACGCAAGAAAGCTCAGGAGGCCGAAAAGAAGGAACGAGAGGCTGAAAAGAAGGAACGAGAGGCCGAAAAGAAGAAACGGGAGGCGGAAAAGAAGGAAGCGGAGCCGGTTGAACGCGCCGCGTCGCGTATCCAACAGCTTTTCGAGAGTGAAGGGCCTCGTCTTCAACTCGATCCCGACGCGGTGGGTCAAGAGATTGAAAAGGCGGTACGCGAGGTCGGCGAGGCGATCAAGAAGATCGAGAGCGAGATCGAGGTGAAAATCAAGTCGGTCGATCTGCCCGCGTTCAAGAAGGACGCCCCCGCCCCACCCAATCCGTCGGAGAGTCCACAAACCGAGCCGCCCTCCACGGCTGAACCGCCCTCGGTCAAGTGAGTGATCGATGGCTAAGAGGGCAAGCGTAGGGTAAGGTGAGGGTTGGTTGAGGAGAGGCGTGCCGTGCTGTATCCCTCCAACCCTCTTGTAAATGTGAAGGCGTCAATTTCTTGAATAGACACTCTCCGACCGTCGTCGATGGATAGTCCCCTATGTTCCGCGACTCCGACTTGTTCCGACATCTCAGTGGTGAAACCGACGACGGCCAGACCGAGGTGGCGACCCACGCCGCTGGTCCTGAGGGGATGTTGCCTCTGACGGAGACGATGTTGCGTGAATGGTCTAGCGGCGACCTGTTCGGGCTGTCCCAAAACGCGGGCATGGGTTGGAATCCCTCCGAGACGGCCAACGACGCTTATCTGATCCTCTCGACCCAGGGAGGACTGCGGGAGCCAGACGGCTCGCCGCTGGCCTTGGGGTTTCACACTGGCCACTGGGAAATCGTGCTGCAAGCGCGGGCCGCGGCCGAGCGGTTCCGTGAGCTGGGGGTGGTCCCGTTCGCCGTGGCAGTCTCCGACCCCTGCGACGGTCGCACCCAGGGCACGACCGGCATGTTCGACAGCCTCCCCTACCGCAACGACGCGGCGGTGGTGTTGAGGCGTCTGGCCCGCTCGCTGCCCCGACGCAAAGGACTGCTGGGTGTGGCGACCTGCGACAAGGGTCTGCCCGCGATGATGCTGGCTCTGGCCGGTTTGAAGCATCTACCCGGCGTCATCGTGCCCGGAGGCGTCACCCTGCCTCCCACCCAGGGCGAGGATGCCGGCAAAATCCAGACGATCGGCGCGCGGTTCACCCACGGCGAATTGACCCTGTTGGAAGCGGCTGATCTGGGTTGCCGCGCCTGCGCGACCCCTGGCGGCGGCTGTCAGTTCTTGGGCACCGCGGCCACCGCCCAGGTGGTGGCCGAAGCGTTCGGCTTGGCCCTGCCCCACACGGCGCTTTGCCCTTCCGGTTCGTCGCTGTGGCTGGAACTGGCACGGCGTTCGGCCCGCGCAGTGGTCGAACACGCCCGCGCTGGCCGGACCACCGGCGACCTCATCACTCCCGCCTCACTTCGCAACGTGATGACAGTCCACGCGGCGTTCGGCGGGTCAACGAACCTGCTCATTCATGTTCCGGCGATCGCCTTCGCCGCCGGGGTGCCCCGCCCCAGCGTGGAGGATTGGCGGGCGGTCAACCTCGCCACCCCCCGCTTGGTCAGCGTGCTGCCCAACGGACCTCGCCACCACCCCACCGTGCGGGTCTTCCTTGCCGGCGGCGTGCCCGAAGTGATGGTTCACTTGCGTGAGTTGGGACTGCTCGACGAGTCGGTGCTGACCGCCACCGGCGAACCGCTGGGACGCCTGCTCGACTGGTGGCCGACTTCCCAGCGCCGCAAACGGTTGCGCGATCGCCTCTTCGAATCCGACGGGATCGATCCCGACGAGGTGATTCTCCCGCCAGCGCGGGCCCGAGCCGAAGGATTGACTCCTACGGTCGCCTTCCCCACCGGCAACCTCGCGCCGGAGGGTTCGGTCATCAAAAGCACCGCGATCGATCCCAGCGTGGTCGATGCCGACGAGGTCTACCGCAAGACCGGCCCGGCCCGGGTCTTCGTCCGCGAACGCGACGCGGTCGCCGCCATCAAACGGGGCGACATCCGCGCTGGTGACGTGATGGTGCTGATGGGGCGGGGACCAATGGGCACCGGCATGGAGGAGATCTATCAGATCACCTCGGCGCTCAAACATCTCTCGTTCGGCAAACACGTGGCGGTGCTGACCGACGCGCGGTTCTCTGGAGTCTCGACCGGGGCGTGTGTGGGCCACATTGGTCCCGAGGCGCTGGCGGGCGGGCCTTTGGGCAAGGTGCGGGAAGGGGATTGGATCCGCGTCGAGATCGACCGCCGCCGCCTGGTGGGACGTTTGGACCTAATCGGCTCGGCTGAGACTGGGGCAGTGGACTCCGAGATCGGATCGCGGTTGTTGGAACAGCGTTGCCCCCACCCCGACCTGTCGCCCGACCCCGACCTGCCCGACGACACCCGGCTCTGGGCAGCGCTTCAGGCGGTCAGCGGCGGAGCCTGGGGAGGATGTGTCTACGACGTGGAGGCCATCCTGAATCAGTTGGGCGGCCCCCTGCCCATTCCCGTCGCCGCCCATCGAGGTCAGCCCGCTTCCATCTCCACCGCTGGGTAAAGCCCTGTTATGATGGTTATGGTCGCACACGAACCGAATCACCCAACTCGTCTTGGCACGCGCCCGCCGGGCCCTGTCCCAACCGCCTCGGACCGGTTCATCCGTCCTGCGCCTCCCTTCAGTCTGGTGACTGGGGCGACCGGATTACTCGGCAGCCATTTGGCCGAACGCTTGCTTATGGGCGGCGGGCGGGTGCGTGCCCTGGTCCGTCCCAGCTCGGACACGAGTCAACTATCGGCATGGGGAGTCGAGATCGTTGAAGGCGATCTAACCAATCCCCACGATTGTCGGCGGGCTGTAGAGGGGGTTGACGTAGTGTTCCACGCTGGGGCCAAAGTGGGTGATTGGGGACCCTGGCGCGAGTTCGAATCGGGAGTGATTCAGGCCACCGCCAATCTCGCTGAAGCGGCCGCCGAGGCGCGGGTCGGCCGGTTCCTCCATATCGGCACCACCAGCGCCTATGGCCACCCCCCCGCTCCGCGCGATGGCCGTCCGTTGGACGAACGAGCTGCGTTGTATCGCCGGGTCTGGATGTTGGACCACTACACCCGGGCCAAGTTTCAAGCCGAGCGGATCGTCTGGACCGTCGCCTGCGACCGCGGCTTGCCGGTCACAGTGCTTCGCCCCAGTTGGCTTTACGGCGAACGTGACCGAATCACCTTCCCCAGGCTCATCGACCGGGTCGCTTCGGGACGGATGCGGTTGGTGGGTCGGGGCGACAACATCCTCAGCGCCATCTACGCGGGCAACGTGGCCGACGCCGCGATCCTGGCCGCGACCCACCCCGCGGCCCGCGGCGAGGTGTTCAACGTCACTGATCAAGGGTTGATCACTCAGGCCGAGTTTTTCAACCTTATGGCTCGACACCTCGGCGCGCCGGAGATTCGCAAGCGGCACAACTACCATGCGGTCTTCGCCGTGGCGGTCGTTCTGGAAGGCAGCGCGCGGCTGCTTGGCTTGCGCCGACCGCCCTTGATCACCCGTTACGCCGCCTGGTTGCTGGGACGCCGATTAGTCTATTCCTCCGAGAAGATCAAAACCCTATTGCGCTGGAATCCTCCTTACGACCATGAGACGGCGATGCGGCGGACCATCGCATGGTTTCAGTCGCATCGGCAAGCCAAAGGGGGGGCCGTCGCCGCGTCCGCCCCGGTGGCTTGAGACCGACCGACCCACGGCAGTCGGTCAATTGAGATCAAACTCATTGATAAACTCATACCTGAAAGTCGGCCGACGAGGTGCGGACTCAAACCGCCTCGTGATCGGCCCAAAGTGGTGGCGCGGGGCAATCCAGCACGGCGGCGACCGCCCGGAGCAACTCGGCCTCGTCGATGGTGACCCGCTGATCCGAATTGATCGCGGCCACGCAGGCTTCCAATAGAGTTGGCTTGAGTTCGGGAGGGATTCGCTCCAACACCTTCAGAGCGGCGTGGATCTGATCCAGCCCGGTCTGGTCGCGGGGCGGCAGGTCAATCGGGGTGGTGATGCCCAACCGTTTGAGACCGTCCTGAAACGCCTGTCGAGCCTGCTGAGGCGACGATGCCCCGGCGTTGGCGAGCGAGGCCAGCAGCAACACGGCCGCCTCCCGAATCTCACTGCTGTCAGGTCTCGGTTGACGCGAACCGCGATCCAGACCGAAGTGCCGATCCAAGCCGCGAATGATCAGACGATTGATGAGATATTCAAACAGGCTCACCGTGTTGTCGGCCTCGGTGAGTTCGCGGATGGTCTGGCGGAACGGCTCATACTGGCGTCGGGTCATCGACATGAGGGCAGGATGAGTCAATTCGACCAGGGGCAACCAAAGGGCGCGGGGCATTTGACGGATTTCGGCTTCGATCCGCTGCAACTCCACCAAGAGGCCGGTTTCTGCGCGTTTGGCGATGAGTTCTTCTTGGCGTGCGCGGACTTCGGGATCGTCGCTCATCATCAGAGCGTAGATCACCGCACGGGCCGAGAACGGATCGGACGCGGCTTCAAGCAGGGTGTCGGAGAAGGCCGATCGAAGGATTTCGCCGAGTTCGGCGAAGTTAGAGGGGAGGCGTCCGACCGTATCCATGAAGCGGTTGCGATTGAACCGGGGGACCGGCGGTGGGGTGGTGGCCGTGTCCTCTTCGGCGGCCAGGCCCAGCGTCGCGCCGGGGATCGACCGGCCGCCGGGTCTGCGACCACTGGGCGACGGCATTGGAATGGGCAACGGCAGCGAGCCGGTCCGCGCGCCGCGACGGCTGGGCGGATCGGGTTCGGTGATCCGCCGTCGGGTGATCGTTTTGGGGAACTGGCCGTCCCAGGTGGGATCGAGCGCGCGGATGCGGTCCTCGAGAGGGGGATGGGTGGCGAAGAGGGAAAAGATCCGCGCGATGCCGTCACTGAAAAACATGTGACTGGCTTCGGATGCGTTGGGGGCCACGATGATCGACCCTTGACTGATCGCGCCGATCTTTTTGAGCGCCCCGGCGATTCCGTGAGGGTTGCGGGTAAACTGGACTGCCGAGGCGTCGGCCAGGAACTCCCGTTGCCGCGAGATCGCCGCTTTGATGAGATTGCCGAACAGCACGCCTACCGACCCGATGATTACCAAGGCTAACCCGAACAACGCGAGACCAGCCGCGGAATTGGAATTTTTCCCGTCGCGCCGCGAGCCGGCCGAGGAATAAAACCCGGTGCGTATCAGGATTTCACCGATCTGAGCCAGCAAAAGGATGCCGGCAACCACGCCGATGAGCCGGATGTTGATCCGCATGTCGCCGTTGAGGATGTGGCTGAATTCGTGGGCGATGACCCCTTGAAGCTCGTCGCGGTCCAGCACGTCGAGCAGGCCGCGGGTGACGGCTACTGCCGCGTCGTCGGGCGAGTAACCGGCGGCGAAGGCGTTGATTCCCGGCTCCTCTTCGAGGATGAACACCTTGGGAACTGGTACGCCCGAAGCCAGCGCCATTTCCTCGACCACGTTGAGCAACCGCCGTTCGTCCGGAACACGGCTACCGGGAGGAATGGGGCGTCCGCCCAGGGCCAAGGCCACTGACTCGCCACCCGAACCCAACATAGCGATCTTGATCAAGCTGCTTAGCCCGATGATCCCCAGCGTCAAAACGGTGGTGGTGACGAAAAGACTAGGATTCCAAAGCCAATCGCCCCCATTCAACGAGGAGTCCTGGAACGGCGCAGGAGTCCCGTCGGACCCGCTCTCCGAGAACATGAACGCCGCCACCAGGTAAACTAGAAACGTGATCGTCAGGACCGCCAGGGCCATGCCGACGAACAAGATTCGGGACTGTTGGCGCGCGCGCTCTTGACGCGCAAAGAAATCGGTGGCCATCCCGCTGTCGCGCTCCCAAACAAGGGAAGGATCGTGGTGTGGTTCGAGTTCCGGTCTTGTCTTGGTTGGGTATGTTGAGGCCGGCGCGACCGGTCTCAATGGAAGGGGACTTTCCCGCCGGGTCGTTTTGAGTGACCCTCTGGTGGCTGAGAAGCAAGGCATGGGGTCGCGCCGTCCGCCTGGTCTTTGCTGGCGGTCGGCACGAACCGATTCCGGGCGTTGGTTTGTTGGCCGAGCGTCCGTTGGTTCTCGAACCCACCGTTTCGCCCCTGCCGGTTCGAGGTGGTGAGCTCAGAACGCGACCTTGGGGGCTTCGCGTTCCGCCTTGGATTCAATCTCGAAGAGTTGAGCCGGAGTGAAGTTGAGGAAGTTGGCCACCACCACGTTGGGGAAGATCTCGCGTTGGGTGTTGTACACCATCACCGCGTCGTTGTAAGCCTGGCGGGCGAAGGAGATTTTATTTTCGGTCGAGGTAAGTTCCTCCTGAAGGCTCAGCATGTTCTGATTGGCTTTGAGGTCGGGGTAGGCTTCCGAGAGGGCAAACAATCGTCCGAGGACGCCGGTGAGTTGGCCTTCGGCGGCCATCAGGGTCTTCATCGCTGCCGGGTCGCCCGGCGAGGCCGCCGCCTGACCCACCGCCGTCACTGCCGAATTGCGGGCCGCGATCACGGCCTCCAGCGTCTCCCGTTCGTGTGCCATGTAACCCTTGACGGTCTCGACCAGGTTGGGGATCAGATCATAACGCCGTTTGAGTTGCACGTCGATCTGGCTGAATGCGTTGCGGTATTGATTGCGCAGCGCTACGAGTTTGTTGTAAATCCCGACCACGAACAGCACCACCAGGATCAAAAGCACCAGTACGACAACCAGCGCGATCGACACTCCACTCATTGACAGTCTCCTTGAAGAGAGGACCTTCGACCGAGTTGATCCACTCGACCGGCCGTGTCCTCCCGATGATTCTGTGAGAAAATCAGCAAACACCGATTGGCTTACTCGCCGGCCCTTAGTCTCATCCGCAGGGCGTGGTCGCTCGGTTGCGGCGGACTCAGGCGATCCTTCTCCAAGAGGATTCGCCGGACGACATCCAATCTCGTCCCACCTCCGGTGATTCCTCGGCGATGAGTGTATCGCGGAGGTCGGTTCCGGCTCAATGACTCACGGCGGGTCCGGGCGGCGGATTGCTCGAAGCGGGCGGTGGCGGAGTCGCGTGTAGTCTTAGGTCGCGAGCAGCCGACGCGATGGCTTGGGCGGTTTGGGAGCCGGCGCGATCGACCTGGGCGTTGGCCCGCCGCATCGCCTCCACCGGGATTGTATTGACCAGGCGTCGCAGCGCCTCGACCCACTCGGGACGGTTGGCCACCCGCCGGGAAACCAGAAGCAGGGCGTCGTAAGGAGGGATCGCTTGGCGGGGGTCCTCCAGGGTCACCAGGTCGAAGGCGTCGATCCGGCCGTCGGTGGTGAAGGCGGAGATCACGTCGGCCTCGCCCCGGCGGGCGGCGTCGTAGAGGAAAGTGGGCTCGAAGGTGCGGCGATCCTTGAAACGCAGGTGGTAGTGGTCGCGCACGGCCTGCCATTCGGGACGGCCCAGGAATTCGTAATCCGATCCGAAGATCAGGTCAGGGGCGTGACGGGTGAGGTCGGCGATCGAGGCGACGCCGAGGCGTTGAGCCTGTTGACGGCGCATCGCCAAGGCGTAGGCGTTCTCGAAGCCGAGCGGGCCGATCACGGTCACGCCGTAACGTGTGGGAAGCTCGCGGGCGAGGATGTCGATGACCTCGCGGCGACCGGGCCGATCGTCGCGTTTGAGGATGTTGACCCAGAGGGTGCCCGAGTAGTCGACCGCCACGTCGATCGCGCCGCTGGCCAAGCCGTCGAACAACACGGTCGAACCCAATCCCTCGGCGCGTTCGACGCGGGTGCCGGCCTGTTCCAGAGTATCTTCGATGACACGGGCGAGGATGTATTGCTCGGTGAAATTTTTGGCTCCGATGGTCAGGACAGGACGATCGGCGGCGGGATCAGGCTCGGCGGAGGTGGCTTGGGCGGCCCGAAGCAGGTCGGGCGCGGCCAGTCCGAGCAGGGTCAGCGTCGCCAAGGCAATCAGAGCCAGGCGGGTGGAGCTGGGTCGTCGGGAGGCGGCGGCCCGTTCGATACCACCGAGGACCGCGTCGAGGATGAGGGCGAGGGCGGCGGCGGCCAAACAACCGGCCACCACCAACGCGGGGTCGCGCAGCTGCAGGCCGCGAAAGATCAGGTCGCCTAGGCAGCGTTGGCCCACCGGGGTGGCCAACGTAGCAGCTCCAACCACCTGGACGGTCGCGGTGCGGGCTCCGGCGAGGATCACCGGCGCGGCGAGGGGCAGCTGCACCGCGCGGAGAATGGTCGCGTCGGTCATGCCCAGACCGCGGGCCGATTCGACGATTTGTGGGTCTACTCCCCCCAAACCGGTGACGGTGTTGCGCAGCACCGGCAGCAGGCCATACAACGTCAGCGCCCCCAGAGCGGGCAAAAAGCCCAGGGTTGGCAGGTCACGGCCGATCAGAACACCTAAACCGGCCAGGATCGGCACGGCCAGGGCCAACAGGGCTAGGCTGGGAATCGTCTGAACCAACGAGGCCAGGCCAAGTAGCCCAGCCCGCAACCGCGGGCGGTTCAGGGACGCGACCGCCAGCGGCAAAGCCAGGCCGCCGCCCAAGGTGAGAGCCGCCAAGCTCAAGCGGAGATGGTCGGCCGCGTTGGGGGCGGAGCGGCCCAGGGCCAGCCCCACCTGTTCCAGGAACTCCCACCACAGTGTCGGCATGACGTCACTTGGCTTCATCGGTGGAAAACGCAGCACAGGATGAAACGGCGTCCGACTTGAGGATCGCCTGGGTTGATTCCCCGTCGAGGTCGCCGGGAAGGTTCGAGGATATGGGGACGGCACTTTGGGCGGACGGATCAGCCCACCCCGCCAACAAGCGGGCGTGACGCACCGGCCCGTTGAGCATCCGCTCGACGGCTGGGTGACTGGGCCGGGACACCAGTTCGCGCGGAGTGGCTAGACGAATGAGTTCGCCTTGATCCAGCACCGCGATCCGGTCGGCCAATTCCAGCGCCTCCACGAGGTCGTGGGTCACCAACACGGTGGTGAGTCCGAGGGAACGATGGACTTGAAGGAACTCGGCCCGCAACTCGTCGCGGATTTCCGGGTCTAACGCGCCGAAGGGTTCGTCCATGAGCAGAATCGAGGGCGAACCGGCTAGGGCACGGGCGAAGCCGACCCGTTGGCGTTGGCCGCCGGAGAGCGAATCGGGGAACCGTTGGGCGTAGTCCTGGGCGGGCAGGCGGATCATGGTCATTAGCTCATTGACCCGTTGACGCACCCGATCAGCAGACCAACCCAGCAATCGCGGAACAGCCGCGACATTGTCGAAGACGGTCCAGTGGGGAAACAGTCCGGAGGTTTGCACCACATGGCCAATGGTTCGCCGAAGCAGGTGGGCGGGCATCGATCGGTTGTCTCGGCCATTGATCCGGACTTCGCCCTGGCGGGGCTCGACCAGGCGGTTGATCGTTTTGAGCAGAGTGGTTTTACCCGACCCCGACCCGCCCACCAAGGCGACCAGTTCCCCCGCCGCGACCCTTAGCGATACGTTCCGCAATGCTGGTCGAGCGGGATCGTCATACCAGTGGGTGATGTTCCGAAGTTCGATCATAGCAGGATGGGGTGGGGATCGGCTGGGAGCGGGCGGGCGAACCGGTCGTCTTGGCTCCGATGAGCGGGAGGGCAAGGCGTCGGCGGGCTGTGTGTGACGTGCAGACTTGCGTGGGATCATCTGGCTCAACTGATGGAGCGGAGGGTATTGTGGACCAAAGGCGGTTCGATGTCCACTGGCTCCAAGTCGTTTGGGCGAAACATGAGGGAATTCGGCCGATGAATCCATGCGTTTCCGGCGTCGCGTTGCTGAGCCTGTTGATGGGCGGAGTTGATCCATCGTGGTGGCCGAACGCCGCAGCGGCATGGCGGACGTTGATGGTCGTGATCGCCGCCGAGCCACCGGAGTTGCGGTTCGACCCCCTGGCCTCCTATCTTCAGGCCGGTCCCGAGGAACGGATTCGGATTGTCGAGCGGCTAAGCGAGCCAACCCGGGAGCCGTCCCACGCGATCGAGTTGGGCACGTTGCTGACTGCCTGGGAGGAGGCCGATCCAGTTTTGGCCGACGCCGCGGCGCGTTCGGTTGGACGCCTGGGCGCAACGGTCGCGCTGGGGCTGGCCGAGGCGTTGCGGGCCGAACGGTTGGAGCGACGGCGGACCGCCGCCGCGGCGTTGGCAACCCTCGGGTTGGATGCGGCTCCTGCTCAGGAAGCTTTGCTCGACCTAATAGCCCGCGAACCCGATCCGGTCGCGCGCCGTCGCGCCTTGGTGGCCTTGGGGCAACTCGGCACGCTTGACGCCCAACGCCGCGGCGCGATTCGCCCAGCGCTCGAAGCGTTGCTTCACCATGCCGATCAAGAACCGGACTCGCCCCTGATTCCGCTGGCGTTGACGATTCTCGGTGGCTGGGGCGAAGATGCCGCCGCGCTGACCGGTTCGGTGAAAACGCTGCTGGATCGCAACCGGCCTGCCCCACTGCGTTTGGCGGCGGTGGAAACCCTAGGTCGGATTGGTCCGCCAGCGCGAGAGGCGATCCCCGAGTTGGTCGCGTTGCTGCGCGAGTCGGACCTTGCGTTGAGAACGGCGGCGCTAGTGTCATTGCGTCGGATCGGTCCCGAGGCGATCGGCCCACTGACAGTGGCCCTGGGAGGTGATCCTCTCTGGGCGCGGATGGCAGCGCTGGGCTTGACCTCGTTCGGTTCGCAGGCCCGCTCCGCCTCCGACGCGCTCCATCGAATGCTCAACGCCAAGGAGGCGGATCTCCGACGCGCCGCAGCCCGCGCTCTTCAAAGTATCCACGGTTCGTGATCGCGTTACCTGGGTGGGTCGGCCGAGTCGGTCGCAGCGGGGGAGGCGTGGGACGACGCAGCGGGGGTGGGAGCTGGATCGTTCGAGTCGGTTGCCAACACCGGGGTCGCGTTGTCGGTTGAGGGCGTCGGCGTGGGCTGGTGGGGCGTCGCCGGGGTTCGGAGCCGGCCCACCCACTCGGTGAAGCCCACGATCACGTCGTAAAAGACCGGCGTGAAGAACAGGCCGAAGAGGGTCACGCCGAGCATCCCTGAGAAAACCGCCACTCCCATCGGGTAACGCATTTCGACCCCCGCGCCCGTGCCAAGGATCAAGGGGACGACCCCCAGAATGAAGGCGAAGGCGGTCATGAGGATCGGTCGCAACCGCAGGCGGCAGCCCTCAACGATCGCCTCGCGGCGGGGCAGGCCCTGTTCCTGGAGCTGCTTGACGAACTCGACGATCAGAATCGCGTTCTTGGCGGCCAGACCGACTAACACCACAAAGCCAATTTGGATGAAGATGTTATTGTCCAGTCCGACCAAGGCCACCCCGGTGATCCCGGCCACTAGGCACATCGGCACGATTAGGACGATTGACAGAGGCAGCGACCAACTCTCAAACTGGGCCGCCAGCACAAGGAAGACGAATAGGGTACCTAGGCCAAAGACGAATCCTAACGTGTTGCCAGCCGTCACCTGTTGGAAGGCGATTTCGGTCCATTCAAAGCCCATCGTCCCTGGCGGCAGATTGGCCCGCGCGATCGATTCCATGAGGCCAATCGCCTGGCCCGAGGAGACACCCGGCGCGGGGCGGGCGATCACGTCGGCCGCGGGATAAATGTTGAAGTGGGAAACCAGCGACGGCCCCACGATCTCGCGCAGGTTGATCAAGGTGCCCAAGGGAACCATGTCGCCGGCGGCATTACGCACCTTCAGGCGGCCCACGTCGGCCGGGTCGATGCGGAACTCGGCGTCGGCTTGCACCTTGACCTGCCAGTTGCGGTTGAGGTAGGTGAAGTCGTTGACATAAGACGATCCCAGGTAGGTTTGCAGCGTGCCGAATACCTGGTTGAGCGGTACCTGAAGCGCCTTGGCTTTCTCTCGATCGACTTCGATGAAGTACTGGGGTTGGTCGTTGCGGAATCCGGTGTAGAGACCCTGCAAGCGGGGTTCGGCACGGGCGGCGTCGAGAATGGTCTCGACTGAGCCTTGAAGCTGGTCGAAGCCAACGCCGCCGATGTCCTGAACTTGCATCCGCAGCCCTCCGGTGGTTCCCAGCCCCTCAACTGGCGGAGCGTTGGCCACCAGCACGATGGCGTCCTCGAAGTCGCGTAATTGTTCCTCGATCCAGGCGACCAACTGGATCGCCTTGGCTTCAGCCATGCCGGCCCGTTCCTCGAACGGCTTGAAGGTGATGAAGAGGGTGCCGTAATTGGGGATCGTGGCGTTGGAGGCTACCGACAGCCCGGAAAAGCCGATGGTGTGGTCAATGGCCGGGTTGGTTCGCACGATCTTGTCCAGACGGCGCATGACCTCGGTGGTCCGTGAGAGGCTGGCTCCCTCAGGCAATCGTACTAGTA
>Ga0209017_10001712_pt1 | contig 15898 bp, 8 predicted proteins | sample YNPBryunderm2012_FD_185812 | JGI IMG/M metagenome (GOLD analysis project Ga0209017, IMG submission 185812) | Anoxygenic and chlorotrophic microbial mat microbial communities from Yellowstone National Park, USA - YNP Bryant MS undermat 2012... ... | reverse complement strand
ATAAACGTTCACATGTAGCCAAAGCGGCTTCGACTTGCTTTTTGACTTCTTCGTCCGGCGCCTCTTGACGAAGCAGGGCCAAGGCCTGGGCGGCTTTGGTGGGTTGATCGGCCCGCAAATATAACTGGCCGATCCGAAGCAATACCTCCAACCGGTCCGCGGCGGCCGGATGGGCATTCAAATACGCTTGCCAAGCCTCCGCAGCTGGGGCGGCCAAACCCCGCTCTTCCAAATCCTTGGCCGCCGTTTTCAGGACCTGGGGATCCTGGGCCGCTGTGCCGGCCATGGGCAATCGATTGGCTAGCCATACCCAAAATACAATCAACACCACCCACAGGCCGGCCAGCTCAGCAAAGACCAGCAGCCCCCAAATGCCTAACTTTCCGCCGGTTTGGATGCCGCCGGACGCCGATTCCGAACCCTCATAAAAGCCATTGGATTCCAACATAACAAACCCTTTCCTTGGAAAGCAGGACAGCAGGATAAGAGGGGAAAACCGCCCTTCGGAAAAACGCCAGGAGATTTTCCATCCCTCGGAACATACTCCGAAAGGGAACTCCTTCGGAATCACTCTTCTTCATGATTCATTATGACGGATGAAGGCCCGTTCCCCAACAGGAAAAACCGGGAAAGGTACCATTTTAGCCGATGGAGGAGACCAGTGTGTCATTCCTGCGTAAGTTGAGTGTATCCACCGGGAGTAATTACTAACACTCTGTGTGGGGTTCAGGCCAATTTTTACCCCCTCCAAGTTGACGGGCCCGTCCGGGCGGATACAGTCAAAGTTAGCAGGAATCCCGTTTATTCCCACGAAAGCGACCCGCTGGCCTAGGGACTTCTCCTCCTACTTTGGGGATTCCTTTCTGGAGGGCCGCTCTGGCTGGAATGACACCCTGAGAGGCGGTCCCTAAATTCCGTTTTTAGCCCGGAGAAAAGGTCCTCCTTCTAGCTCCAACCCTCCGAAAAACCGCACAAAACCGGGACTTTTGGTAACTGGGGATGGAGTGGAAGGATCGGCCGATGGCCTCCAGGAGAGAATATCGGGACAGCCTCTGAGTTTACGCCATCAGGGGTGAGGCGGTTTCCTGCCTCCAGCTAAATGTTACCGGGAAAGTTGTTCGTACCCGCCCGGTGGGGGGACCGGGAAAGGCGATCCCAAAACCAATCGGAGTTGCTAAGAGGAACGAACCTATTGGGGATACCCGGAAAGGCCTAGCCAAATTGTCTATTTTTTTCATTTTGTCTATTTTGCGTAGAATGTATTTTCTTCGATCCTGGAGATTGCTCTCAAATAGTACTAAAGAGGGGGCATAAAATGCATTTTTGTGGGGGAGGCTATTCCCACGGTAACCAATGCCCTTCCATGTCCCTACTTTCTGAGGGCAATAAAATACCCTGTTTTGGGGGATATGAAACTTGGTGGCACGATTTGCTCTTGGCTGTTGCCCAGGACACGGAAATAGGCCTGCAACGCCGGGAGGGCAGGAAGCCCGATTTGACCTTTGCCGGGTTTGTCCCGGAGAGCTAGAATGAACAACAGATGACAACAGCCCTTTCGGCATCGGCCAGGCCCGGCCAACTTGCTCAGTTGGCCGACTGCCTCCTGCAGCAGGAAGGCTTCGCCCAAGTGGTGGCCAGCCTCCAGGCCGGGCATGCCGCCACGTTGGACGGAGTCTGGGGCTCGGCCTGCGCGCTGGTGGTGGCTGCTATGGAAGCCCATGCTCCGGGGCCTCTGCTGGTTGTTACCCCCCAGCCGGAAGATGCAGAAGATTTTCTAGAAGACCTGGACCTGTTTCTGCCCGTCGAACGAACCCCCCGGCAACTGTTTCCGGCGCTGGAACATCTGCCCGAGGAAGTGGAGGCAACGGATGAATCGTTTGGCCAGCGTCTGCGCGTGCTCAAACTGCTCCGAACGGATGGTTGTCCCAAGGTGGTGGTAGGGCCGATTCAGGCCCTTTTGCAACCGGTGCCGCAACCGACCCAGCTGCAGGCCCACAGCCGAATGCTTCGGGTGGGCATGAGCTGGGAATTGGAAGAGTTGATCGGGTGGCTCCAGGCCGAGGGGTTCCAGCGGATGACCGCCGTAGCCCTGTCGGGGGAGTTTTCGGTCCGGGGCGGCCTGGTGGATGTGTTTCCTCCGGATGCCGAACTGCCTGTGCGCATCGAATTCTTTGGCGATCAGATCGACTCCATCCGGCAGTTCGAGGTGGCCAACCAGCGAAGTATCCGCCCGTTGGACCAAACAGAGATTACCGGTCTGCGGGTGATCGAAAATCCACACGGCCTGCTGGCCGATTATCTGCCCGAATCGACCTGGGTGGTGCTGGTGGAACCGGGCGAACTGGAACGTACCGCGCAACAATACCGGCAACGCCTCGTCAAGCCGGAAAAAGTTTTTACGTATCTAGATGTTCTCCAACGGCTGATCCAATTTCCGTCGGTAACCGTTTCGGCCGTGGCGGCCAGTTCCTGGGAGACGACCTGTCGGCTGAAGATCGAATCGGTAGAGCGGTTTACCGGGGATGTGCACCGGGTGCGGGAAGAATTGGATTCGGTCGGCGCTGATCAGGAGGTCTATCTGGTTTGCGACACGGAGGCGGAAGTTGGGCGGCTGAAAGAGCTGTTCCAGGAGAGCCGATTGGCTCGGCAAGGCCTGTTGCATTTTGTGCTGGGGAAACTCCACCGGGGTTTTCGTCTGGTACCGGAACGGGTGGTGCTAGTCTCCAGCAGCGAGCTTTTCCGTCGGGAGGAAATCCGTCGGCCGGTGGCGCGGCATTTGGGCAAGGTGATCGACAGTTTCCTGGAACTGCGCGAAGGGGAGTTGGTTGTCCATGTGGCCCATGGGATCGCCCGGTATCGGGGCCTGCAGATTCTGGAGAAGGACAGCCAGGTGGAAGAGCACCTGGTGTTAGAATTTGCAGAGGGAACGAAACTTTATGTCCCGGTATCGAAGATCGGGCTAGTGCAGAAATATGTAGGCGGCACGAAGGCCCGGCCCCGATTGGCGAAACTGGGCGGTCGGCTCTGGGCCCGGCAGAAAAAAACCGTTGAAAAGGCCGTTACCGATCTGGCCGCCGAAATGCTTCAGTTGCAAGCCAAACGGGCCGCCCTGCCCGGCATTAGTTTCCCTCCGGATGGCCCTTGGCAACACGAATTCGATGCTTCCTTCCCCTATCCGGAAACGCCGGATCAACTGGCCGCCATCCAGGCCGTCAAACAAGATATGGAGTCCTCTCGGCCGATGGATCGGCTGCTCTGTGGGGACGTGGGCTACGGCAAAACGGAAGTGGCGATGCGGGCGGCCTTCAAAGCCGTCTGCGCCGGCTACCAGGTGGCCATGCTCGTGCCGACCACCATCTTGGCCGAACAACACCTGCGCACCTTCACCAGCCGAATGGCCGAGTTCCCTATCCGTATTGCCGTGCTTTCCCGGTTTGTGCCCCGCCGCCAGCAGGAACAAATCCTGGACGACTTGGCCGCCGGCCGAATCGACATCATCATCGGCACCCATCGGCTCGTGCAGCCGGATGTCCGCTTCCATAATCTGGGCCTGGTGATCATCGACGAAGAGCAGCGATTTGGCGTGGAGCTGAAGGAGCGGTTCAAACGGTTTCGGGAAATGGCCGACGTGCTGACCATGACCGCCACGCCGATTCCCCGGACGTTGCACATGGCCTTGGTGGGGCTTCGGGATATTTCGAACCTGCAAACGCCACCTGCGGAACGCTTGGCCGTGGAAACCCATGTATGCCGATTCGATCCAGAGTTGATCCGTCATGCGGTGCTTCGGGAACTGAACCGGAACGGGCAAGTTTTCTTCGTGCACAATCGGGTGGCGGACATCCAGGAAATGGCCGTCCTGTTGCAGGAGATCGTGCCGGAGGCCTCGCTGCGGATCGGCCATGCCCAGATGCCCGAAGAGGAGCTGGAGCAGGTGATGCTGGATTTTATCGACCACCGGTTTGATATACTTTTATGCACTACTATCATTGAAAGCGGCCTGGACATCCCGAACGTCAATACCATCTTTATCAACGAAGCGGACCGTTACGGCCTGGCCGACCTCCATCAACTCAGAGGACGCGTCGGCCGGTATAAACATCGGGCCTACTGCTATCTGCTGATCCACCCGGAGCGGTACATTTCGCCGAATGCCGCCCGGCGGCTGCGAGCCATCGAAGAATATAGCCATCTGGGAGCTGGCTTTGCCATCGCTATGCGGGACCTGGAAATCCGAGGGGCCGGCAATATCCTGGGCCGGGAACAAAGCGGCCATATTGCGATGGTCGGCTATGAACTGTATTGCCAATTGCTGGAGCAAGCCATAGCCCGGCTCAAACGCCAACCGATCCAAACCCTGGAAGTGGATATCGACCTGCCGGGGGCCGCCTACCTGCCCAGAACCTATGTGCCCGACATGCGACTGAAAATGGACCTGTATCGTCGGCTGGCACGGGCCGAAACTTACCAAGACCTGGAAATCCTCCGGACCGAAATGCAGGACCGGTTTGGCCCTTTGCCGCCGGAGGTCCAGCGATTGCTCCGGGTGCATGAAATTCGGATTGCTGCCCAGCGGTGGTATCTGTCGGCCATTCGGATGGAGCGGCATGATCTGGACATGCCCTATGTGGTGTTTGTGTATCGGGTGGAGTCGTTGGTGCGGCATTTGGCCAAATTGAGCCGGGGTCGGCTCCGGATCGTGGATTCCCAAACTGCCTATCTTCCCTTGCCAAAAGAAGTTACGGAACCGGACGAAATCCTCCGCCTGGTGAAAATGCTGTTGCAATCGGAGGAAAAGGTTCCTTATAATCCGGCCGGGTCTGCCCGATAAGCCCAAACCTTGAAGCCTGACCCTGGAAGTCTGAACCGTTAAGCCCGAATCGTTTGGGTGCCCCCCGAATGGGGGCCGGTAAAACTTGCCGGATTTTCTCTTCGGATTTTCGTGCAGGAAGGTTCCAAGCGGTCTGGGTTGACTGGATCCGCCCGGCCAAGCCCCTACAACTTGTAGTGGGTAAGATCGGCTGGCACCCCCCGATTGTGGGAATTCCTTCCGGTGGATGCGGTCAACCGAGGAAAGGGTGTCGTTTGAGGTAAAGATTTCCCCCAATGAAGGGGGTCCGGATGGGATAGGAAGAGGCTGTGGCCCGGCATTGTTATGGAACTGTGCTGTTTTTAGCCAGCCTGGGAGCGGTCGTGGTATGTCTTCGGCCGCAGTGGGGTGCCCGGGTGTTGGCCCGGATTGAAAGTTGGGCCCAGAAGGCCCAGGCTGCCTCCCCCTCAGAGGAATCCGAATCCCCCATCTATGTGTATTCACCCAGGCAGTCTCCTCCTCTTCCCCCGGGAGAAATTACCCCCCCACCTAAACCCAGTTCCGGAGGGCAGGCATCTGAGTGGCCCAGTCAGCCGAGTACCTCTGCTTTTCCAGAATCCCGTCCCCCTTCCCGTGTAGGATCCAGTGTTTATTCTTGGACTCCGAAAACGCCCGAGCAGCGGGGGCTTCGGACAGCAGGCATTGCCCCAGAAGCCGGTACGGATTCCCGGACTCCGAAAATAGCACATTCCGGGGATGGCTACCCCCCCGGAATGTCGACTTTTTCTGATTCTGAGCAGATTATTCCAGGGGAAACCGTCCCTTATGAGCCTCCCGAAGAGGTTCCCCCGAGACCCCGGTTGGATCGGGGGCTGGCTGAAAGTCCGGCAGAACCTGGCAGCCCCCCCCAAAGAGGGGATATGGCGGAAAGAGGAGCCAGAACCGAAAGCGGGGCAGCCCCCCAAAATAGAATACTTTCAAATAACCCATACATCGAAAGAGGGGATTCGGAGCGAAATAGCCCCCCAGAATCCCCCAAATGGTGGGGTCGCCCTTCCGCCACCCCGAAGGATACCGCCGACAGTATCCCCCCCGGTTCCCTTCCCAGCAGTGGCCAGGATGGCCCCCAATCGCTTCCCGGATCGCCTCTCGACCACCGAATCCCAGCAGCAGGTGGCCCTGAGAGGGCAGTGGCGTTTTCCGAATCGGATTTTTCCGAACCTGATTTTTCCCCCCAGTCGGCAGCGCAATCCCTCCAGGGGTCAGCTCAACCGGGGGAGAAGATCCCCTGCCAAGGCGCCGCAGTGCTGGGCCGGGTGGGTTCCGATGTGGTCCTAATGAGTGATCTGTGGGTAACCGCAGAACAGTTTTTGATTTCGATTTACTGGCGGCAGAGGGGCCAAGAGGCGGGGTTCCCTCCGCCCTCGGCCGAAGAAATCTTGGTCCAGAGAGAATCTTTTGTTCAAAGCCAGTTTTCCAACCTGCTTCGGCAATTGGTGGATGCGAAGTTGGCTTATTATGACGCCCTGGCTACGGTCCCCCAAGAGGCCGTCAAAAACATGGAAGACCAGGTGGCCCGGCACTTTGAGAAAGTGGAATTGCCTAAATTCTTGGCCTTTTATCAGGTGAAAACCTACCAGGAGTTGGACGGCCGGCTCCGGCAGGGAGGGACTTCCGTAGCACGGCATCGGCGGCTGTATTTTGAGCGGACGTTGGCAGCCCAGTGGCTTGCCCAGAAGGTCAAAGTGAACGAAGAGATCGGCTACGAGGAGATGTGGGCTTGGTATCAGGAGCATTTGACGGAGTTTGAGCAGCCGGCCCGAGCCCGATGGGAGCAGATCAGTGTCCGCATATCCAAATATCCAAGCCGACAGGCCGCCTGGGCTGCCCTGGCCCACGCGGGCAATCAGGTGTTGGACGGCCGCCCGTTTGGTGAGGTGGCCCGGCAATTTTCCGACGCCCCCAATGCCGACCAAGGCGGATGGCGGGATTGGACTACCCAGGGCAGCCTCCGGTCGGAAATCCTGGATCAGGCTCTTTTTAGCCTACCGGTCGGCGCCATGAGCCCCATCCTGGAAGACGGCGATTGGTTGCATATTGTGCGGGTGATCGAACGGCAAGAGGCGCGGCGCATCCCGTTTGAACAGGCCCAGGTGAAAATCCGTGAGGAAATCCGCAAACAGCGCACGCAAATTCAGCATCAGGCTTATCTGGACCAATTGCGGCAGCGGGTGCCGGTTTGGACCGTTCAGGACCAGCGGCCCGGCCGATCCCGCACCGCCTCGCTCCCGCCCGGCATAGCATCCGATGCCGACACTTTTTAGGAACCATTCGTTTTTAGGAACCACTCCCATTTTTTAGGAAATACCGGCCTTTTTTAGGAAACGGAAGAAGAGGGGTTATTGGTCGGAGTCGGGGGTTGATCTTGTCCGGCCCGCCAACGGAGGTAGGCATCAAGAAACGGCTGGATATCGCCGTCGAGCACCCGGTGGAAATCGGTAACCATATATCCGGTCCGGGCATCTTTGACACGTTGTTCGGGGTGGAGGAAATAGCTGCGGATTTGGGAGCCGAAGCCAACCTTGGGCATTTGTTTATATTTGGCCATTTGCTCGGCCTCCCGTTTTTCTTCTTCCATGCGGGCCAGCCGCGCTCGGAGCATCCGCATGGCCGTGGCCCGATTTTGATGTTGGCTCCGCTCGCTTTGGCAGGCCACCACAATGCCGGTCGGAATATGGATGAGGCGGACAGCACTGGATGTTTTGTTTACATGTTGACCGCCCGGCCCGCTGGACCGAAACACCTGCTCCTCGATATCTTCTTCTCGGATTTCGATCTCTTTGTCGTCGATAATTTCCGGCGTCACGTCCACGGCGGCAAAACTGGTCTGGCGTTTGCCCTCCGCATTAAAGGGGCTAATCCGCACGAGCCGATGGATGCCCGATTCCCCTTTTAAGTAGCCATAGACCATCGGTCCTCGAATGGCAATGGTGGCACTGGCAATGCCGGCCGGGTCGTTATCCTGGCGATCCAGGATTTCGACCTCATAGTCCTGCCCTTTGGCCCAGTTGATGTACATACGCAGAAGCATTTCTGCCCAATCGGCGGCGTCAGTTCCGCCGTCCCGGGCATGAATGCTCACAATGGCGGAATGGCTATCCCGAGGCCCGTTGAGCAGCGCCTTGGTCTCTAGATCTTTCAGTTGGGCTTCTAGGTGCTCCAAAGTGGGAGGCACTTCGGCGGCCAGTTCGGCATCTTCCTCGGCCATTTCCAGCAGAGCTTGGAGGTCTTCCACCTGCCGGGCCAGCGCCTCCATCGGTTTCAGAATGGCCTTGAGCGCTTTGAGTTCTGAAACGATGGCCTGCACCTGTTCGGGGCGATTCCAGAAATCCGGCTGGGCCATCTGCTGTTCCAGCGCTTCGGCCCGTGTCTTTCGCCCGACGTAGTCAAAGAGAGTCCTGCAACTGTTTCAGCCGCTCTCGAATCCCCTCCGCCCGATCCAACCATTCTCGTTCCATGCCGTTTGTTTCCTCCTAAAAAGAAAGCAAACCACACCAAGAAATTATACTCTCCCTATTGTTCCCAAGAGAAGGCTATTTCCTGAAGATGAAGCCCAGGGACCCAGGCGATAGGGGGAGGTTAGGGTTCATCTGGTTCCAGCAGGCCCAAGCGCCAGGGGATTTGGCCATAGGGTTTACCAGCCCGCTCTTGGTCCAGAACCCCCTGGAAGAGGAAGCGGAGGTTGTTTGGCTCTACTTCCAGGTGTTCGTCCACGCCGCAGCGGAGGAGTTCGCCGTGGCTGATGCAGTCGGTCCATCGGACGCCGGTGTGCTGGACGTTCTTCATGCTGGCAAACGACCGGTCCCGCTCAGCGGCCAGGGGCGTCCAAGGGCCTTGGAGCCGATCGGCCAGATACGCTTTGTAATATCGCCAGCCGTGCCCGGCCTGAGCTTCGATCAGAGCTAAATATTTTTGCATGCCTCGAATTTTATACACGTGGGCGGCTTCGAAAATATCCGCCCGGATAGCCAGCATAGGTTCCGACCATCCGTGAGGGAAATCTTCCAGTTGGGTCTCTTCCCGCCACAGCCGGCCGTCCAACGTGGTGAAAAAAAGATGGGCGTGCTTGTCGTCGCAGATGATCCAGAAGTCCAGCCCGGCTTTGCCGTCGGCCGGTCTGGCTCGTAGCGGTTTCAGGTGACTCCAGGAGGCCGGATCGGCCAGGTTTTCCGTGGTGGCAAAGGCCGCTCCGTATTTCGGGTCCCAGCTCGGGTCGCTGGCCTGGCAGATAAGATACCACTTTTTGTGCGGCGTAAAATAGAACACCTCCGGGGCACAGAAAAAGCCCTCATGATTCTGAAGCCGAACCCGCCGGGCTCTGTTGGCCTCTTGCCAATCCTGGAAACTTAAATATTCAATCTGATGGGTCCGTTTTTGGCCTCGCACCGTACAGAACAAATGCCATCGCTCCTGGTAAAACACGATGCTCGGATCTTTGACGCTGTAGCAGATATCTCCTTCTGGCTGGACGGGTTCGACAAGCGGCGGTCCCAGGCGCCAGGAAAACCGGCCCTCCCAAAGTGCCTTCAGAGCCGCTTTGGTCTCTGTCGAATCGGCCGGAGCGGAAGATGGTATAGGGATCATCTGATCCTCTTCTGCGGAGGCCTCCCTGTCCCATAGACGACTTCCGTCGGGAAAGTTTCCGGCAGTTTTAGGACCGGGTTTCTGACCGATAAGATTCTTTTGATCTCCTGTAAAATTATTTACCTTTCGATACCACTGCACGAGTTCCGGCAGGCAGACCCGTATATACGGCTCGTCGCAGGCAGGAGTGTCCCGACCGGCATCGGCCACCCACATCTCCAGCGTCTCCGGCGAAAAGATCGCATTATGCAGGTTGCTAGCCATCGCCACCGGACGTTTGATGATCTGGATCATGCGCTGCAGGTCGATTTGGCCATAGTGTTCCTGAAGCCGCTGGCTGAGCACCTGGGCACGGGTATCGCCGGAAATGAAGACCGTATCCTCCGGCACACGGGGAAGCAGGGGATGCTGCTGGCCGGGCCGAAGCACCAGCAGTTCTTTGGGCGTGGCCCGCACGGCGGCCATGTTCCGATGCTTGTCGCTCAGCACATAGTAATATTCACAGGTGCGGGGGGTTTTGCGGAAGATTTCCAGGGCTTCTTCCACGGTGCTGGCCCGTTCCATGATCTCTCGCATCAGGAAGGTCATGGGCATACCGTCCCAATCGCCTTCGCCCCGGCCGCCCATTTCGCCGATGGCCAAGCCACGCTCATTCATGCACGTTACCGTGCCGAGAAACCCGGCATATCCGAGGCTTATCCAGGCGTTATAGCCGTCCGGGATGAACACTTGCACCACGGCGGCCTGTTGCAGGTGGATGTCCCGCATGTAATCTAGGACCCGGGCATGATAGACCCGGCCATCCTTGCTCGCCTTTCCTCGCACGGCCACCCCGCTGCAATGGAACCGTTCGGGAAACAGATTGGCCAATCGGCCGTCCCGCTGCGAGATTCCGGCGGCTAGGCTGGCCGCATCGATCTCCTCGAAAAATCGTTTCGGAATAAACGGACTGGTTCGCTGATGGATCTGGTCCATCAGGTCCAGGAACCATCGGCCGCTCTGGATGGTATCCAAGCCGCCCACCATGTACAAAACTCGGGCGGTTAACGACCGGGCCTTTTCGGCTAGCAGCGTCCCATGCGCCCGGCCCATCTCCGTGGGACTGCCGTGAACGATGAGGATGGTTTTGCCTTCCAGGCGGGCCAACACGCCGTGGCCAGCCGGGTCTTTGGCCACCAGCTCTGGCTCAGGAAAGGATCGATTCGCAGATGCCGAGGGTTGTGGCTGCGCCGATGGATCGGCCGAAGCGGGGGTAGGCACTCCTTCGGCGCCCCCTAAGGACGTCCAACCCAAAAAAGCCACTACGAACCCAATCCGAACCATAAAGCTCCTAAAGCCTTTTGTTCCCGCCATGCCTTCATCTCCCTTGCTTACCGGAAACGGATCTTTTCTTTATCTGCTAGAGTTTATTCGGTCTTTTCCATGAGGAATTCGACGATGGCCGACCAAATGCGGATCAAATCTTCTGGATCGACCTGCTGGACGGGCCGATCGGGCGGGTCAAACAGCGGCGCCGGGGCCGGGCCATCCACCTGCCAGCCATGCACGGTGATCTTCGCCTGAAACTTATTCACCGAAAGTTCCAGTCGGCTAGGCCGACCCTCCGGCGTCAAATGGATTTGGAGGGTGTTTTGTATTTTATCTTTTTGCCGGAGCCGGAGGATGCGTCCTGAGGGGGCTGAGCCAGGCAGAGCTGAACCGGGTTTTTCCGCTGGTGCGGCCGGTGGGGCCGATGCCTTTTCTGTCTCCAAGGGCGTCTGGGGTTTTCCCTCCGGGGTGCTGTGCGGTTTTCTTTCGGGAAGCAACGGCGGTTTTTCCTCCGAGGGCGTGGGCACCAGTTCGGCTTCCACCAGGGATTCCACCAAACTGGGCATTTGAGCTAGGCCTTGCAGGGCGGCCGTCCAGGCTTTCAGCCGCACCAGATGCCGGTCCGGCACAAATTGCAACGGATTCCGTCGCTGGGGTCCGGTGGGTGGTTCCTGGCCAGTTTGAGACCGGCCCACAAAGACCCGCTCCTTGGCGGCCAACCACGGCCGATCGCCTTGGCCGAGTTCCGCTTCGGGTAGGCCGGCAATTTTCACCTCCAAACGGAACCGATATTCAGCGCCCCGAATCCAGCGGAGTCGGCCTTCGTATTTTTTCCCGGCAGGATCGACCACCTCGGCCGATAAGTCCAACAGATGACATCGGCCTTCGGCAGGGTCTTTCAGCAGAATGGTGATCCCTTGTTGGAGCAAAGCGGCCAAAACCTGCGGCGGCGACTCCTCACCCGGCCGCTTTCCCACCCCCGGCAGGACGGCAGGCGGTTTGGCCTCGGCAGGCAAATCCTGGGCGAAAAAGGCGACCGTCCGTTCCAATGTCTCCGGCAATGCCGCTATGGCCGTGTAATGGCCTAAACCGTGCAGCCAGATGACTCGATCGGCCATACCGAGGGCGGCGGCCAATTTTTCCGTGCACGGCCGGGGGATGACTTCATCCTGGTCGGCATTGACCATAAGGACCCGGCCTGCCTGCGCCCGCTGGCGTAAATCCGGCGCATACCGGAGCGGATCGATCTCTGCGAGGGCTTTCTCCATTTTTTGTCGCTCTGCGGGCGGTAAGGATTCCAGAAACTGACGCAAAGGCCGGGCTTCCCGACAATGAGAAATGATCCTTAGCAGATCACCGCCAGCCAGGATCAAGGCGGCCCGATGGACCCTGGAGTCCGCCCCGGCTGTACTGGCCCCCACAATGCCGCCTAAGCTGATGCCGGCCAGGCTGATTTTGTTGGGGTCCACTTCCGGCCGGGCGGCCAGAACGTCGATGGTGCGTCGGCAGTCGGCCAGTGCCTGCGGCAATGCCTGGACGAAAAGTTCCGGTTCCTTCAGGAGTCGCTTCCGACCGCCCGCCGGCGCCCGCTCGTCATAATAGGGCAGCTTGAACATCAGTGCCGGAATGCCCCGCAGGGCCAACGTCCTACACAAAAGCCGCTCCAACTCATAATTGCCGTTCAAAATGTGCAGTACGATCACCGCCGGCCGGGCCGGCCCTGTCTCTGCCCTGTCCGGCAGATAATATTCGGCCGGGATCGTATTATTTTCCACCACCGGCGTCTGGATGGGCGAGGGATACCTGAGCCGATACACCCGAAAACCCCCCTCGCTCTTTTGGAATTCGATTTGGCAGGAGCACGGTTGACCGTCAAAGGTGTTCGGCACGCTGAACAGAGCCGAAGTCCCCGAAGCGGCCTCTTGGGCAGGGGATTCCTCTTTGCCAGGGGATTTGCCTTTGCCAGGGGAAGGGACTCCCCCAAAGGAGGGGGCTTGGCCAGAGCAGAGGGCTTGGCGAGGAGAGGCTGGTTTGCCAGGAGATTCCTCTTTGCCAGAGGATGTGTCTTTGCCCGGGGAAAAGGCTTTGCCAGGAACTTCCTTTTGGGCAGGAAGTTCTTTTGAGCGGGCAGGTTCCTCCGGAGCAAGCCGACGAAGCTCCACTTTGCGCACCGCGCCGGTGGTTCGCCAGGTGCAGATGCCGAACGGGCGCATCGGTTCCTGATCCCATCGGATGGAAAGCTTCCGATCCGGATACTCGAAATCGACCAGTTTTTCGCGATCGATCCAGACCTGGATTTTGCGGTCGGTTACCCGGAGGCGGATGGAGTACCAGTGGCCTTTTTCAAAATCGTAGATGCGGGCGGTTTCGTTTTCGGCGGCGGGTTCGCCGTCGATGTTCGACAGCCCCACCGTACTGCCGCCCCAACCGCCTACGATGAGCGAACAATCGGCCTGGCCCACCGGAAACACCAGGCCGCAGAAGAAGTCATCGCCTTCCACCCGACAGGCTTCGATCAGCACTTCATAATGGGAGCGTGGAAATGGGCCGGTCCATCGGATGCCGGTAAACGGTTCGCCTTGGCCCAACCGAATTTGGCCGTCCCGCACTTCCACTTTGCCGTGGCCTTTAAAGGCCAGTTCCTCCAGGACTTTCCAGCCGGCCAAGGAGCGGCCGTCGAAAAGCTCTTTGGCCTGCGAGGGCAACTTCTGAGGTTTTGGGGGTTTTTCGGATGGAGATGGAGCTTGCTCGGCGGCTTCTGGTGGAGATGGGGCCTGCTCGACCGCTTTGGGGCCATCTGGCGGCGGGGCAGCTCCTGGGGAAGACGGAGCCTGGGCAACCGCTTCTGAGGGAAATAGGCTCTCCTCGGCAGCTTCTGGTAGAGATGGGACCTGGTCGGCACTCGGAAGGGTACCTACACCCGGAAGGAAAACCCCAGCCGGAGGGGTAACCACGGCGAAGCCGATCTGGAAGGCTTTCCCAGGCCAACCGAAACCTCCCCCAAGAACCCCGCCAGTTCCTAAAAGCCAAAAGACTCCTAAAAAGCACGCTCTCCACCTCCGAAGTTCGGGTTGGGAGCCGAACAATTTCGGCCATAAAGATAAGCACGGCGCTGCCATGGGGACCTCCCGAAGCAAGCATAGATAGATTGGTGAGACGGAAAATGGATCGATGTTAAAGAAGCGGACATGGGACAGAGCGGTATAAGAAGGACAAAGATAACGGTCTGGGTTAAAGAAGTATTCGTGGCGAGAGTACCTATATTATGGTACTATGGGAAAAGTAGAGAGTAGAGAGAAGAACTAGAGCATGGGAGGTGCGAACACGGAGAGTAGGGAGGCGGGCCTTTTACGAGAAGGATGGTGGGGCGAAACACATCGGGAGGCTGGGTGGGGGGCAAAAAAATGGCCCAGCCGAGCGCCTCCGGGCGCTGGCTGGGAAGACAAAGGGTCAGTTGGGCGCAAAAAAACGGCCCAGCCGAAGTATGCTTCGACTGGGCCGGGGATATGTTTTGGGAATAGCCGAGGAAGCCGATCGGCTTTACGGAACCGCCCCATATAGATGGTAGGTCCGAGGTCGTGAGGCTCGGACCGGAGCCATCCTTAGAAAGGAGGTGATCCAGCCGCAGGTTCCCCTACGGCTACCTTGTTACGACTTAGTCCCCATCGCGGAGTTCATCTTCGGCGCCTGCCTCCCTCTTGCGAGGGTTAGCTTGGCGACTTCGGATGCCCCCCACTTTGGTGGCTTGACGGGCGGTGTGTACAAGGCTCAGGAACACATTCACCGCGGCATGCTGATCCGCGATTACTAGCGATTCCGGCTTCATGCAGGCGGGTTGCAGCCTGCAATCTGAACTGGGCCGCGCTTTTTGGGATTTGCTCCCCCTCGCGGGTTGGCGTCCCTTTGTACGCGGCATTGTAGGACGTGTGTAGCCCTGGTCATAAGGGCCATGAGGACTTGACGTCATCCCCACCTTCCTCCGGCTTAACGCCGGCAGTCTCGCTAGAGTGCTCGGCATGACCCGGTGGCAACTAGCGACAGGGGTTTCGCTCGTTAAGGGACTTAACCCGACATCTCACGACACGAGCTGACGACAGCCATGCAGCACCTGTGCCCGTTCCACCCTTGCGGGCGTACCCCACTTTCGTGGGGATAATCCGGGCATGTCAAGACCAGGATAAGGTTTTTCGCGTAGCCTCGAATTAAACCACATCCTCCACCGCTTGTGTGAGCCCCCGTCAATTCCTTTGAGTTTCAGCCTTGCGGCCATACTCCCCAGGCGGAGCACTTAACGCTTTCGCTTCGGCCAGAAGGCTATGGGGGACCCTCCGGCCAAGTGCTCATCGTTTACGGCTAGGACTACCGGGGTATCTAATCCCGTTCGCTCCCCTAGCTTTCGTGCCTCAGCGTCAGGAAAGACCCAGTGAGCCGCCTTCGCCTCCGGTGTTCCTTAGGATATCAACGCATTTCACCGCTCCACCCTAAGTTCCGCTCACCTCTCTCTCCCTCGAGCCGAGCAGTTTTGGGCGCAATTCCTCGGTTGAGCCGAGGGCTTTCACACCCAACTTACTCGGCCGCCTACGCACCCTTTAAGCCCAGTGATACCGAATAACGTTTGGACGGTTCGTCTTACCGCGGCTGCTGGCACGAACTTAGCCCGTCCTTCCTCTGCGGATCAGTCAACCTAGGGGGAGAGCCCCCTAGGATTTCTTCCCCGCCGACAGCGGTTTACAACCCGAAGGCCTTCATCCCGCACGCGGCGTCGCTCGGTCAGGCTTGCGCCCATTGCCGAAGATTCTCGACTGCAGCCACCCGTAGGTGTCTGGGCAGTGTCTCAGTCCCAGTGTCCGGGGACATGCTCTCACACCCCGTACCCATCTTCGCCTTGGTAGGCCATTACCCTACCAACTAGCTAATAGGACGTAAGCCCCTCCCCCGGCGGAATCGCACCCTTTGGTCCGAAGACGTTATCCGGTATTACCCACAGTTTCCCGTGGCTATCCCGGTCCGGGGGGTAGGTAACCTACGCATTACTGACCCTTTCGCCGCTCTCGCCCCCCTTGCGGAGGACTACCGCACGACTTGCATGCCTAATCCACGCCGCCAACGTTCATTCTGAGCCAGGATCAAACCCTT
>Ga0209017_10001709_pt1 | contig 15918 bp, 8 predicted proteins | sample YNPBryunderm2012_FD_185812 | JGI IMG/M metagenome (GOLD analysis project Ga0209017, IMG submission 185812) | Anoxygenic and chlorotrophic microbial mat microbial communities from Yellowstone National Park, USA - YNP Bryant MS undermat 2012... ... | reverse complement strand
GGCCGATAGATTCTGGGTGCGGCATCGGCCTCTTGAAGGAGCATGCGGTGGTTTTGGGGGTTGGAAGAGCCAAAAGGGCTGCCCAGCCGACGATCAGCGGGGGAAGGGTAACAGCGGATGGGCAGCGGTCAGCGTTTTGGAAGGCGGCCTACCGCTGGGCCTTCTCTGTGGGTATACCTGTGTCGTCATCTGCCCTGCGGCGCTCAGCTCTAAGGTGGATTCACTCATGAAAAAGGCCATGCAACGTTCCTGGCTGGTGGTTGGCTTGGTGGGGCTGTGGCTCTGGCTGGGGGCCGGCCAGGCCGTAGGACAGCCTGCGGCCGGGATTCTCCGACAGGTTTGGTTGGGCATTGGCGGAGTAACCGTGGCGGATCTCACCAATGCACCGGCGTTTCCGAACAATCCGACGTTCGAGGAGGTGCTCACAAACGCTTTCGAGACTCCCACGGACGTGTACGACAATTACGGCCAGCGCCTGCAGGCGTTGATCGTACCTCCCGTGACGGGCAATTACCGGTTTTGGATTGCCAGCGACGACGCCTCGCAACTCTACCTGAGCACGAACGACAACCCAGCCAACAAGCGATTGATCGCCCAAGTGGTTGGGTGGACCCCTTCGCGGCAGTGGGGTTGGGAGACCGGACAGCAGTCCGCTCTGGTCCCGTTGGTGGCAGGGCAGCGCTATTACATCGAGGCGCTGATGAAGGAGGGTTGGGGCGGGGACAACCTGGCGGTCCGTTGGCAGTTGCCCAATGGCACGATCGAGGAACCGATCCCGGCCTCGCGTTGCATTCCCTACGGTCTGGGACCTCCGGTGATTACGCGGCAGCCCACGAATGCAACGGTGGTGGAGGGTGCTCATGCAGGGTTTCAGGTGGAACTGGCACGGGCGGTGGGCGCCACCTATCAATGGAAACGGAACGGGACCAACCTCCCGGGAGCGACCTCGGCCAGTTTACTGTTCGGGCCGGTCCGGCTCTCGGACAGTGGCAGCACCTTCGTCTGCGCCGTCACGAACGCATCCGGTTGGACCAACAGCGCGACTGCGGTGTTGACCGTTTTGGCGGATACCAACCCTCCGACGCTGGTGGGGGTGCGGAACCTGGGTGATCCCACCTTGTTGATGGTCACCTTTTCCGAGCCGGTCGAGGCGGCCACGGCGGGGAATCCTGCGAACTACGCGCTCAGCCATGGGGTCAGGGTTCAGGGTGTGGTTTTGATGGAGGACCCTGCGATCGTGGCATTGCGTACCAGTCCAATGACGCCGGGGCCCATTTATGTCCTGACGGTGAACAATGTACGGGATCGGGCCCAGAATCCCAACACTATCCCGCCCAATAGCCAGCAGTCATTTACGGTGGGTTATACGCCGTTGGAGATGGGGGTGGTCCGGGGCACTAATGAACCGCCCGGGCCTTCGAGTCGACGCACGGCTCTGGCCATCACCGAGATCATGTACCATCCGACGAATCGTCCGGATGGACGGAATCTCGAATTCATCGAGTTGTACAACAGCGGGTTGTGGGCGGAGGATCTCAGCGGGTACCGCCTGAGCGGAGATGTCGATTACACCTTTCCTCCGGGCACGACCCTCCCGGCCAGGGGCTATTTGGTCGTCGCTGCCAATCCCGCGGATGTTCAGGCAGTTTACGGACTGACCGGTGTTCTGGGCCCCCTGACCAACGCCAACGCCGATCCCACAAATGTCCTGCCCAACGGAGGCGGGCGCATCCGGCTCCGGGACGAGCTGGGCACGGTTCTATTGGAGGTCAATTACGACGATGCGGATCCGTGGCCGGTGGCAGCCGACGGCGCGGGCCACTCGCTGGTGTTGGCACGTCCCTCCTACGGTGAGGACGATCCGTGGGCGTGGTCGGCCAGCGACCGCGTGGGCGGTTCGCCCGGCCAGCGGGATCTACCTTCCGGGCATCCCTGGGCGACGATTGTGATCAATGAGATTTTGGCGCACACGGATGCACCTTGGGTGGATTTTGTCGAGTTGTTCAACTACGGCTCCAGCGTCGTCGATTTGAGCGGCTGCATCCTCACGGACGATCCTGCCACAAACAAGTTCCGAATCCCGGCCAACACGACGATTCCTCCGATGGGCTGGGTGAGCTTTACGGAGCTGCAGATGGGTTTTGCCCTCAGCGCGGCCGGGGAGACGGTCTATCTCATTGCCCCGGATGGCAGTCGGGTGATCGATGTGGTCCGGTTCGATGCCCAACAAAACGGGGTGGCCTATGGGCGCTATCCAGACGGAGCGCCACGACTTCGGCGGTTGACAGAACCGACCGCGGGCCAGGCGAACGCTCGGCCCTTGGTCAGTCCGGTGGTCATCAACGAGCTCTACTATCATCCCGTGAGCGAAAATGACGACGAGGAGTTCGTGGAGCTGTGGAACTGGGGGACTGAGGCGGTGGACCTGGGTGCATGGCGGTTGCGAGGGGGCATCAGTTTCAACTTTCCCCAAGGTACTTTCCTGCCGGCCGGTGGCCACGTGGTGGTGGCGCGCAATCGGGCGCAGTTGCTTGCCCTGCACACCAACCTCAACCCGGCGTTGGTGTTGGGGAATTACTCGGGTCGGCTCAGCAACCGACGGGACACGGTTCGACTGCAGATGCCCGACGACCTGGTGTCGACCAACCAGTTCGGCGTGATCATCACCAACAAGATTTACATCACCGTGGACGAGGTCCGGTATCGGGACGGCGGACGGTGGGGCCGATGGGCCGATGGCGGCGGCAGTAGTTTGGAACGAACCGACCCGCGAATGGACGGCAGATGGCCCGAAGCGTGGGCCGATAGCGATGAAACGGCCAAAAGCGATTGGACCGTGGTGGAACATACCGGAGTCCTTGACCATGGAGCCATGGCCAATGCGAGCCAGCTGCAGATTCTATTGCTTGGTGCCGGGGAATGTCTGGTGGACAACGTGGAGGTCATCCCGCAGGGCGGCGCTAACGTCGTCCCCAACGGAACGTTTGACGGGGGTGCGGACGGGTGGTTTTGGCAGGGCACGCACCAAGACACGCGTTGGCAACCGACAGGTGGCTACAGTGGCGGCTGCCTGCGCCTCGTGGCGTCTGACCGCGGCGACACCGGGGCTAACCGGGTACGAGCCCCGCTGACCCAGACGTTATCCCCGGGTACCGTAGTGACGTTGCGTGCCCGCGTGCGATGGCTCAAAGGGCACCCGGAAATCCTGCTTCGGTTGTGGGGTAACTGGCTCGAGGCCACCGGTCCCACGCTCACCACCCTGGCAGTGGGCTCGCCCGGGCGCACCAACGCCCAGTACCGGCCCAACGTGGGCCCGGCCATCGGCAGGGTAACGCACTGGCCGGTGCTGCCGGCTGCCGGCCAGTCTGTGATGGTGACGGCTGCCGTGGAGGATCCTGATGGATTGGCAGCCGTAGTGATCAGGTATCGGGTGGATCCGGCTACCAATTATACCGCCGTCCCCATGACCTATCGCGGGGCGGGTTTCTTCTCGGCAACGATCCCCGGCCAACCCGCTGGGACACGCGTGGCTTTTTATCTGGAGGCACATGATGCCGGCCGTCCGCCTGCCAGCCGCCGTTTTCCGAGCGATGCTCCCCTGCGGGAGTGCCTGATTGGATTTGGGGAACCGGCCAGTGCACCCCTTCTGGCCAGTTACCGAATCTGGATGACGCGAGACAACCTGAATCGATGGACCGCGCGAGAGAAACAGAGCAATCACCCGCTGGACTGCACCTTTGTGTACGCCGACAGTCGGGTGGTCTACAACGCCGGCACCCTTTACAGCGGCAGTCCATGGCACACCCCTGGCTACAATGGTCCCCTGGGCAACCTTTGTGACTATGAACTTAATTTGCCCAAAGACGACCTGGTTCTGGGCACCGACGATTTTGTCCTGGCCACGGTGGGCAATCTTCAGAGCGACCCCACCTACCAGGGGGAGCAGACTGCGTTCTGGATCGGGCGCAAGTTGGGGGCTCCGTATCTGCATCGCCGCCATATCCGCGTTTACCTCAACGGCGTTCAGCGCGGCAACGTTTACGAGGATGCGCAGCAGCCCAACCGAGATGTGGTCCGGCAGTACTTTCCCAACGACGATGCGGGCAGTTTGCACAAGATCGAGGACTGGTTCGAGTTCGACAACACCGGGGATAACAAGCTGGGTAACGTGGACGCGACGCTGCAGAACTTCACCACCACGGGTGGGGCGAAAAAGATCGCCCGTTACCGTTGGAATTGGCGGCCCCGGGCGGTGCGGGAATCGGCCAACGATTTCACCAATCTGCTGGCGTTGGTCGATGCCATGAATGCAGGCCAACCGGAGCCCTTCCGATCGCGGGTAGCCACGCTGGTAGATGTGGACGAGTGGATGCGCGTTTTGGCCATGGAACGAATCGTGGGCAACTGGGACAGCTACGGCTTTGCGCGCGGCAAAAACATGTACGCCTACAAACCCACACAAGGGCGGTGGGTGTTGCTCCCGTGGGAAATCGATTTTGTGTTCCATGTGGGCGGCTCGGCGACGGATCAGCCCCTGTTCGGGAGCAACGAGCCGGTGCTGGACCGGTTCCGGGCGTTTCCGGAGTTTCAACGGGCCTACTGGAGGGCGTTCGAGGATGCCCTAAATGGTCCCTTGCATCCGACCACATTTGCGAGTCGGGTGGACCGTGTATACAGCGGCCTGTGGAGTGCGGGGGTGGGACCGGATAATCCGCAGGGGCTCAAAGACTACGTGGCGGCCCGGCGCAACTACATTCTCAATCAATTGGTCAACGTAGCGGCGCCCTTTACCGTGGACGGGCCGACGACCTTCGTGACCAACCGGAATCTGATCACCCTCAGTGGCAGGGCCCCGATCGGCATTGCCGTCCTCACGATCAACGGCGTGCCGGTGCAGCCGACCTGGACGAGTGTGACCAATTGGACGGTGCGCGTGGCTCTGCAGCCGGGAGTGAACCAACTGGTGCTTCAAGGGTGGAACAACAAGGGCCAGCCTGCTGGGGGCGTCACCCACACGCTGACCATCACTTACAACGGAACGGTCGAGCCTGCCCAGGGCCGCATCGTCATCAACGAGATCATGTACAATCCGGCCGTGCCGGAGGCGGAATTCCTCGAGCTCCACAGCATCGCGACCAACACGACGTACGATCTGTCGCTTTGGAGGGTGAATGGGCTGGACGCCACCATTCCGCCGGGGACCCTCTTGGAGCCGGGGGGGGTCTTGGTGTTGGTTAGAAATCCGGACGTGTTTGCCCGCACATACGGAATTCACATTCCAATTGCTGGCGTGTTCGAGGGCCAATTTGACCGCGGGGGGGAGACGCTGACGTTGATCCGGCCCGGTGCGACGCGCGAGCAGGACGAGGTGATCGACGAGGTCACCTATGACGACGATCCGCCCTGGCCGGCGGCAGCGGATGGCGGGGGGCCGTCCCTGCAGTTGATTGATCCGCGGCAGGACAACAATCGCGTGGCCAACTGGGCGGCCGTGGCGGTGCAGACCAACGCCCCGAGCTCGGTCCGAGTGGTGGACTGGGGCTCGGTGTGGTTCTACAACCAGACGGACAATTTGGATGGCGTGAATTGGAAGGCACCCGGATATAATCACTCAGCCTGGCCTTCCGGGCCCGGAGTCTTGGCGGATGAGGAGTGCAACTGTTTGCCCGAGCCCATCCGGACGCCGTTGGCGGACAATAGCGGTCGCACGACGTTCTACTTCCGCACACCGTTCGTGTACCAGGGCCCGTTGTCGGGGGTGCAGCTTCAATTGAGCTGCCTGGTGGACGACGGAGCGGTCGTCTACCTGAACGGACAGGAGATCTTCCGAATCGGCATGCCCGATGGCGTGCCGTCATATGCTACCCTGGCCAACCGGGTGGTGAGCGATGCGGTGGTGGAAGGACCCTTTACGCTCCCGGCTACGGGCCTGGTGACGGGGACCAACGTTGTGGCTGTGGAGGTACATCAGAACAGTGCCACCAGTAGTGACTTGGTCTGGGCCATGCGGCTGGAGGTGATCACCATGAGCGGAGGGGCAAACCTGGCCCTGGCCACGCCGGGCACCACCAATTCGGTGCGCACCAACCTGCCCGCTTTTCCCACCGTTTGGCTGAACGAGCTGCTGGTCCTGAACAGTTCGACTGTGACGAATGCCCTGCGTGACCGTGCCGGCGATTACGATCCGTGGGTCGAGCTGTTCAATGGCGGGACCAACCCGGTCAGTCTGTCAGGATTTTATCTGACGACCAATTACACTCAGCCAACGCTTTGGGCTTTCCCCGCTGGGGCCACGTTGCAGCCGGGCCAGTTTGCCGTGGTGTGGCTGGATGGCGAACCGGCTGAATCCACGGCCACGGAGTGGCATACCAGTTTCCGACTGCAACCCGGGAAAGGCAGCCTGGCGCTGATCCATGTCAGTGCCGGTCGCACCAACGTGCTCGATTACCTGAACTACGAGGTGCAAACCGTTGGACGTGCCTGGGGCAGTTATCCGGATGGGCAGGTGAGCCGACGCCGCGTGCTTACAATTCCCACGCCCGGGGCATCCAACAACCCCGCCAGCTTGCCGATTGAGGTCTACATCAACGAGTGGATGGCTGACAATGCTCGAACGCTGGCCGATCCGGCCGATGGTCAGTATGAGGATTGGTTCGAGCTCTACAACCCTGGCGAGGTTGCGGTGGATCTCGGGGGGTATTACCTCACGGACAATCTAACCAACAAGTTCCAGTACCGGATTCCGGACAATGGGCAGTATGTCATCCCGCCCAAGGGTTATCTGTTGGTCTGGGCGGACAACGAGAGCAACCAGAACCGGGCCGATCGACCCGATTTGCACGTGAACTTCGCGCTGAGCAAGAGCGGTGAAGCCATTGGGCTGTTCGGCGCGGATGGGACGTTGATCGATGCCGTCAGCTTCGGTCCGCAGGTGACGGACGTCTCTGAAGGCCGGTTCCCGGATGGGAGCGGCACGATCGTGCGGTTTGAGACGCCCACTCCGCGCGCAGCCAACCGGCTGCCCCAGACCAACAGTCCCCCCGTGCTGGATCCGCTGCCGGATCGGGTCGTGGACGAGGGCCGGTTGCTGACCTTCCGGGCGACGGCCACGGACACCAACGTGCCGGCCCAGACGTTGACCTTCAGTCTTGACCCTGGTGCACCTGCGGGGGCTGTTATTACGGCGGATGGGGTGTTCAGTTGGATCCCTTCGGAAAGCCAGGGCCCGGGCCTCTACACCATCACGATCCGCGTGACGGACGACGGTACACCGCCTCTGAGTCATGCCCGAAGTTTCCAAGTGACCGTCCGCGAGGTGAATGATCCGCCGGTATTGGACCCGCTTCCGTCGATGACTCTTCCAGAGCTGCAGCCCTGGAGTTATCCAGCCCGGGCCACGGATCCTGATCAACCCGCGCAGCGGCTGACGTTCTCTTTGGATCCCGGGGCGCCGGCCGGACTGACGGTGGACCCGCAGACCGGATGGCTGAGCTGGGTGCCGACGGAAGCACAGGGGCCGGGCACCTACTTCGTGACGGTGCGCGTTACCGACGATGGCGAGCCTCCCGCTAGTGGGACCATGCTGTTGACTCTCACGGTGCTCGAGGTGAATGAGTCACCAGTGTTTACTCCGCAGCCGGACCTGACCGTGCGGGCCGGGCAGATGGTCCAAGTGACCGCTTCGGTCAGTGATCCGGATTGGCCACCGCAAGTGCTGCAGATGGAGCTGCTGAGCGGCCCGCCCGGAGCCGTGTTCGACGCGGGCGTGCGGCGGCTGTCTTGGCGCCCAGCCATGGCTGATGCGGACGCCGCCCACGTGGTACGGTGGCGGGTGTGGGACGACGGGACCCCGGTTCTGGGGGCCACCCAAAGTTTCCAGATTGTGGTGGCGCGGCCAGTACCACCCTCATTGCGCGTGTTGGGGCTGACCAATGGTTGGCCGTACTTCCTGGTCACGGGAGAAGAAGGCCCCGATTACGTATGGGAGCGGGCAGAGATTCTGTCCGGCATGGGTTGGCAGCCCGTGGGGACCAACTGGGCGCCGCGGCTGCCTTTTGTGTGGGCGGACACCAATCCACCGCCCCGGGGCGCCTTTTATCGGATCCGGTTGGCGCCGTGACAGAGCTTTAAAGCTGCTCTGCAGCGCTGCTGTTGCCGACGGGCGGGGGGGGCAGGCCCGAATCGCCCGTAGCACTGGGTGGGGAGGCGAAGGGCCGCACCTCGACGATCTCTCCGCCTTGGCGTTGCCAGATCTGGAGCCGGTCGCACGAACCTTTTTTCAGCTTCGAGTGGGCCTCCGGCAGCCGGCGTCGGGTGAGCCGGTAATCGCGAACTCCGGTAGCGTCGCAGGCAAGAATCAAGGCATGCGGTTTGTAGACGCGAGGCCGACCGAGGATCCGAACGGCGCCGGCAGGGACCGGGGGCGGAGCCCGGTGATCGAGCACCAGGAAACTCAAGGGGAGACTGCGCAGGTCGAGGTTCATCTCGTGAGCGAACCGGCCCCAGAACGGGTCCGTATAAATCTCGGGCGGTGAAGGGGCGAAATGGTGACACCAATGCGGTTCGTTGCCTGGGTGAAGAATCCCGCATCGTTCTTGATGCAGGCAAGGGGCCACCACATGGAGGCGGGACCGGAGTTTTTCGCGTACCGCGATGAGCGTCAGACTGGCTTCGTAAGTGCCAGGTTCGACCCATAGGGTGGCCGTGGCGCGGGTCACGAGGTGCGTGAGTTGCTCGATCTGCGGAGGGGTGAGTTCGCCTAGAACGTGGCTGATGAGGAGAAGATCGGGCTTTTCCAGCAGCCCGGTTTGGACATCCAGACCCGGATATTTCTCGCGCGCCCGTTGGGCTGCGTAATTGCGAGCCAGGGCTGAACGATCCCAGAGCCAGAGAGTTTGCACGCCGGCCTGACCGAAGTGATCCAGGAACGCCCGGCTGGCGATGCCGCTGCCGCAGCCCCAGTCGAGGATCTGGCCGGCTGGCGGGACCCATCCGCGTTGCTGAAGTTCTTCCAGCACATAGTCCCACTTCCATCCGATGCGCTGGGCGAACGTGGCATCGTAGCTGGCCAGATCGATTTCGCTTTCCCAGTAATCGGGCACCGGCGGGCTGGCCTGGAGAAAAGCCGCGCGCATGCGGTGGAGGGACTTCCAGTTGACCTCGGGGAATTCGCTCATGACAACGGCGAGGGAAGGGGGGTGGTGGCGGGGGGTGACTGCAGGAGAGGGTCCAGGGCGTGATGTCGGATGCCGAATTGCTGTTTGAGAGCCTGAATCTGATCGCGTCGCAAGAGGTTGGCGAAAGGTGTGTTTTTGCGCACGGCTGCCAACAGGAGGTTTTTGGGGGTGTGCTCGGAGGGGACGAATTCGATGGCTTTGACTTCGTAGCCGGCCCATTCGAGGAACAGGACGCGGAGTCCGTCGGTGATCCATTCGGCAAATCGTTCGGCCAACAGGCCGTGCCGGAGCAGGGGGGCCCAGAGGGGAGGCGCCCGCAGTTGGGGCCGGACCTCCTGATGACAGCAGGGTGCGACCAGAATCAGACGGGCGCCTTGTTCGATGCCGCGCCGCAAGGCGGCATCGGTAGCGGTGTTGCACGCGTGGAGGGCTACCAGGATATCCAGCGGGGGCAGGGGACTGTGAGCGATATCCCCGCAGATAAATTCCAAGCCCACGGCACCGATGGATTCGGCGGCTTGCCTGGCTGAGGCGATGAGATCCGATCGCCTGTCGATCCCCAGCACGCGCACGGCTCGGCCTGCTATCCGGTGCAACAGGTGCCACAAGGCAAAGGTCAGATATCCCTTGCCACAGCCCACGTCGACCGCTACCAACACCGACGCGTTGGACGAAGGGATCTGGGCTGGGCCGGTCTTTGTCCGGGCAAGGTCGGTCGTTGGGGGCGGCAACCAGCCGCAGGCGCGCGCCTGATGGCTCAGGATCTCCAGGTAACGCTCGATCTGGTGATATTTTGCGGCCAGGGATGGAAAAGGCCGGCCTTGGGCATCGATCAGTCCCAAGGCGCGAAGCCAGCCCTGGGCGGAGGGACCCAACCAGCTGGCTTTGGGTTGGTCATGACTGCGCGGCGGGATCCGGGTTTGACTGGGCCGATGCGGAATGAGGCGAGGTCCCTGGGGTGTGGACTGCCATTGCCAGTCCTTCTGGGTGGTGCCGAGCAAGGCATTGCAGGGCCCGCTTTGGAGCTGGCCGGCCAACCAATCCAGGGCCTGTTCAAGAGGCAGGTTCCAGGTTCTGTCGTGTTGCGTATGGTGAGCCGTAAGAGAGAGATGCGGCTGGCCGTGCAGTTGAATGAGTCGGCCCGTGATTCGACGGGGGGCGTCTGGGGCTTGGGCTCCGTGGCGAGGGCGGATCACCAGACGTACGAAAGAGCCGTCCGCCCAACTGCGCTGGACGGCTTGCAGGAACCGCTGCACAAGCTCGTCGGGTATTGTCATCCTGTCCTATGTTACTGCGCAGGGACTTGGTTAGGCAGCCCGAAAGAGGGCCTGCCCGGCGTTGGGGAGGGCTGCGGGGCGGACTTGGCCAGGCGAGCCCCTGAGAGGCTGGCTGCGGGATGGAGGCGCTCGGAGGTGGCGCGCCGGTTTTGCTGGGGCGTGTGGGTGTGAAAGCCTGGGCACGCGTTCGACGCTGCTGGCATGAAAGATTGGCGAGGCAGGGCAGAGTTGGGGTCAATGAAGGCACGGGATGATCGTTGGCGGGAGCTGGGGATCATGTAGAATGGTGTCCGAGGGCGGCGGTATGCCAGATGGGACGCGTCGAAGAGGGTTGCCGGCAGCAGTGGCGAGGGGCACGGGCAACGTGACAGCCCCGTCTGGACGGCGTGTGGGGACGATTTTGGCGTGGGCGCATCGGCCGCAGCAGCGCTCGGCTCAATGGGCCTGCCTTGGGAGGATTTTGTGTCTGGGGCTGACGTGGATGGTGGTGGAGGCCGGTTTGGCGGGGGAGGCTTCGCCGTCGGGGACGTCGGCACGTGGGCTGGATCCGGAGTGGGGGGTGGGCGCATGGATTTGGGATACGAACCGTTTCGACAAACAGACCTGCCGTTTTTGGCGCGCGGTGGACATTCCATCGGATGCCCCGGTGGCCCGGGCACGGCTGCGCATTACCGCCGACAACGGTTTTCGCCTGCTGGTGGACGGTCGTGAAGTGGGGCGGGGCAGCGACTGGCGCAGTTTGACGGAGTACGACCTGACGGCCTTGCTGCGTCCTGGGAGACACGTGTTTGCGGTGGAGGCCTTCAACGACCGGCTGGAGGCGGGGCTGTTGGCCGGTTTGGTCATTTCATTCATGGACGGTCGCGTGGTGGAGATTGGCAGCGACACCAACTGGTGGATAGTGCCCAGGGAGGAGCGCGGCTGGGAGCGTCGGCGACAGCCAGGACCCGGCTGGAGGCCGGCCGTGGTGGTGGGTGCGTTCGGGGCGGCTCCATGGACGACTCGGCCGCTGGCGGTGACGGAGGTCCCGCCACTCCGTCCATTGGAACTGCGCTTTTGGCAGCAGGGATGGTTTCAACTGACGCTGCTGGCCTGTTGCGGTGCGACCGTTGTTTATTGCGTAGGCCTGATGGTCCGGCTGGCCGGGCAGCGGGAGGCGGAGCGGTTGTTGCAGCGGGAGCGGGTTCGGATTGCCCGGGATCTTCATGATGAGCTGGGGGCCGGTCTGACGCAGTTGCTCTTATTGGCGGAAGTGGCGCGCAAGGAACCGGGCCCGTGGGAACGGGTGCGGGAATCGCTGGAGGCGTTGTGTGGTCGGGCCCGCGCCTTGAGCGTGGCCTTGGACGAGATTGTGTGGGCGGTCAACTCGCGCCGGGATACATTGCGGGATTTTGTGAGTCACACGTGCAAGTATGCCCAGAGCTTCCTGGGTCAGGCGGGGGTGCGCTGCCGCTTGGAGGTGCAGGCTGATTTGCCTGCCGCTCCTTTTGCGTTGCCGAGTCGGCGCAATTTGTTTTTGGCAGTGAAAGAGGCGCTGAACAACGCGGTCAAGCACAGCGGGGCCGCGGAGGTCTTCCTGATCCTGCGATGCGGGCGGGACCGGGTTACGGTGATCGTGGAGGATGCAGGTCGGGGATTCGATCCGGCCGTGCTGCCGGCGGATCGGAACGGCTTGGCCAATCTCGTGCAGCGCATGAGCGAAGTCGGCGGGCATTGCGTGGTGGAAAGTGCTCCCGGCCAGGGATGCCGCGTGACTCTCGAAGTGCCGTTGCATCCGCCGACCACTCGGGGCTGGAAGCGTTTTCGGTTCGGCGGAAGTGACCCGCCAGGGGCAAAGGCCGCGGGCGAGCTTCGGGCCATGCCGATGCCCTGCCGGGGTGCGGATGGCAGAAAGCCATGAACGCAGAGGTCTACAAGCCAACGGACAGAGCCCTGCCGGGGCCACTTCGCGTTGCATTGGTGGAAGATCAGCGCGAAGTACGCGAGAGCTGGGCGCGACTGGTCGGGTCGTTTCCCGAGTTCCGGTGTATCGCCACTTGTGCCTCCGGGGAGGAGGCGTTGCGGACGCTGCCTGCGTTGCGGCCCGAGGTCATCCTGATGGACATCTTCCTGCCGCGCATGTCGGGGATCGAATGTACGGCCCGGTTGAAAGCGACTTTGCCGGACTCGAAAATTGTGATCCTGACCGCCTCGGATGACGACGAGATGGTGTTTCTGGCGTTGGAGGCCGGGGCGGACGGGTATTTGTTGAAGCGTACCGAGCCGGAGTCGTTGCGTGCTGCGCTGTTGGACGTTTGGAAGGGTGGGGCGCCGATGTCGAGCGTGATCGCGCGCTTGGTGGTGGAATCCTTTCGGCAGAAGGGCCGCGGCCAGGCGGATACGGTGCGACTGAGCGCGCGCGAGGAGGAGATCCTGGTGCTGCTGTCCAAGGGTTATACCAACAAGGAGATCGCCGATCGTTTGGAGGTAAGCACCGAGACCGTCCGCACCCACTTGAAACACATTTACGAAAAGCTGCATGTGCGGTCGCGGGCTGAAGCGGTGGCGCGTTACATGACAGCGCGCCTGCCGCGGGCGGAGGGATGACGAAAAACCGGCCCAGGGTGGGGGAGGGCAGTGGAGGATTGACCCTGCCGCACCCGACCGGGTACGGTCCATTCCGTTGGATCCCGGTGGGATCCGGAAGACCAACTGAAACCGTACACTGGAGATGTCCTCGCCATGAACTCAAGGTCCTCGATTCGGGTGTCGCGTCGGTCGTTTTTGCGCTCCGGAGCCGGCCTGGTCGGCCTGGCGGCGTTGAGCCGGTCCGGGCTGGGGTTGGCGGCTTCGGCCGGGCGGAAGATCCCGGTGGGTGTGCAACTTTATTCGGTCCGCGAACTTTGTGCCCGGGATCTGCCCGGCACGCTGGCCGCGGTGGCCAAGATTGGTTACAAGGGGGTGGAATGGGCCGGCTATCACAATCGCAGCGCCCGGGAGTTGCGGAAGATGTTGGACGATCTCGGCCTGGTGACCTGTGGCACGCACACGCCTTATGAGAGCATCCTGCCGCAGAATCTGTCGGCCACGGTGGAGTTCAACCAGATCCTGGGCAACAAGTTTTTGATCGTGCCTTGGATGGAGGGCAAGACTCGTCAGGAGTGGCTCGACCGTGCGCGTCTGTTCAACGAGGTGGCCGAGAAAGTTCGGGCCCACGGGATGTACGTGGGTTATCATGCGCATGCGCATGATTTCCAAAAACTCGGCGATCAGACGGCCTGGGACATTTTCTTTGGGAACACGCGTCCGGAGGTGGTGATGCAGTTGGATACCAGCAATTGCATGGCCGGCGGAGCTGATCCGGTCGAGGTGTTGCGCCGCTATCCGGGCCGGGCCATCACCATTCACCTCAAACCCCACGGGGGCGGAGCCGAGGCCGTCTTTGGCGAGGATCAGGTGGACTGGAAGGCGGTGTTTGAGTGGTGCGAGACGAAGGGAGGCACCCAGTGGTACGTGGTGGAACACGAGTCGAGCAAAGACCCTCTGGATGCCGTCCGGCGTTGTTACGCGGCCTTACAGCGGATGGGCAAGGCGTGAGCAAAGCAGCGGGCGGCAGGTCGCATCGCCCCGGCCGGGTATGGCGCTTGGCCTGCCTTTCGCAACGGCGGCAACTCAGATCCCGAAGGGGCTCTGCCGGCGCAGGGACAGTATGCTTGTGCGCACGGTTTGACGTCAGGGCCGGTGTGCGGGCTCCGTGTTCGCAGTGGCCGGGCCGGAAGGCGCTCTATTGTTCCTTCAGTGCGGCCTCGATGGCTTGGACCAGTTCTTCGGACTCCGGCGACACTCGTGATTCAAACCTCCTGAGGATGCGGCCATCGCGGCCCACCAGAAACTTGGTAAAGTTCCACTTGATGTCGCCAGAGACAGGAGAATCGGGTCCGGCCAGCCACTGGTAGAGCGGGTGCCGGCCGGGCCCGTTGACCTCGATTTTGTTGAAGAGCGGGAAACTTACCTGGTAACGGGTGGTGCAGAACTCCTTGATTTCCTGCGGGCTGCCGGGTTCCTGATTGCCGAACTGGTTGCAGGGAAAGCCCAGTACAACCAGCCCGCGGTCGCGATACTTGCGGTACAGCGCTTCCAAGCCAGCGTATTGCGGAGTGAAACCGCACTTGGAAGCAACGTTTACGATGAGCAGCACTTTGCCCCGGTATTGGTCCAGGGAGATTTCTCTGCCATCGATGTCGGTCAGCTTGAGGTGGTAGGGGGCGCCTGAACCGGCGGCGGCGGCTGCCCAAGCGGCGAATGTCAGTGCCGGCAGATGGAACAGAAAAGGTTTCATGGGCGCGAATATTGTACCCTGCGGACGCCGTGTCAAATGAGCAGGTCTGGGGCTGGGGCGTTTGGCCCTGATGGGGTGCTCGACCGAGGGGTGATCTTGCCCGGGCTCGTCGCGAAAGGGCGTGTGAAGGGGAAAAGGCTGGCCTCTGGCGATGGCTGTGGCATTTAAAGCCCCATGGCTGAACCACGAATCGGGATCATCGGCGGCACGGGGCTCTATGAGATGGAAGGGGTGACGGACCGGCGGTGGGTGCGGGTCCGTACCCCGTTCGGTGCGCCGTCGGACGCCCTGTTGACGGGGCGGCTGGAGGGGCGGCCCGTGGTGTTTTTGCCGCGGCATGGGCGGGGGCATCGCCTTTTACCGAGCGAATTGAATCATCGGGCCAACATTTGGGCGCTGAAGAAGCTGGGGGTGGCGTGGATTTTAAGCGTCAGCGCGGTGGGGTCTCTGCAACGGCGCTACCGGCCGTGCGATCTGGTGTTGGTGGATCAGTTCGTGGACCGCACCAAGAAAAGTGCGGAACACACCTTTTTCGGGCGCGGCCTGGTGGCGCACGTGGCGTTTGCCCATCCGGTTTGCGAGGAGCTGCGGCGCTTGGTGTGGCAGGAGGCTCGGGCTGCACGGATCCGGGCGCACAACGGAGGCACGTACGTTTGCATGGAAGGACCGGCGTTCAGCACCCGGGCCGAGTCGCTCACGCATCATCGGCTCGGGTACGATGTCATCGGCATGACCAATCTGGGCGAGGCCCGCTGCGCGCGGGAGGCGGAGATTGCCTATGTGACATTGGCACTGGTGACCGATTACGATGCCTGGAGCGATGCCGAGGAGCATGTCACGGTGCAGATGGTGTTGTCCAATCTGCGGCGCAACGCGGCCACGGCGTGTGAGCTGATTCGGCGCGTGGTGCCGCGCATTCCTGCCGAGCCAGGTTGTTCGTGTCATCGGGCCTTGGACAATGCCATCCTTACGGAGCGATCCCACTGGCCGGCCCGGGTGGTGCGCGAGCTGGAACCGATTTTGGCGCGGTTTGGCGCCCGGGGTTAAGCTCGCGCGGGTAGAGCCTGGTTGGAGTCGTCGTCGGCTGCCGGGAGGACAGGTTCGGTCAAGCGGCCCTGGCCAGCCTTTATTTCGAGGCTGCTACGGC
>Ga0209017_10001708_pt1 | contig 15923 bp, 10 predicted proteins | sample YNPBryunderm2012_FD_185812 | JGI IMG/M metagenome (GOLD analysis project Ga0209017, IMG submission 185812) | Anoxygenic and chlorotrophic microbial mat microbial communities from Yellowstone National Park, USA - YNP Bryant MS undermat 2012... ... | reverse complement strand
CCAGCGCGGGAGAGGAAGGGGGGAGGGTTGGTCCCCTCACGCAATGGTCGCACGGGTTAGGTACTTGCCCAATGAGAAATCTGGGTTTTTGAACAGGCTCTGAGAGATTGGCAACAACGGCGTATGCCACAACTGCGATGAGGCACGTATGCAGGATGAGTGAAGATCCCCAGACAAGGGGTTAAAAATAGGTCCGAGGTCGGTCTCCCGTTGGGGTGAAACATGTTTCGCCCCAACGGGAGACGGGGCCGTAGGTGAAAAGGTGCTGCATCAGGCCACTTACCCGTTTGAGACCAGGCGCAGCCGCGGCGGGAATGACATCAGTGCCGGTTTTTGACCGACGGCCTGCTCGGCTTCAGGTTCGGAATCGGCAAAGATCGTTGTGTCAACGACTGAATTGTCACCACCGTAGGGATTGGGAACGTAGCCATCGGCGTTCCAGTCGTTGTGCCATTCGTTATCGTTAACGAGATAGCGGTACTGGTAGATGCGACCGGCGTCGAGGTCGAGTGTGACCATCCAGCCGTGTTCGGTGGCACGTAAGGGGGTGGCACGTGGGTTCCAGCCGTTAAAGTCGCCGACGAGGTGAATGGTATCAGCCCATATCGCGGCGGGGAGCGAAAAGGTTACACGTACTTTACCGGCCGGGCCGATCTGTTTCGTTATCATGCCAAACTCCTTTGTTGGGCTGATTCTTCGACAACGCTGTCTCTTTGTTTATGTGCAATTATAGCATGCGCGAGAATGACATATCGATAACAATGAGTAGTATTTTGACCATTGATATTTGTGTTGCTGCGAAGGTGAATACGGCCCTTTCCAACTCGTGCCGTTTAGCGCCTCTCCGCAAGTGTTGTATTCCACAATTCACGCTCACATGCGCGCCGATAGGCGTTACCGGCCATACGGCAATCATTGGCGTGCGGTGGTACGCTGAACTGTGCGTCGGCGTCTTGTGACTACTTACCGGCCGCGTGCCCACAAAGAGCGGTAGAGGTCAGGCGAAGGTGAGTGAACATTTCTCGCCGCCGCTTTTTCCCACGGCGGGGTTGTGTACACGATTGAAGCCGGGAACCGTTTGCTGCTGCTATCGGCTTGTATGTTTTTGACCACATGGTTTCTGGTGTAAAATAGTGCTGATACTTTGAGAAAAACGCTGGTGTCATCACAGATAACCTGGCGATACCCTGTACTTACATTTAGATGGGCGGCTTTTCAGCCGGTCGAATCATCTACTGTCTGTGAGGTTCAGCCAATGCAACCTGGTTCGATTGTGCGTTGTCGGAAACGTGATTGGGTGTTGTTACCATCAGACCAACCCGATATTGTGTTGCTCCGACCACTAGCCGGGGCGAGCGATCAGGTGGTGGCGATTCATCGTCGGCTGGCCGACCTGGTGGGCTATACGTTACCTGAGGAGCGTCTGCAACCGGCGACGTTTCCACTACCCACTGTCGATCAGGTTGCTGATGCGGCGGCAATCCGGTTGCTCTGGCAGGCCGCCCGTTTGACCCTCCGTGAAGGCGCAGCACCGTTGCGCTCACTGGGACGGATTTCGATCCGGCCTCGTACCTATCAGTTTGTTCCGCTCCTGATGGCGCTCCGTCTGCATCCGGTACGACTGTTGATCGCCGATGATGTGGGAGTAGGCAAGACCATCGAAGCGCTGTTGATTGCCCGTGAGCTGATCGACCGTCAGGAGATTCGGCAGTTGTGTGTGCTCTGTCCGCCGTATCTCTGCGAACAGTGGCAGCACGAGCTGACGACGAAGTTTCACCTCGATGCAGTGATCATCCGTTCGGGAACGATCACGCAGTTGGAACGACAGGTGCCACCGGGCAAGAGTATCTATGCTCATTACCCGATTCAAGTGGTAAGTATCGATTTTGTAAAAACGGATCGAAACCGTCATCAGTTTCTGCTGCATTGCCCTGAACTGGTGATTGTTGATGAAGCGCACAGCGCAGCGGCAGCCGATGAACGTTTTCAGAGTCAGCAGCAGCGGCATCGTCTGCTCCAGGAGCTGGCTGCTGATGCGCAACGTCATCTTCTTCTGCTCACTGCTACCCCTCACAGTGGGATTGATGCGGCATTTCGTTCGTTGCTGGGTCTGCTGCGACCGGAGTTTGCGACCTGGCAGATTGCCGAGCTAGCGGAAAACCAACGGGCAACGCTGGCCCGCTATGTTGTCCAGCGGACGCGCAAAGATATTGAGCTGCACTGGGAAGAGGTGCGCTGTTTCCCCAGCCGAGAAGCGGTTGACGTGACGTATGATCTTTCGCCCGAGTACCGTCACTTATTTGAACGCATCTACGCCTTCTGTTCCGAGATCGTGCATACCGGCGACCATTTGCACGAACGTCAGCGTCGGGTGCGGTATTGGGGGGCGTTGGCGCTGCTGCGCTGTGTGATGTCGAGTCCGGCTGCTGCCCGTGCCGCGTTAGCAGCCCGTATTGACACTTTAGCGCTTGCCGACGAAGAGAGCGATTTTCAGCCGTTTATTTTTGAAGCTGATGACAGTCGTACCAATGATGAGGTGCCGTTACAGCCGGTTGAGGCGAGTGCGCAAATGTTGAACGATCACGAGCGGCGACGATTGCACGAGCTGATTCGTCTCACCAAAGCACTGGCCGGGCCGACTGCCGATACCAAACTGCAACGCTGCCGCGATGTGGTGCAGCAGTTGCTCAGCGAGGGTTTTTGCCCCATTCTGTGGTGTCGCTATATCGCTACTGCCGACTATCTGGCCGAGCATCTGCGGCAGACGCTGCCAGAAACGGTACAGGTGGTGTGTGTGACCGGGCGGATGGCAGATAATGAACGGCGGATGCTGATCGAATCGCTTACGACCGACCGGCCACGGGTGTTGGTTGCCACCGATTGCCTGAGCGAGGGGATCAATTTGCAAGACCGTTTTAACGCGGTAGTACACTACGATTTGCCCTGGAATCCGAACCGGCTCGAACAGCGTGAGGGGCGGGTTGACCGCTACGGCCAGTTGTCCTCAATTGTGCAGGTGATCCGCATCTACGGGCGGGATAATCCGGTAGACGGCGTGGTGATCGATGTGCTGCTGAACAAAGCCCGTGAGATTCATCGTGCGCTGGGAACGTATGTGCCGGTTCCTGAAGATAGCGCCAGTGTCACCGAAGCGGTACTCAATGCGCTCTTTTTGCGGCGTGGGCGCGCGGGTCAACAACTGGAACTCGATCTCGGCGTACCGGCGGTCGAGGTGCTGCACCGGCGCTGGCAACAAGATGCCGAGCGCGAGCGGGTTAACCGTGCTCGGTTTGCGCAGCGAGCACTGAAGCCAGACGAGGTGCGCCGGGAGCTGGAGGCAACCGATTCCGTGCTCGGCGATCCGACGGCGGTGCGCGAGTTTGTGTTGACGGCGGCACAACGGTTGGGGTTGCCCATCCAGCCTGATCGCCGCCGAGCTGATGTCTTTTTGGTTGATGTGTCGGAGACGACGTTGAACCGCTTGCCGGCGCCGATCCGGGCAGGGCTGACACCATACCAATCTACTCCGCACCGTTCTTCGCTATGGCGAATAAGCTTTGTTTCACCGGTACCTCCTGAAGCTGAATACCTCGGTCGTAACCATCGCTTTGTCACAACTCTGGCCCGCTTCTTGTTTGAAGATGCGCTTGCCAATCCCCAATCGGCCATCGCTGCCCGTTGTGGTGTGATCCGTACCCGCGCAGTGGCGCGACTAACCACGCTCTGGTTGCTGCGGGTGCGCTACCTGCTCGAACAACCGGATCGGCATCCGCTGTTGGCCGAAGAGGTGGTGGTTGTCGGTCAACAGGCAACGGGTGAGTGGCTCGATCTCGACCAGGCGCTGGCCTTGCTCGCTGCGCAACCTGATGCGAATGTGTCGTTGGCAGAAAAGCGCGAACTGATCGACGCTGCGCTCGCCCAGTGGCTGACCCTGCACCAACCAATCGCCGCGTTCTTGAACGAACGGGCTGATGTGCTCGAACAGAGCCACAAGCGCATTCGGCAGGCAGTGGCGCTGCGGGTGCGTGAATTGGCGCTGAAGCCGCAGCTTCCGCCCGATCTGCTTGGCATTCTTGTGTTGCAACCGATGGTCGCACCACGATGAGTACTTTCCCGACGCTACGCATTGCAGGTGGTCTTTTTGGGGCTGACCTGCCTGAACAATTGTTGCGGGGCGAACTGCCGTACCAGCAACCGGAAGATTTTGGCATCAGCGGTCGTCGTCACCTGAACGATGAGATTGCGGCAGTGTTTCACGATGTCTGTACGCTCTGGGGTATCGTGCAAAACCGGCTGGCTCGTCTCGATGAGAAGGATGCGGCGACCTCGCTTACCCGTGACGCCTGGATGATTCCATTCTTGAACATGCTCGGCTACGAGTTGCGCTACAACACCCGCGCCTACGACATCGACGGAATGCGTTTCGCGATCTCGCATCGTCTTGGCGAGGACGATGATGCGGTACCGGTGCATATTGTCGGTTTCCGGCAGGAGCTTGACCAGCTTGCGCCGGGTGGACGCCCGCGCCTTGCGCCGCACACCCTGCTGCAAGAGTATCTCAACCGCACCGAGCATCTTTGGGGTCTTGTCACCAATGGCCGTATCATCCGCCTGTTGCGCAACAGTACCGCTATTCGCCGCCAGGTCTATCTTGAGTTCGATCTGGCAACGATGATTGAAGAGCAACACTTTCAAGACTTCGCCGTTTTCTACCGGCTGCTTCACCGATCACGCTTGCCGCGTACCGCCAGCGCTGCTCGCTCGTGCCCGCTGGAAATCTATTACCAACACGCGCTAGAACAGGGCAGCCGAGTGCGCGAGAAGTTGCGCGAAGGGGTAGAAGTCTGTTTGCAACGGCTTGCTAATGGCTTTCTCGCTCATCGTGACAGTCACGCCCTACGCGCATGGGTATCTGCGAACGGTGCAGCCGATCTTTACCGTCAGCTCTTGCGGTTGGTCTACCGTCTGCTCTTTCTGCTCGTTTCGGAAGAGCGCGGTCTGATCAGCGCCGATCCACTGTACCGCGAACACTACAGCATCACCCGCCTGCGCACGCTCGTCGAACGGCAAGACGCCTTCACCGACCACGACGATCTTTGGTGCTCGTTGCGCGTGCTCTGGATGGTGCTGCGCGATGATACCTCGCTCGACGACGGCCAACCGCTGGCGAAGCTGCTCGGTCTGCCGGTCTTGAACGGTGAACTCTTTGCTGAACAGGAGCTTGATCAGGCCAGCATAACCAACCGCGATCTGCTCGGCGCGTTCTGGTACCTCACCTTCTACGACTCGCCGCCGCGTCGGATCAACTACGCGGCGCTCGATACCGAAGAACTCGGCTCGGTCTACGAAAGCCTGCTCGAACTGCACCCAACCGTCACCGGCGATGACCAGCAGATGCGTTTTTCGCTCGAACTGCGCGGGACCGAACGGCGCGCTACTGGGTCGCATTACACGCCGCCTGAGCTGGTCGGGCGGCTGGTGCAACAGACGCTCGAACCGGTCTTACACGAGCGGCTGGCCGGATGTCCGACCCCTGGCGAGCGCGAGCGCGAGACGGCCATTCTCACCCTGAAGATTCTCGACCCGGCCTGCGGTTCAGGGCATTTTCTGCTCGCGGCGGCCCGTCGGCTGGGGAAGGAGCTGGCACGATTACGCACCGGCGCCGATGAACCGCCGCCCGAAGCCATCCAGGATGGCGTGCGTGATGTGATCACCCACTGCATCTACGGCGTCGATAAGAACCCGCTGGCGGTTGAGCTGTGTCGCGTGGCCCTCTGGCTTGAAGGCCACACCCGCGATAAACCGCTCACCTTTCTCGAATCGCATATCCGCTGTGGCGATTCGCTGATCGGGCTAGCCGACCTCAGCCTCTTAAAAGACGGTATCCCCGATGCAGCGTACCGACCGTTAGGCAAGACCAACCGTGCGCTGCTAAGCGCAGCCCGCAAACGAAACGGCAGAGAACGAAAAGAGACCCTCTTTCAATACGGATTCGTTTCCCAACTGTTGGCCGAGATTGCACAAGCAATCCGACGGATTATCGCGATGCCCGAAACCTCGATTGCCGAGGTGCGCGCCAAACGAGCGGCCTTCGCGCAGCTTCAGCAGAGCACTGCCTTCCGGCAACTCAAAGACGCCTGCGATACTTACACCGCCGCTTTCTTTGGGCAGGAAACAGACCATCCGCTGCTGTTCACCACTGCCGATCTGTACGAGGTGCTGCGCAGGGATAAGCTGCCCGATCCGCAGATACTTAGCCGGGTGACGGAGCTGAGCCACCGGTACACCTTCTTCCACTGGGCACTCGAATTCGCTGACATCCTGGAACTGCGTGACACCGGTGCAGCCCAGGGCGGCTTTGATGTCATCATCGGCAACCCACCGTTCATGGGTGGGTTACGCATCAGCAGCTCCTTCGGCGCAGCCTATCGCCTGTGGCTAGAAACCGTCTATCACCCTTTCGGTGGTACTGCCGACCTTTGCGCCGCCTTCTTCCGGCGCGCTTTTACCTTGCTCAAACCCGGCGGTCGGCTGGGCCTAATCGCCACCAACACCCTCGGACAGGGCGACACCCGCGAAAGCGGCCTGAAGGTCATCCTGGCCCAGGGTGGCCAGATACCGTTCGCGCAACGCTTCGTCAAATGGCCCGGCCAGGCGAACGTCGAAGTCAATCTTGTCGTGATTGAAGCCCCACGTCTGGGAAGTGACCATCCCCGTCGCACTGCCGCGATCCTCGATGACCAGCCGGTACCCTTCATTTCCTCACGCCTCGACGATCAGCCCGAACACGAACCGGTGCGCCTACCGCTGAATGAAGGGAAGGCGTTTATCGGCGATATTGTACGCGGGATCGGTTTCGTGCTCGAACCGGCTGAAGCCCGCGCCCTGATCGAGCGCGACCCGCGCAACGCCGATTGCCTCTTCCCCTACCTGAACGGCGAAGACCTGAACAGTCACCCAGCCCAACAACCGAGTCGGTGGGTGATCTGCTTCCACGACTGGGAGCTGGAGCGGGCACAGCAATACCCCGACCTGCTGCGGATGGTGGAGGAACGGGTGAAGCCGGAGCGTGAGCGGCTGAACGGCCCCGGCGACCGGCGTAATCGCGAATATTGGTGGCAATTCGGTGCCTACCGTACCGGCATGCGCCAGGCCATCGCCCCGCTACGGCGGGTGTTGGTGAGGAGTCGGGTCAGTGAGTTGCATGCAATGGTGTTTGTTCCTCAGGGGTACATCTATAATGAGCAGCTCATCGTCTTCGCCTACGACGACGACTACCACTTCGCCCTGCTGCAATCTGCCGTGCATGAGGTGTGGGTATGGCGCAATTCCTCTAGTCTGGAATCGCGAAATCGCTACACACCAACCGACTGCTTTGCCACCTTCCCCTTCCCACCGGCGGAATACGAACACCTGGCAGCAGGAGCATGGCAGCTTTCCGACATGCCGCCGGTCTTCTGGCAGGCGGCGCAGATCGGCGCCACCTACCACGAACACCGCCGCCAGATCATGCAGGCCCGACAACTAGGCCTGACCAAAACCTACAACCTCTTCCACAACCCGACCTGCACCGACGCCGATATTGTTGAACTACGGCGACTGCACGTTGCGCTCGACCGCATCATCATGGCGTGTTACGGATGGGATGATCTTGACCCACAACACGATTTTTACCCCAACGAGCGCGGCCAGATCCGCTACACGGTTGCACCGTCAGTCCAGCGCGAGCTGGTATGGCGGTTGATGGAGCTGAACAGATAACTGCCATACGTGCCTAAGCCAAACGATGAGTCCACTGCATCATTGAGTGTACTGCAAAAACTCACCACAGAGCACACAGAGGACACAGAGCGTGTAAGGTTTATGAATAAAAGGATAATTTTTGGCTATTGGGTGCATTGTAAGAAAAAATTTATCTTCAATGAAAGATAACATTATCTTTCGTCTCTGCGATCTCTGTGATCTCTGTGGTGGAAAGATCACCACGGAGCACACAGAGGACACAGAGCGTGTAAAGTTTATGAATAAAAGGATAATTTTTGGCCATTGGGCGCCTTGTAAGAAACATGTTCACAACCCTATCTTCAATGAAAGACAAAATTATCTTCAGTCTCTGCGATCTCTGTGATCTCTGTGGTGGAAAGATCACCTTTTTGCAGTGGAGTCAACCCTGATAGTTTGTAAAGGCTATCATTTCTGTGTACAATAGAACAAATGTCCTAATTCTTATTCGCTATTGGGAGTACCATCATGGCAACCACACGTATCGAGTGGACCGAAGCCACCTGGAACCCGCTCACCGGCTGCACCAAAATTAGTCCGGGCTGTAAACACTGTTACGCCGAACGGATGGCGCTTCGCTTGCGGGCGATGGGGGTGGATAAATATCGGAACGGATTCCGCCTGACTCTCCATCCCGATACTCTCGCCGAGCCGTTGCGCTGGACAACCCCCCGCACGATCTTCGTCAACTCGATGAGTGATCTGTTCCATCACGAGGTGCCGCTCGATTTCATTCAGCAGGTCTTCGACGTGATGCAGCGTGCGCACTGGCACCGTTTCCAGGTGTTAACCAAACGCGCCGAGCGGTTACACGAACTCGATCCGCTGCTCCCATGGCCGGCGAACGTCTGGATGGGGGTCAGTGTCGAGAACGCAACGTACACCTACCGCATTGATCTGCTGCGTCAGACGGGCGCCGCGATCAAATTTCTCTCGCTGGAACCGCTCTTGGGGCCGCTGCCTAACCTCGACCTGAGTGGCATCGATTGGGTGATCGTGGGTGGCGAGTCGGGGCCGGGGGCGCGTCCGATGGCGGTCGAATGGGTGCGCGACATTCGCGACCAGTGTCTCAGCGCAGGCGTTGCCTTCTTCTTCAAGCAATGGGGCGGAACGGTGAAAAAACGAACTGGGCGACTGCTCGATGGCCGGACGTGGGATGAGATGCCGCCTGAGCCACTACCAATTGAGACGGATTCTCACCCTGTCCTGGGTCATCCGCGCTGATGAGCATCTTCAGCACGACTTGTACGGGCGCAGCGCCGCTGCGCCCTGCTGCCTACCCGCCATTTTGCCTTTGCAAAAAGCGCGCCACCAGCCCCGGCAAGTTAGCCAATGGCCCAGTGCGTACTCGCGTTGGCGGTAACGAATCGAGAAACTGTTGTCCGTATTTCTTGGTCAGCAACCGCCGGTCAAGCACCACCACAATGCCTCGATCCTCACGGGAACGGATCAGACGGCCAAACCCTTGCTTGAAGCGCAGGATACTCTGCGGAACGCTGTATTCGTTAAACGGATCATCGAACAGCTCACTGCGGGCTGCCACAATCGGATCGGTCGGTACGGCAAACGGTAGTTTGGTGATCACCAACACCGAGAGCGCTTCGCCGACAATATCCACCCCTTCCCAAAAGCTGTTGGTACCGAGCAACACCGAGCGCGGAAACTCCTTCAACCGATCAACTAGCGCCCGGCGCGAACCGTCGATACCCTGGGCCATCACGCCAATGCCCCGATCTTCAAGCGGCTCTTGAATAGCGGCGTAGGTTTGTCGTAAGGCATTGGAGGCGGTAAAGAGCGCCAGCATCCGACCTTCCGACGCGATAGCCAGATCGATAATTGCCCGTTCGATCATCTGTTGATAGCCACGCTGGTTTGGTTCGGGAATGTCGTTGGGAATGTAGACTAAGGCCTGCTGTGCGTAATCAAACGGCGAATCGAGCATCAGCTCCTGGCAATCTGATAGACCGATCCGACTCTTCACAAAATCGAAACGACCGGCAATACTCAGGGTTGCTGAAGCGAGCACATTGGTCTGCTTCTGGGCAAAAAGCTGACTCTGCAAAATGTCGGCCACACTCAACGGCGCCGCCGTCAGCGTGAGCGTATCACGCTGTCGATCATACGTCAGCCAGCAGATACTTTCTTCATCGCCAAAAATGACATGACCACTGCGTACCCGAACGTCAGTAGCAAACCGGCGTAAGACTTCCGTTCGCAACAGCAGATCATCGAGCGTACCGTTGGCCTCATTCAAAGTGTGGAGTTGCTCTTCGATCACTGCCAGCTCTTTGCCAATCAGCGCCAGCATATCATTCAGATTTTGCCAGGCCAGTTCAATCTCTTGCCATTCCGGGCGCTTTCTGACATCGTTTGTCAAGCGGATCCGCAGATCATACTGCTGATTGGGATCGGCATCAATCTGCACAAAACGGGTAAGCAGATGAAAACACTCGTAGACCGCAGTCCGCATCCGAATCAGGGTGGGGCGGATCCGTTCAATAGCGGCGGTAATGCGCTCTCCGGCTGCGCCGCCGCCACCGATTTCGGTGAGTACTGCCGGTATTTCGCTGAGCAGACCACTGACAATCTGTGCCCCGCCGGTCTGAAACAGATCATCGAGAAACTTGAGCATGCCAGCCTGATCAAGATTAAAACTGAGCTGGTCGGTTGCGACATCTTCCAGATTGTGGGCTTCGTCAATCACCAGATGATCGTAAGGAGGCAATACCTGCGAGGCCGCCGCCAAATCGGCGATCAACAGCGCATGATTGACGACCACCAGATGCGCAGCTTCGGCAGCACGGCGGGCACGGAAGAAGTAACACTCCCGAAAATGCGGACAACGGGCGCCGGTACAGGTCTCTACCGAGACATTGACCTTGTTCCACACTGCCTGCTCGCGGTCGATCAGTGGGATCTCGGTACGATCACCGCTCTTGGTAGTTGGTAGCCAGAGTTGAATCTTCAGCAACGCCCGCACCTCTTCGCTGCTCAGAGTATCGAGCCGACGCAGCTCGTGATACCGCTTCAGGCAGAGGTAATTACTGCGCCCTTTCAAGAGCACAGCGCGAAATGGCGGTAATCCTGCCGTTGCGAAGATTCGTTGCAGATCGGGAATGTCTTTATTGTAAAGTTGATCTTGCAAGTTGATGGTATTGGTCGAGATCACCACCCGCTCACCACGTTGCGCAGCATACATTGCTGCCGGAACCAGATACGCCATACTCTTACCGGTGCCGGTACCAGCTTCTACAATCAACGGCTCGCTCTGATTAAACGCTGTTGCCACCGCCTGCGCCATCTCGATCTGCGGCTGACGAGGCTCATAGCCAGGGAAGGTCTGCCCAAACACCCCATCAGGACTAAAGAAGGCACCAATCGCCTCGAGATCGAGTGGACGGGTGTAGCCGGTGGGCCTGAGTGGCGGTACCTCGGTATCGGTCGCATCGGCTGCATCGTGCGGTGCTGTAATCGGTTCAAGAAAAGCATTCCGCGCCTTCTGTCGCAACGCCTCTTCAAACAGATCGCGGAGTGGCAGCCCAATCTTACCGGTTAGACGCACGATCTCGCTGAGCGTTGCCAGATCAAGGTGTAACATCCGCTCGCAGAGTGCAACGAAAAGCTGAGCCGTTACCTCGGCATCGTTGAGCGCACGATGGGCATCGGGGTGGGGAATGCCGAGATGGGCTGCCAGCGTCGAGAGTTTGTAACCGGTGACCTGTGGCAAGAGCAACGTCGCCAGTTCAAACGTATCGTACACCGGCTGATTGAAATGCATCCCTTGTGCCCGCAGCATCGTTAGATCAAAGCCAATCGAGTGCCCCACTATTGGGCGATTGCCGATAAAGCGGGCCAGCTCGGCGCCGATCTCGTTGAAACGCGGCGCCTGTGCCAGAGCTTTGGGATCAATACCGGTCAGCCGGGTAATCTTGAGCGGAACCGATTGGCGGGGGCGAACCAATTGGCTGAATCGGTCGAGAATCTCACGGCCACGAAAGGTTACCGCTGCAACCTCGATAATTTCATCGAGACCACTTTGTAAACCGGTGGTCTCGACATCAATAGCAACATAGATGCGGTTGTTCATACAGTTTTGCAGACCAAATGGTGGCGGGTGATCGGTATCGTTGCCCGTAACACAGACAATTGTACCACGCGAAAGAGGAACGTATGATAGCGAGGATCGGAAGGTCGGGGCGGGTTATCAACCCGCCCCTCTACCGTTGATGATCAGCGGCTCAGAAACGGCAACACTTGTTCAATAAATGCTTCTGGCTGTTCGTCTTGCACCAGCAGACTGGACCGGTCGATCACCGCTACCTTCGTTGTAACGCGGATCCGAACAAAACCAGCAGCTTGCGAGAGTGGAGTCGTTCTGGCATCGCTGCCCCATACCAGCAGTGTTGGTTGGGTCAGGCTGGCAAAGGCTGTCGAAATATCACAATTGAGCAGACCGCTGAGGAAGCAGATTGGGGCATAGTAGGCGCCAGGATGACGGCAGGTTCGATAGAACATCTCCAACCGCTCGTCGGTGATACTGGCCGGATCGGCATACGCCTGTGAGGACAGAAAAAGACGGATACTGGGTCGGGTGGTGAGCAGACGGTAGATCAAACGACCGAACGAACTGCGCAAGATTTGATATATCGTGTAAGCGGTAATGCCAGGTGGGCGGGCAAGTTGGCTAATGCCGGTTGGGCAAATCAGCACCAGGCGGTCAACCAGGTGTGGTTGACGAGTGGCCGCGATGACCGCATAAGCTGCACTCAGTGAGCTGGTAATGAGTGCGGTTGGTTGTCCGATCTGGGCGAGCAATGTCTCAATCAGATCGATGTACATTGCGGCACGATAACGCCAGGCTGGTCGCGCCGAATTGCCGTATCCAGCCAGATCAACTGCGTGCACGGCGACGTGATCACGCAGGCGTTGAAACGGTTCACGCATCTCGAAGACCGAGGCTGCAGCATTGATACTGTGAACCAGCAGAACCGGGCGACCGGAGCCAGCATGGTAGGTGGCAATCGCCTGATCGCGCCACGTGGTGTACACAGGGGGCACCGGTAAGAGGGGCAACGGCGTTCCAGCGGTTTCTGGTACCATAAACCATATCCTGTTGACGATGCAGTTTAGCCGGATGACCGAACGAAGAGCAGGGCAGGTCAATCGTCATTATGCAACAGGATCAAATGAAATGCAATAATCTGTTTTATATGTAAAAAAATTCTTTACGGCGATCAATCGCGTTATAATGAAAGAAACTTGCGCCACCCGCCATCTTACCCGACCGCGGTGATGGTGCAACGAGCGGTACGTTTTTCAACCTGAAGTATCATGCGTGCGGAGAAGCGTACTTTCTGGTTCCAACGGTGATCTTTCTACCACAGAGACCACGGAGATCGCAGAGACGAAAGATAATGTTATCGTTCATTGAACAGAGGGTTGTGAACATTTTTCTTCCATGCGCCCAATGGCCAAAAATGATCCTTTCCTTATACGCTCTGTGTACGCTGTGTGCTCCGTGGTGAGTTTTTCAGTGCACTCATATCTGAAATGAGAAAAGGGTTGTTCAATGGCTGCACCTGAACGCTTTACGCCAGCACCACTCGATGACTACGCTGCCAAGGTTACGTATGGTTTGGCGTATCTAGGGGGATTACTGGTTCTCCCCCAATTTTTTGCCTACCTTGCCAATCTGCGCTGGAATGGTTTGCAGGTACCATTAGGACTGGCCGCGGCGCTAGCATGTTACCTCCTGCTGAGCTACGCCTTTCAACCACGGGCATACCGCATCGATGCCGATGCGCTGGTGATTGAACGGCGCTGGGTACCGGCGCTGACCATTCCCTTCGATCAGATAAGCGGCGTTTCGCTAGCCAGTGGGCTAGCCGATATGCCCCGTTTCGGACTACGCTTTGCTTTTAACCCCGGCGTCTTCGGCTATCAAGGGCCATTTCGGCTCGATCCGTATGGCAAAGTTGTCTTCTTTGCTACGAACCGTCAGCGATTGGTCGCGATTGCCCGTTATGATGCCTCTGTCTTGCTGATCAGCCCCGATCGGCCACGCGACTTTATCAACGCCCTCAATGAACGACGCCTGGCTTCAGCGACCAGAAAGATGGAGCAATCGGTTGGGGTGGACCATGAGGTTTAGCGCACTGGATCGAATCCATCTCCGCTGCCGCTACGAGCAGTTTATTCCGGGTGAACTCCACGAGGATGGTCGGCGCTACTTACCAGGCATTATCGTTACCCCTTTGAACGCCGGCCCTGACACACATCCCGGTACCCGCCTCTGGCTGGTCGATCGTCATCATCGGGTTGACCCAGCGCTCGTCGGTCAAACCACCACGGTTCGCCTGCTGTGCGCTCTCAGCACTATCCGATTACAAACACCGCCGTTTCGCATCGGCTTTGTGCCATCGTCCAATGAATCACTACACCAGCCGCTGAGCAATCCGATCATTTATGGTCGAATCAGTGACGTTTTGGAGTGGGAGGTTCAACGGGCACAGCTCCCGTTTGAAACGCTGTACACCGAATTAGTGATCAGAGTGGGTGAAGCGGCGACGATTGGTCTGCGCACAACCCTCAGTGCCCCCCACCTGGCCGATCTCATCGGCTGCGAGCGATTAACGAGCGGTGACTGGATCGAGATCAATCGTTCGCGGATTGATATTCTCGCGTGTATCAGGCAAGTAGAATAACTACAGATGGGTGAGGGATGAGAGATTAACGGGTGCTGTTTCTAGTAAATCATATCAGCTACAGATCGCGTATCTCCGATGGTATGGAAATGAATAATCTTAAAGTGGTCATGAAGTCATCTCTATTTTATCAAGTTCTCCTTTGTTTATACTTGTTCCTATATATAATGCTTGGGATTTACACTGAACTAAAGTTAATCGAAATAAAGCCGATTCCTGACATGCTACTTGAAGATTTCGGGTACTACGAGCGGGCACTTCATGACGCACTGAATGGACAAAATCCTTATGCCACACGATCAATCGGGATAGGGTATCTGTATCCACCTCCGGCTCTATTAATTATCGAGATTTTCCACTACATCGATCCTTATTTGAAAGCGTTACTATATTCGACTGTTAATATTGTTCTCCTGATCTTAATTGTATACGGCACGGCTCGATATTATGGCTATAGCGCTGAAAAAGTCTGGTATTGGTATGTTATATGTCTGGGCTTTGCACCATTTCTTGAGTTAATTCACATTGGTCAAATAAACATAATCACACTGTTTGGAATATTTATGTTGTTCTTTTGGATGAGTACATTTCCTTTTCTCAGCGCTATCGGACTAGGTTTGGCAGTCATTACCAAAGTGTCCCCTGTTCTGTTCTTTTTATATCTTTTTGTTCATCGCAGATATTCTATTTTAGTTCTTGCAACTATTTTCATTGTTTGTATAACTTATTTAAGCGCTCTAAGATATGGTTTTTTACCTGTTCTGGAATACCCTAGTGTTTTTCAATGGCTTACAGTTCAATTTCCAATGGGAGCTAACTCACAGTCGCTCGTTTCAAAACTTGCTGCTATTGGCAACACAATACGATCTAATGATATTATAACCGGGTTGCACTTAACAGTGTTGCAGAAGCTAATTTTGTCTTTTTCTTCATTTCTTTCCTCGAATCATCTTGCCATTCAAAGAATATTGACGATTTATATCTTGATGGTGATTGTTGTAAGTGGTTTATTGACTCGGTACGGCGAACAGCCAAGAGAACCAATGTTTATGATCACTACCCTTGGAATGATGCTTTCACCAAATGTCATGTGGTATCATCACTATGTTTTCATGCTCTTTCCAATCCTGATATGGATGGGGTGGAGTCGCCTGAATTGGAGGGTAGTGACCTGGTGTTTGGTAGGACTGCTCATCGTTCAGATAGACCGTCGATGGTGGACGTATGGATTATTAATCCATGTGTTTGGGCATCTGTCATTATTATCGATATTGCTCTGGCAATTACGAGCGTTTTATTCCCGGCAGAAGTAGTCTTCAACCGCATCGAGCACAAACACAGTTAGAGTCTGATTAAAAACCTAGCTTTCTCGTTGGGCACGTCCCGTACTCGTGCGACCATTGCGCGAGTACGATACGTTCCCAATAAGAAATCCGG
>Ga0209017_10001707_pt1 | contig 15941 bp, 17 predicted proteins | sample YNPBryunderm2012_FD_185812 | JGI IMG/M metagenome (GOLD analysis project Ga0209017, IMG submission 185812) | Anoxygenic and chlorotrophic microbial mat microbial communities from Yellowstone National Park, USA - YNP Bryant MS undermat 2012... ... | reverse complement strand
CGAATCGGAGCGTTTATAGCAGCGGTACAGGAGAGATTGAAGAAGGGTTGTAGCTGTGGAACTGGGTTTGCGCAATCACGGTGTGGTCATCGTAGGCGGGGCGAGCGGAATTGGCTGGGCGATGGTCACGGCTTTTGCCCAGGAACATGCTCGAGTGGGAGTGATCGACATCGCCTCTGTGCCATCCGGGCCGGAATCCACCGATGAACCTGTCGCCATCTCTGCTGACGTGACGGACTATGCCGCCATCCGGACCGCAGCGGACGAATTGCACCGGCGTTTGGGACGTGTGGATCATGTCATCTACGCCGCGGCGGTGGGTTCCGGCAAGTATGGCTTTCCCTTCTGGAATCTGGAACCATCGGATTGGGAGCGTGTCTGGCGTGTGAATCTGTTAGGGGCGGTTCATGTGGCCCATGCTTTCGCACCGAGGCTCGCCCAGCAGCGGCGAGGGACCATGCTGTTCATCGCTTCCGTCGCCGGGCAGATCGGCTCCCAAACTGACCCGCCTTACAGCGCCTCCAAGGCTGCCCTGATCAATTTTGCCCAGTGTGTGGCGAAAGATTTGGCACCGTACACCGTACGTGTAAACACAATCTGTCCCGGTATGATCCGAACCCCGCTCAACCGCTCGGTGTGGCAAGCCTGGGCCGCCCGACAGTCACCGGATACCTGGCAGGATTATGAAACTTGGGCTGCTGCCAAGATTGCCCGTCTGATTCCCTTGAATCGCTGGCAGACACCGGAAGATGTCGCCGCGCTGGCCCTGTTCTTAGCCAGTGATCGGGCAGCCAATATCACGGGCCAGACTCTCAACGTCGATGGTGGTTTCGTGATGCATTGGTAAATGCCCAAGGGAGATCCTCAGGCACACTTCCTGAGTTCGGCGTGAAGGGCCGCAGGTACATTTTCCCAGACCGGCAGGAAGCACCGCATGTTCCAAGACCTCTGTGTTCTCAAGCATTCTTCTACCCTTGAGGGAGAGCAGGGCCGTTCTCGACCTCTGTGAGAGGTGTCTTCGCGCTGCTATACTGCTCTATGCAGGGAAAAATGGAGGCAAGAGGACAAGGGATATGGCCGGTCACAGTCATTGGGCCAATATTGCACGTAAGAAGAGCGTAGTGGATGCCCGGCGTGGTAAACTCTTCAGCAAGCTCAGCCGTTACATCATCATCGCTGCTCGAGCCGGGGGAGGCGATCCTGAAACCAATCTCAAGCTCCGCTATGCCATTGAGAAAGCCCGTGCCGTCTCCATGCCTAAGGAGAACATCGAGCGGGCAATCAAGCGGGGTACAGGAGAGCTGGAGGATGTCATCTACGATGAGGTCCTCTATGAGGGCTACGGACCCGGCGGCGCAGCGATCCTGATCGAGGCTACGACCGATAATCGTAATCGCACCAGCAGCGAAATCCGCAAGCTCTTTGAACGCGGGGGAGGCAGCCTGGGTAATCCAGGATGTGTCGCCTATATGTTCGACCGCAAAGGCTTCTTTGCCATTGATGCCCAAAAGTATCCCGATGAAGATCAGCTTCTGGCGATTGCCTTGGAGGCCGGTGCGGATGACCTGCATCGCGAAGGCGATACCTTCGAGATCACCTGCGACCCCTCGCGTTTCTCGGCGGTCCTCGAAGCCCTCCAAGCCGCCCACATCGAAACGACCGAGGCAGAAGTCAAATACCTCCCGAAAATGCAGAAAGAGCTGGATCTGGACACCGGCAAACGGCTCGTACGGTTCCTCCAGACTCTGGAAGATCACGATGACGTGCAGAATGTTTACACGGACGCCTCGATCACAGCAGAAATGACCGAGGAATGACCTCGCCCTTCTGATGCATTCCTTCCTCCGTTCCCGCTGCTAGCGGTTTTCCGGCCGGGTATATTCCGTATGAAGTTATTACCGGTGATCCCATCGTCGGCTTGTCAAGAGGATGAGAGTTTCATCGGCGTTAGGCCTGTTTCACACCGGGTTGTCCGGCTTCGACGACAAACTTCCCCTGGACCACGGCGGGGGCACCGGGCTTGAGCACATCCTCGATCACAACGTACTCGCTGTGCCACGTCTGAGGGGTCACCTGACAGCGTACATAACCCCGCCGGCTATTGAAAAACCTCACACAGGGATTTTGGGCCTTGAGAGATTCGATGAGTTCCTGTTCCTTCGGGGGCCGGAAGTTTCCACCAGAGGAGATGGATGTGCCGACAAATTCGACGGCGACCACCGGTTGATCCGGCTTGCGATCATCGACCCGCAATTCATTGCACCAATGGCTATGAATGTCTCCGGTCAGGACGATCGGGTTGGAGATCCGCCGGTCGGCGATCCACCGCAGCAGTTGCATGCGTTCGTAAGCATACCCCGGCCATTGATCCATGGAGTATCCGTTGTATTGCATGTAGTTGATCTGGACCATGGCCATCATTACTTGTTGAGCCAAGACGTTCCAGGTCGCCCGGGATTGTAAAAGTTGAGAGAGTAACCATCCCCGTTGTTTGCGTCCCAGAATGGTATTGCGCGGATTGAGGGCGTCCACATCCAAGGGGGAAAGGCCGTCACCGTTGGGCTGGTCGGTACGATACTGTCGGGTATCCAGGACCTGAAACGCGGCCAATTGGCCAAAATGGATGGTCCGGTATAGTTGCATATCCGGGCCACGGGGGAGGGAGGTCGGACGCAAAGGCATATGCTCGTAGTAGGCCTGATAGGCGTTGGTCCGTCGCCAGAGGAACTCGACAGGGTCCGTATTCGGGGTTTCCGAGATGTCGTTGGCGTAGTTGTTGTCGAATTCGTGGTCGTCCCAGGTGACGACCCAGGGGCAACGGGCGTGCATGCCGTGCAGTAATGGATCGCTGCGGTATTGGGCATGACGAATCCGGTAATCCTCCAGAGTTTGTAAACGCGTTTTGGCCGGCCCAGCATGTTTACGAACACCATTCTGGCTCGCTGGTCCCTCATAGATGTAATCACCCAAGTGGAACACCAGGTCCAGATCATCCTTGGCCATGTGTTCGTATGCGGTGTACAGCCCCTGCTCATAGTGCTGGCAGGAAGCGAAGGCGAACCGTAACTGGCTTGGCTGGCTGGTCAGAGAAGGTGTGGTGCGGGCACGTCCTACTGGGCTGGTCGCATCGCTGCAGTGGAAACGGTAAAAGTACCAGCGATCGGGGGATAAGCCCGATACCACCACATGAACGGCGTGGGCCAATTGCGGTGTGGCCGTTGCAGTCCCTTGCCGGACGATTTTTTTCATCGCTTCATCTTCTGCGACTTCCCAGCGAACCTCGACTTTCTCCGCAGGCATGCCTCCAAAAGGCTCGAGGGGTCGCGGAGCCAGGCGGGTCCAGATCACGAAACTTTTCTCATCCGGATCGCCACTGGCTACACCGAGGCTGAAAGGAGCATCCACAAATCGTGGACGGCTAAGCTGCCTTCCCTCGACCTGTTGACCCAGTACGGGCAAGGCAGCTAGTGTCGTGCTCCAGCGCAGAAACAACCGTCGGCTGATTCCACCTTCCTGCCGAATGGCAGATACCAGGTCGGATTTCCTGAGCATGGACACCCTCCTGAGGACTGAATGGCCTTTTCGTAACTCTCTGCACGCATGGCCAATTATATTCCGCAATCAGGAAGGCAAAGAGAAAAATGCATCAAATACCGGCGAAGATATGCATCACATTCGGAAGCTTTTAGAAAACCAAGCTTTGCGGCTCCCAGAAAAAGGATTTGATTACTGGGTGTTCTCCCAGAAAAAGGATTTGCCCACCGTGTGTCCGGGCAAAAAAATTTCACCCGGGCACCCGACTGCCTCTCCCCACCAGTCGGATCACCCGGGTGACGGTTCGTGAGAAACCCTTGCCAGTGGGCATCAAACAGCCTCTCCCCTTTCTGCTTGATGCTCTGGAGAAGGTCCTCACGGTTGATAATACACAGCAGCAAGTGTGCCAAAAACCTCTGCTCATGTGACAAATTGCACAACTGAGCGTAACTTATTGCTATTCCTGGGGTAGTAGCTTACTGGTAGCTCGCTCCGCTGCAGAATATCGACACCTTTGAAGGCAACGCTTATCAATCCCCTGCTCACCTTGATTGCACTACCCTGTTCGTAATGCCTCATGAGCGTGCATCACTTCACCATGCTTACTGCTTACTCTGATTCTGCTCAGATGCCGTTTGCTTGGATTCTGCTCGCTGCTACAACTGGATGTGCAAAAGTCTAGGCCATGAAGATGGGGAATATCCTAGAACGTGGAAGAGAAGATAGGGAATATCCAAGAACGTGGAAGATAGGGAATGCCCTCGGAACATGGCATTAGCACGAACCGAGCGCTGAGCAAGAAGCGAACAGTTGTGGGCTAGCACCGAGCAGTGGACACTGGTCAACGGTATGTCGAGGGCAACCGGAAGCGGATGATGCGATGGGTCAAGCAGACTGTTGACGATTGAAAAAGTGCTCGTTTTCTGGCGGGTAGCCTGCGTTTTTCCCGCGGGAGCGAGTCGCTTTCCCGCTAGAGCAAGCCGCCATTCGGTGTTCTACCGCATTCACAGTAGGCTGGATAATTGATGCTTCCATTGTGGACTCCGTGGTTGGGCGGGATAAGGGGGCTTGAGCGAGAGAGCCAGTGGTCAGGGTGGGGTTGAGGTCCCCCTATGAGCATCCGGTAGGATTTCCGCGAATCGCTGAAAGGGAAGCGGGATAGGGACCAAGGGGGGAAATTTCCATGACCATCGTAGGGATTGGCACTCAAATACTAGAGTGTGTGCGGGTCCGGGAGTTGATCGAACACCATGGTGAATTGTTTCTCCAGCAGGTGTTTACTGATTCGGAGATTGCCTGGTGCAACAATCAGAAACACACCACGGAATATTTTACGGCTCTTTGGGCAGTCAAAGAGGCGGCCTTCCGGGCTATGGGCTTGACCAGCCGCAGGACTTGCCGGTGGAAGGATCTGACGGTTCGGGGATCCACCATCGCCGCCTTACATCTGCAGGCTAACGGAGCTATTCGCGCTCACATGGAACACCACGGCATCAGCGATTTTCTCGTAACGGCTGCCTATTGTCGGATCTTTGCCACAGCGACTGTTGTGGCCTTGCGTGGAGGTTCAGCTCCAGCTTATCCCAGCGATACGATGGTGGATCTGTAATTGCCCATCCGTCAAGGACTGTTCGACTTCTACACCGGTGACATTTGCCGGTGCCGGCTTTATGCGACTGATTCCCATCAGGCGCCTTGCTCGGCAATCTCCCGCAGCAAGTTACGGGCGACTTTGTAGGCTGACCGCAGGGTCATCGCACGCCCTTCCAATTGATCTACCGTAAACGGACGTTGGGGGTCGCCTTTGGGTAAGCCCGCCAACTCCGCAGTCAACGGCAACAACTTCATGAATTCCGTGATCCGTGTTTGACGCACATCGGCTGTTGGTTGATTCTCCACGGCTAGACCTCCCTTTGTTCCCAGAAGCTTCGGATCCAGACCGGTTACGATACCGCTCCTGTCACTTCTCCCAACTATCAGCCTAACCGGGTCCACCGGACTCGTAAAGCCATGGGTTGGGTCAGGCTGCCGCTGTCCCAGTCGTCCAGCTTCTATGCTATACCATCCCTCAGCGAGGTATAAAGTATTCCTGAGCAAGATGAGGAGTTACCCCGTGCGCACGCTCATTACCGGTGGTGCAGGGTTCATCGGATCCCATTTATGCGAACGCTTCCTGGAGATGGGTCACGAGGTCATCGCCGTGGATAATTTCCTCACCGGCACACCGGAGAATATCGCCCATCTTCTCGGTCATCCCCGCTTCAAAATCATCGGGCATGACATCTCCTATCCGCTGAAAATCCCGGTCAAAATCGATAACGTCTTGCACTTTGCCAGTCCCGCCAGCCCATCGGATTATTTGGAGTTGCCCATTCAGACTCTTAAGGTGGGTTCCCTCGGCACGCATAACACCCTAGGGATTGCCAAGGCCCACAACGCCCGCTATCTGCTGGCTAGCACCAGCGAGGTGTACGGCGATCCGCTCGAACATCCTCAGAAGGAAACCTACTGGGGGAATGTCAATCCGATCGGCGTGCGGGGAGTGTATGACGAAGCCAAACGTTTTGCCGAATCCATGACGATGGCCTACCACCGCGTTCACAATCTCAACACCCATATCGTCCGCATCTTCAACACTTACGGCGAGCGGATGCGGCTCAACGACGGTCGGGCCTTGCCCAACTTCATGTGTCAGGCTCTGCGCAATCAACCGATCACGGTTTATGGCGACGGCTCCCAAACCCGATCCTTTTGCTACATTTCTGATCTTGTGGAAGGGATCGTCCGCCTGCTGTTCACGGACTTCCATGAACCGGTCAATCTGGGCAATCCCGAAGAAATTTCCATTTTGCAGTTCGCCCAGGAAATCCGTGAGTTGGCCGGTTCCACCAGCCCCATCGTGTTCCAACCGCTTCCGCAGGATGACCCCCGGGTCCGACGCCCGGACATCACCCGCGCCCGACAACTCCTGGGTTGGCAACCTTGCGTTTCCCGTCAGGAAGGTCTCCGACGCACCCTTGAATACTTCAAGCGTAAGCTCGCCCAGCTCGATGCCCTGAACCAGAACACATCACCCTCTCTTCCCTCGGACAACTTTCCCCCCAATTCATAAGGGTTGTGATCCTCCGGGTCGTTCGTAGGCACGAGTTCGCCTCCACCCTATCAATATATGACATTATGCACAGTAATTCAATCATTGTCAAGTCTAAACGCCCGTGGAGACCAACACGGTCACCTTGTTCGGCTACCCAAGACAATTCTGTGATCAGGGAGACGGAAACTGGCAAAAACTTCCGGTTTTTTAAAAGACAAGTCTGAGAGAAATAAGTCTGAGAGAAAATCATCAGGCTAAACAGGAAAGAACTTTTTTCAAAAGGTCGTTAGGGGCCCTCCTGAGGTTGTCTCATAGCAATGGTATGGCATGAGGCATTAGCAAAGTTGATGGACGACGGCTTCAATATTCAAGTCGATTGACTTCTTGGCAGGCTGTGTGATTTCTGGTAGTCTGGAAAAGAGTTGGTATGTCGTCTCATGCATGTCAGGGTTTACCTATGCTGTGAGGAGAGGTGCCATGTCCGGTCGATCGGAGGGAGCGCGTGGTGCAGGAATGACGCTGTTGGAGTTACTGGTGGTCATTGCCATCATTTCCATCCTGATGGGGTTGTTATTATCCGCGGTGCAACGGGTGCGTGAGGCAGCAGCTCGCTTGAATTGTCAGAATCGATTGCGTCAATTGTCTTTAGCCCTCCATAACTATCACGATACCCACCACAGTTTGCCTCCGGGGCACCGCTCGGCAACGCATCCGGACCGTATGCCGTTTTCGGGCTGGCCCTTGTCGATTTTACCGTATCTGGAGCAACAAGCCTTGTACACGCGGGCACAGCGGGAGTATCAGTTGCAGCCTCTGCCGTTTCGTCCGATTCCCCATGAAGGTTTAGCGACACCGCTGGTGGTGTTTGCCTGTCCTTCGGACAGTCGGGTCCCTGGTCCTCAGATTTCCCTGCGCACCCACACCAATGCCGCATTGCTGTCATATCTGGGGGTATCGGGGTACGATTCCATCACTCAAAGGACGGGGGTGCTGTATCAAGACTCGCGGGTACGCTTCGGGGATATTACGGATGGGACCAGCAATACTTTGATGTTAGGAGAGCGTCCGCCAAGTCATGATTTCCAGTACGGCTGGTGGTACGCTGGTACCGGACAACGACTGACAGGTTCGGCGGATATGATTCTGGGGGTGCGGGAGCCGAATCTCCAGGTGATCATGACCGGTTCACCCTGTGGACCGGGGCAGTATCCCTATCGCGCAGCGCGAGGCTTTGATGATCCCTGTGGAATGTTTCACTTCTGGTCGCCGCATACGGGTGGTGCCAATTTCGCTTTTGCCGATGGTCGTGTGCTGTTTGTGTCCTACGGAGCCAACGAGGTGATGCCGGCCTTGGCGAGTCGGGCCGGGGGTGAAGCGGTTCCGTTGCCGGAGTAGCTTTGAAGCCCCTCCAGCGACCATCAGGAATAAACGTTTGCCTGTTGCAGGACGGACCCCTATCAACGGGAAGAACGCCCCTGTAATACATACAGGGCGGAACGTAGAAGGTCTGGAACCGCTGGCCTGCGTGGATCGTGGCGAAGCAAAAGAACCAATTTTTCGCCTTTTCCTCTTGACGGCATGAAACATGAACTATCGTAATAAGATCAAGGGAATGTTCCGGGAAGCGCCGTTGGAGCCCGTCCCACTGCGGTGCGTTTTTGGGAACAATGGCGTGCACTGAGGCGTCTAAAAGAAACCTTTCTGAGGTAAAAGCTGGGGCGTGAAAATCGTACAGCCTGGTCTATTTCAACTGCCATTCGTGTAAACGGGAAAGCAACGTATGAAACTGAACCAGTCTGCTTATCAGGGTTGGGTGTTAAGGTTATTTCGAGTGTGCTTGGTACTGTGGGTTCTAGCCGTCTTTGCCGGCGTGGCCCAAGCTCAGGAGAGTGCCGCAGGGGGAGAAGGGCCTCAAGAGTCACTCGCCCTGTTCATGATCAAGTCGCTGGGGATTGTCTTTGGCCCGCTCCTGCTGGCGGTCTCGGTGGCCCTTGTCGCTTTGTGCGTGCTGCTGGCATTAGACCTGCGGATGAGCGGTGCGATTCCCCCTGGTTTTGTCGAAGAGTTCACCAATATCGTCAACCAGCGGAAATTCAAAGAAGCCTTCGAAATGGCCCGGAGCGACCCTTCGTTCCTGGGTCAGGTACTGACCGCAGGGATGAGCCGCCTGCAATATGGCTTGGAAGACGCCCGTGAAGCGGCGATGAACGCCCTGGAAAGCATCAAAGCCGACAAAGACCAGAAGAACAACTACACCGCCGTAATTGGTACCTTGGGACCGATGTTTGGACTGGTCGGTACGGTTTACGGCATGATCAAATCCTTCTCGGTACTGGCGACGGCGACCCAAATCAACCCTGCCAAGCTGGCCGACGGTATCGCCCACGCTCTGGTAGTCACCCTCTTCGGGATCGCCATCTCTGTTCCCGCTATTTTCTTCAACGCCTACTTCCGTAACCGGATCACACGGTTGTGTATGGATGTAGGGCACATCGCAGATGACTTGTTGACGCAGATGTATCACAATTCCAAGAAGCAAGCCCCCGTCGCGGCAGCAAATGTTCCTCCGTCGTCCCAGGGGGTAACGCCGGTCCCTCCTCCAGCAGCTCCCCGCTGACTTTTCTCCCGAAGTCTGGGTTTCGAGGTGACGGAAGAGAAGGGGACAGGCTATGAGTCATGGCAACCTTGACCGTGGTGAGCCGAATTTCACCCCGCTGCTGGACTTGGTCCTCCAGCTCATCATGTTCTTCATGCTCTCAGCTAATTTTGTGATGGAACAGACCGCCGTCGAAATCCGCTTGCCGGAGTCGATCGCGGCCAAGGCAGTGGAAAAGACGGCCGAGTCGGTCTTTTTCCTCAATATCAACAAGGAAGGTCGGGTGATTCTCACCCCAGATCAATGGGAAGGAGACATCCATACGCTGGACAACGCCATCCAGGTGGAGAACTACCTCAAGCGTCGTGCGAGCGAGGAGCGACGACGCCGAAAAGTGCCCCCGGATGCTCCGTTGGAGACAGTCTTGATCCTGCGCGTGGATCGGGAGACCGAATTCCGCAAAACATTCGAGATAATGAACGCCTGCCGGCGCGTAGGGTACGACCGCGTCCAGTTGCGGGCGATTCTTCACGGCACTTTGGACTAAACGGTGGGTGTCCGCTTCGAAGCGGATATTCGGTTGTAAAGATATTTTGTCGTAGAGGTGCAAAGATATTTTGTTGTAGAGGAAGTCATGAGCCGCCGCCGTCGAAAGGGTCATGCGGAGCATATCGAGCCGGACCTGCCCATTACCCCGATGCTGGATATGTCATTCCAGCTGCTGGCCTTCTTCATTATGACGTTCAAGCCTTCGCCGACCGAAGGCCAACTAGCGATGCAACTTCCGCCGCCGGAGCAGGGTGGGGGAGCTGCCATGCCGGATCCGTTCGGAGATAAACCTGCCAAATTCATCGTGCGGGTCAGCACCAATGCCAGTGGTCAAATAGCCCGTATGACCCTTAAGGAAGAAGGCTCTGCCAGTCCACCTACAGATTTGGGGGCCGATTTGAGCCGCTATATGAATGCCCTCAAACAAGTCCTGCAGCAACAAGACCGGGGTGCCAAACTCACTTTGGAGTTGGAGGGCCGACTGTTGCAAGAATACGTTGTCAGCTTGATGGACCACGCGCTGCGGGCTGGCTTTAAAGACATATCGCCCATCCTGGCCTCGGGAGGCGATTGATATCTCACACAGCTCCGCATTGAGGAAAGTAGAACCGACAAAGGTGCGGACCTATTTGAGTCGGGTGGGAGGAAGAAAAAGACCCGCGAGAAATGAAGAAATCGTGGGAACCAAGAGTGGGAATCTACGTCTAAAGATATAAAGAGCGTGAGGCCATTTCAGGTTATGGTGAAACCACAGGGCTATTCCTACTGTCTCGCGACTATCCCCTGGTTTTTAGCGGGAGTGGCCCTGTTGTGCCTAGGGATGTTGGTCGGTGTGGATCACCGGATTGAAGCTGGGGATGATCCTCCCGATCCTCGTCCCCCGCTACCTCCCACACTGCAAGACGGCCGCAAAGATTATCGGGTACCGAATCCCGACCGCGCTATCTTTCGGGGATTCCTGGACCCGAAGAGCTTGAAGCGGACGGGGGGCATCGTGGACTTCACACCTGTGGCCTCCGAAAAGGAAAACAGCGATGAATACCAGGCTTGGCACGAACTGATCCTGCACGCCTGGCAATTCGATTCCAAAGAACTTCTGGATCATGCCCGGCGAGATATTGTACGGGATGAGTTGGTAGAGAGCAGCCGCGAAGCGTTACGCCTGGAACTGATCCGTTTGGATGGACGCCTGGTACAGGCCCGCCGTGTCGAACCAACAGCCACCCTGCAGAGGACGGGGATTTTTGCTGTCTATGAAGCAATCCTGGAACCGTTGGATGAGCCACCCCAGGACTGGGTGTCGCTGGTTTTTACCGAGTGTCCTGAAGCATTACAGGATCTGGCTACCGCCCCGGTGAATGTTTGGAAATCGTATGACCATCTTTGGGCCAGTGGCGCAGGGTATTTCTTCAAGGTCAAGCCAGACCCCACGCTTCCCATCCTGATCGGTAAGGGTTTGCAGGTGACAACCACGCCACCGCCTGGTCCTGACCCCCAGATACCCCCTGCTTTGGATCGGCAGCTTCGCATCTTTCGCCGGATCGAAAACGATACCTGGGTCGCACGGAGCTCAGATCGCTGGGAGGAAGCGGTGGCCTACAACCGGGTACTGCTTCACGCCCGGCGTTGGAGCACCCAAGAATTGGAAGAATTCGCCCGACGAGACCTTCGCTTTGCGGACCTCTACTTCGACGGCCATCGAGAGTTGAGTGACGGACGACGCGACTTCCGTGGATCACGTTCTTATCTATTGGAACTAGTCCGCCTGGAAGGCCGGCTCGTCATGCTACGCTCCTTCGCAGCTACGCGGAAACTTCAACAAGCCGGTATCGATACCCTCTACGAAGGCTGGTTGATTCCCCAGAACGAACCCCGAGGCAATCCCGTCTGCCTTGTCTTCACCGAACTACCAGAAGGGATGGAAGCAGGAGGGCGCACCAACTATTGGGTCTCCTTTGCCGGCTATTACTTCAAGCTGATGCGTTATGAGTCGGCAGAGCGGAGCGTGGACGATCCCAGCCGTTTTGTGGTCAAACGGGCGCCTTTGTTGTTGGGACGAAGCGTAATCCTGCGCCCCGACCCTGAAGCGGCTTCACCGGTCTCCTGGGCCGCCTTTTCCAGGACAGCCACCGTGGTCATTGTGGGTCTGGTGCTCATCGCTCTGGGACTGACCTGGTGGTATCGTCGGGAAGACCGCCGCATTCGGGACGAAATCGCCCAACAGCAGCGAAATCCGTTCGAAACACCGGGAAAATTTTGACTCCCGGTCACCCCCTGACTTGTAGGGAGACAGCGCAACCGATGGTCCTTCCGCATCACGACGACGCTACGATTCAAAACATCAGTACATCGGTTTTAGGGGGCCGAGGCAGTCAGGATGCGGAATCATACTCTGGCGAGAACAAGCTAGGATAAGGAAGGGCGAGAAGTAGGGAATGGCTCTGGGTTCCTTATCCTTGGCTGTTATGGGTTATGGTGAGGTTAATGGTCTTATTCTTAGGGATGGTCCCTAGCTAACCTCCAGCTCGTTCATGTCAGAAAGGAGGGCAATGATGAGCCAATCACCTCAGCCTGCGCCGGTGAATCCTCAACCTCGAGCTGTTTCACCTGCGAAAGGGGAAGCCGTTATCCGTCGTGTGGAGGCGGCTCAGGAAACCAGCCAGGAGCGACTCATCCGTAAGCATTTGCCCGCTTGGGTGATCAGTGGTGCTATCCACGTTGCTTTGGTAGCTATTTTGCTTATTTTCGCAGGTCAGCCGACGCCGGGCCCAGCCTCGGAAAAGGTCATCAGCACTCATGTTGAGAAGGAGGAGACGGAGCCTCAGGAAAACCTTACCAACGAAGACATTGGTCTGGATGCCAGCATCGAGTCTGCTCTGCCGGACAAGGAGCGGGTGGATGAGCGAACCGTCGATGAGGTGGTCACAAACGATCCCTTAGGCAAGCCAGACGTACCGGAACTGGATCGTAATGCGTTCGACCTGGTCGGCATACCTTCATTAGACGCGAACACGCCTGGTCTGGCCGGCTTAGACGGCAGTGCCCTCAGTGGGGGAGGAAACTATGGCAGTATGATGAGTGCCTTCCCCGGCCGTAGTGGTGCTACAAAAGATCGGATGCTTCGAGAAGGCGGTGGCAACGCACGGAGCGAGGCCGCTGTGGCTCGCGGACTGGCTTGGCTGGCGAAACAGCAACGGACCGATGGCTCCTGGGTCTTCGACGGTGAGCATAAAGACGAGGTAATTGCAGCCACGGGCTTGGCACTGGCCGCCTTCCTCGGTGCGGGTGAAACTCACAAACAGGCCCAAAAATACCGGGCCACTGTGGAGCGTGGACTGCAGTATCTCATGAAGAATTGCCCCGTGAGTGGTCCGAATATGGGCAAATTCACCAATGCTCGCACAATGTACGCTCAGGCGATTGGCACCTTGGCACTGTGCGAAGCCTACGGGATGACGAAAGACCCCGCCCTCAAACCCTATGCCCAGGCGGCTATCAACTTCATCGTTCGGTCCCAAGCCCCTGATGGCAGCTGGGGTTATAGCCCGGGTAGCCTTGGGGATACGTCCATCGTTGGTTGGCAAATCCAAGCCTTGCAAGCAGCTCGTTTGAGTAAAGACATTGTTGTGGATCCCAATTGCATCAAGAAGGCCGTCGAATTCCTCAACAAGGTCAGTGCTGGTTCGCTCAAGGCGATGTACGGTTACCGTGATGCTGCTGGTGCTGCACCAGGAACAGCTCTGACGGCCGTCGGCCTGCTCTGCCGTTACTATGTCGATGGATGGGGACCGGATAATGCGGCTATGGCGGAGGGCGTCCAAGGTCTGTTGCAACGGAATCCCCCCCGGTTCGGCAACAAAGTTCTCGGCAATATGTACTACTACTACTACGCCACTCAAGTGGTGCACTTCTTCGAGGGCGAAGCTTGGAAAACCTGGAATGAAGGTCCGAAAGATCCCCAAACTGGCAAGCGGACTGGTGGCATGCGGGATTGGCTCATCAATCTCCAGGTAACCAAAGGGCCCAATGAGGGGAGCTGGGATCCCGATAATGGTTGGATGGGCAGAACCGGTCGTTTGGGTACCACGGCTATGTGTGTCATGACCCTCGAAGTGTACTATCGTCACATGCCCCTGTATAAACGGTCTGCTGCTGGAGATACGCGTTTTCTTGAAGCCGCTCGCTGATCGTCAACACCGCTCCTCCTTATGACCACCTGATCACCGCCCCTTTCCCTGTCCCTTCCCACTGAGTGGTGGGAAGGGATTTTCTTTGAGTACATTTTCTTCTCGTAATGAGTTTTTCCTCTGACAACGCATAGACACGATTTCGGCAAGCCCTGCAACTTTCTCCAACATTATCAATTCCACCGACATTTCCACGAAATCTTGCTCAACCGACCTCTGTGAGCATTTGCATCCCAGTTTTCTGAGCACTAGATGCCCCGATAGAAGCTGCGGCTTGGAGGTCATGATTCCCGTCCGCCTCTTGCCCGTCCGACTCGCTTCGACTCGCCCGCATAAGTTTCGGATTTCGAGCGTTCCTGTCCGCAGGGAGGGCTTGAACATGCGGAAATTCTGGCGTCGTGACATGAAAAAAACGGCTCAGACCTCGCGGCAAACCGGCACCCGCCAATCACCGATTCGGTCTCTTCACCTTGAGCAGCTTGAGGATCGTCTCACACCGAGTAGTGTGTTGCCTTCGCTCCAGCCGCCTGTTTTGGAGCTGCTTCCCAGCTACGCACCGGACCGCGTCAACGTAGTCATGAAATCCCCGGTGGGTTCTACCGCCGCTGCTCAAGTGTTGGCGTCTTCTCCTTACGCCCAATCGGTGGAGTACCTCGGGCTCGGCATCTATTCTGTCCATCTCAAACCGGGAACCTCACCCATCACCGCTGTTGCCTATTATTCCACGCGTCCTTATGCTGTGACGGCTTCGGTGGATAATTATGTCTCGATTCAGCGTACTCCTGATGATCCCAATTATCCGTCGCAATGGGATATGCCCAAAATCGGTGCTCCCACTGCTTGGGATGTCACAACAGGGACCCGAAAATTCGTCGTGGGTGTTGTCGATAGCGGTATTGATTACAATCATCAGGACCTGTTCATGAATATCTGGATCAATAACGCTGAGATACCCACCTCAATACGAAACACCTTGGTGGATGCCGATGGCGATGGTGTGATCACCTTCTGGGACCTCAACCATTCGAGCAATGCCGGCAAGGTAGCGGACAACAACGGTAACGGCGTGATCGATCCCTCGGATATTCTCCGCCCCACCTCTCAGGGCGGCTGGCTCGATGGTGTGGACCAGGACAGCAATGGCTATGTGGACGATCTCTTGGGCTGGGACTTCGCCAATAGCGACAACGATCCCATGGATGATAACAATCACGGTACCCACGTGGCCGGTACCATTGGCGCTGTAGGCAATAACGGGGTAGGAGTTGCTGGCATCAACTGGTCCATCAGCTTGATGCCGCTCAAATTCCTCAGTGCCAGCGGGAGTGGTCTGGTCAGCCGCGCTGTCATGGCCATCGATTATGCCGTCAACAAAGGTGTCAAGTTGACCAACCACAGTTGGGGTGGCGCCAATTACAGCGTCTCCTTGGCTGCGGCCATCGGTCGAGCACGTGATGCGGGACACATCATTGTCGCCGCCGCCGGCAACAGTGGACAAAACCTGGATTCCTCACCCCAATATCCCGCGAGCTACTCGACAAGCTATAACAATGTCGTCACTGTAGCCTCAGTCAATAGTTCGGATCAATTGGCCAGTTCATCCAACTATGGAGTCAATACTGTTACCTTAGCAGCACCTGGGGTATCCATTCTGAGTACGGTGCGCAATAACGGTTATTCTTACTTCAGTGGCACATCCATGGCTGCACCTCACGTGGCGGGTGCCATTGCACTTTATTGGGCGAGCCATCCCACACTCAGCTACACCCAGGTGATCGAGAAACTCAAGACATCGGTAGATCCCATTCCTGGCCTCGCTGATAAAGTAATGACCGGTGGTCGGTTGAATGTAGGGAAAATGTTCGATTCCACTACTCCGTCGGGACCTCGGGTTATTGAGGCTCAGTGGTATGGTGAGGCACCGTTTACGTTGGATCGGTTGCGGGTGACGTTTGACAAGGCGATAGATGTTTCGACGTTT
>Ga0209017_10001706_pt1 | contig 15974 bp, 5 predicted proteins | sample YNPBryunderm2012_FD_185812 | JGI IMG/M metagenome (GOLD analysis project Ga0209017, IMG submission 185812) | Anoxygenic and chlorotrophic microbial mat microbial communities from Yellowstone National Park, USA - YNP Bryant MS undermat 2012... ... | reverse complement strand
CCGCCGGGCAACAAGCTGACAAGCAAGACACCGCAAAGCAAGACACCGCCAATCGAGAGACTGTCGAACAACAAACTGCCAAGCAACAGGATGCCAAGCAACAGGCGACCGAGGACAAGTCAACCGCCGAGTCGGTTCAACCGGGCGCGCAGCTTACCGAGGCGGAAAAAGCCGAGATCGCCAGGCTCATCGAGCAACTCGGCGATGACTCGCCCAGTGTACGCTGCGAGGCCGAGAAACGGCTGGGGCAATTCGGCCTAAAAGCCAAAGAGGAACTATTGGCGGGGCTGAAGCATCGGGACGTGCACGTGCGGCGACTGTGCCGCTGGATACTGGCCGACGTGCTGGAGGCCGACTTCCAGCGTCGGCTGGCCGCCTTCCGGGCCGACGCCGAAGACAAGCACGATTATCAGATACCCTGCTGGGACCGGTTCAAACGGCTTACCGGCGGCGGCCCGGCCGCAAAAGCGCTCTTCCTGGAAATGCTTCAGGCCGAAGGCGCACTGCTGGAATCGGCGGCGGCCGGGCCAGCGGCAGCGGCCGAAGGTTTCCGCCTGCGGATGCAGCAGGTGATGCAGCGGATGCACGGAACCGTGATCATCGGCCGAAACCGAACAGTTCAGCCCTCGATGCCCTCGTTGGCTACGGTAGCAACTTTGCTGTTTCTGGCCGCAGAACCAGAGTTCGATGTCCCAGAACACAGCAACTATCCAAATCTTTTCAACGTCATCCAGCAGCAAACGATGATAGCTGCATTAAAGGAAGGCCAGTACAAGGAACCGTTGCGGAAGCTGCTGGGCCGGTGGATGGTTCGCCCGACCACCGTAAACCTGCTGCACGCCAAACTGAACCTGGCAGTCCAGTTCGACATCAAGGAGGGATTGTTGCTGGCCTTGCGGACGTTCAAGGACAAGCAACTGAACCAGCCGCACTATCGGATTTACGCGCTTAGTGCCATCGGTCGTTTGGGCGGAAAGCAATACGCGGGGATTTTCCAGCCGTTGCTGGAGGATCAGAGCGAGCTTTTCCGCGGCGCGATCGTGCGCAACAAGAACGTTACCGTACAGGTCCGCGACGTAGCACTGGCCTGGTTGATCTATCTGACCGACCAGGACCACGAAGCCTATGGCATGCCCGACGCCAAACGCGAGTTCGAGAACGTCAAGCGGAACCAGTATTTCGTGCCCAATTACCCCATGTTGGGTTTCAGCGAGGCAGCACAGCGCGACAGCGCGCTGGCGAAGTGGGCCGAGTACGTAAAGTCCAATCCGCTGCCGGAAGTGCCCGAAGATATTCGCAGCGAGATGGACAAACCGCTGCAACTGCGCGCTGAGCAGCCCGTGGGCCTCAACTTGGCGCGGCGTGCGGGCGAGGTGCAGATGTTCCAGGGGGTGTCGGCCGAGTTTGCCGATCGGGAACAGATGCGTAAACTGCGCCGTGCCCGGGAACTGTGCGAAAAAGGCTTGCTGGCCGATGCCGTTCCCCTGCTTGCGCAGATTCTGGCCGCGCCGAAAGACCTGGTTTTCCAGCCCATACCGGGCGTGGGCCTGTTGCGCTGCCTGAAGCCAGAAGCGGAGACGCTCATCGCCCAGTTGCCGCCGGCGGGCCGCGCACTGTACGAACTGCTGTGCAGCGACGAGGCGCGTCAGAAGCTCCAGTCGGGTATCAACAGCGGCGACGCCCGGTTGCTGGCCGAGGTTTCCGCCCAGTTCTTCTTTACCCAGGCAGGCGCCGAAGCCACGTATTTGTTGGCGCTGAGACATATCGACCGCGGCGAGCCACTGATCGCTGCGCTGTTGCTGTCGCGCTTGCGTCAGCGCTCCTGGCACGCCGATCAGTTCGAGCCGGCCCTGTCGGTCACTCTGGCTCAATGCTTCGCGCAGTTGGGCATGGCGCCCGAGGCAGACCGGGTTTTGCGCGATCTGGCCGAGCGTTCTGTGGATGCCCAACTGCTAGTGGCCGGCCGCCAAAAGCAGTTGCTCTCGCAGGCCCAGGAGTCGCTGGCCTGGCTGGAATCGCTGTTGGGCAAACCTGCCCGGCAAGCAGCTACCGGATGGTTGATGTTCCGCGGCGACCCGGGGCGGAACGCGATCAGCAAGACCGAGGGCCTGTTGCTCCGCGGCAAACGCCTGGCGGACAGTTGCGGCAGTGCGGCACTGGCGTCGGTCGTGCAGGGGCTGGGCAGGGAGCATGTCGAGCAGTTTCGGGTAGCGCTGCCGCGGCTTTATCCGCTGGTAGTTGACAACATGGTGCTCGCCCGAACGGCCACTGAGCTAGTGGCCCTGGACCTCACAGACGGCCGGCAACTGTGGGCTGCGCCATTGGAGGACGCTTTGCGCGCGCAGTTGGAGCAATCGGCCGAAGCAGCCGGGCGACTGCAAACCGAGGCCGCCCGACAGGCACTGCGCAGGCGACTTTGGGATGACTTCAGCTTCGGAGCCATCAGCAGCGACGGCCGCTACGTATTCGGCGTAGAGGACTTGCCGTTCGGGTTTTCCGGGGATTATCCGCGGATGGTGGTCGGTCCCGACGGGCGGCGGAGATTGGACACCGACGCGCTGAAACAATACAACCTTCTGGCGGCTTACGATCTGCGCACCGGCAAGTTGCGGTGGGAGTTGGGCGGGCCGCCGGGGCAAAACATGCGGCCTTTGGCTGGGGCGTACTTCCTCGGCCCCCCATTGCCCCTGGGTGGGCGGCTGTACGTGGTCGCCGAGATCAACAACGAAACGCGGTTGCTGGAACTGGAAGCCGAATCGGCAAAGTTGCTGGCCAGCATTCAACTGGCAGTGCGCGACCCGCTGCCCTCGCAGTGGCAAATGCAAATGTTCTGGGGATTGCCCCCCTGGATGCTCGCCAATTTCGAGCGCCGCGGGGCCTCCATGCCCGCAGCCGCCGACGGAGTGCTGGTTTGCAGGACCGGCGACAGCCAGTACATGGCCATCAGCCTGGTTGCCCGGTCGATCCTTTGGGTGTACCAGGTGCCGGAGGCCGATGAGCCGGCCAATCCGTGGATGATGGGGGCCATCCAGCGTCGCAAGCTGCTGGAGGCCGCCTCGCCCGATCAGGCGAACCGTTGGGCCGACGACACTCCCACCATCGCCCAGGGCCGCGTGCTGCTTACGCCCCAGGATAGCCACGAACTGCTGTGCCTGGACCTGTACGACGGACGCCTGCTGTGGACCGCCCCCCGACGGGACGGCATATACCTGGGCGGAGTCGTCGATGACCGCGTGATAGTGGTCGGCCGTGGAGGAGTTTGGGCGTTGAACCTGGCCGACGGACAGCCCGTCTGGCAAGCAGATCGGCTGCCGCTGCCGGCCGGGAGCCTTCCTTCGGGTTTCGGGTTGCTGACGAAAGACTACTATCTGCTGCCGCTGACCAGCGGCGAGGTGGCCACCTTCGACATAAGGCAGGGGCGGCTGGTTTCGCGCTCCAGGTCTCCCGACGGTATCGTCCCCGAAAACCTGGTGGCCTGCAATGATGTCGTCCTTTCGCACGGCGTGAGCGGGCTTTGGCGCTTCGACACGCTCGCCTCGACCAGAGCCAGGTTGGAAGAACAACTTAAGGAAAGTCCCGGCAACGTCCAGTTGCTGGCCGAATACTGCGAAGTGCTGCTCGGTCAGGGCGAGATCGCCGAAGCCGTCGAGACCCTTACGGAAGCGCTCCAGCGCCAAGCCGACTCCCGATTGCAACAGCTTTTGGCGCAGGCGCTGATGGACGGACTTCAGTCGGACTTCGAGCGATTCGCCCCTCTGGCCAGGAAAATCGATGCGGCGATCGAGCGAGGCAATTTCGGCGCTGGATACTTGCGGGCCTTGGCCGCTGGCCTGAAGCGCACCGGCCGCTACGACGAGGCGATGCAGGTGCTGGTCAAGCTCGTCGATGACCAGCAACAGCCCGAACTGCTCGAGCGAGTCGAGCCATCGCGCGTAGTGCGGCGCGATCGCTGGCTTGCCGGACAGATTGCCGAAGTACTGCAAAAGGCCCCGGCCGAGCAGCGCGCGGCGATCGATCGGCTTGTTGGCGAACTTGCCGCAAAAGCCGATCCACAGCGCTTCTTGACCTATTTCGGCGAGCACCCAGCGGCAAACCAGTTGCGACTCAAGCTGGCGCAAGCGGCACTGGAAGGCCAGGACAAGCAACCGCTGCGAGCAGAGATGCTGTGGCGCGAGGTATACCGGACCGGCACGGACCAGCAGCAGCGCGAGGCGATCGCCCGTCTGGCTTTGCTGCTGCGCGAGGCGAAGCTGTACGACGACGCAGCGCTGTGCTTCGAGCATCTGCGGACGCAGTTGGCCGACGTGGCGTGTCTGGACGCCAAGACCGGGCGCCAATTGTTCGAGCAGTTGCCGGCCGACGACCCAGTGCGCTTGCGGCTGACAAAGCCTTTTGCATGGCCGGCAGGACGTACGAACGTGGAATTCTCCAACAAGCGCGAGCAGCGTTCGCAACTGTTTGCTATGACGGTCCGCTGGGATGACGACCGGTTCAGCCCCCTGCTTACGGCGGATGTGGACATGCAGAACCGCCGCATCAAGGTTTTCGATCCCCACGGCCGGCGACGGTGGGAGCTGGCCATGGGCGACAAAGACAACCAGTGGAACTTTATCAACTGGCCCGACGCCTACAACCTGGTGTGCCCTGTGGGCCACCTGGCGATGGTGTGGCTGGGCAATCGGGTGGCGGCGATCGACACCTTGCGCAGCGAGGACGTGCAGGTGTTGTGGACCCAGCCGACAAGCAAGACGCAGGAACAATTGGCCAATCTGGGAATGATTTTCGGCATGAGAATGCGGATGCAGCCGCCGGCGCTGGTGGCCGCAGAACTGCCTCCGATGGTCGCCAATCACAAAGTGGTGTGTTTCTTGCAGGGTTCTGACCTGGTGGCGCTTGACCCGCTGACGGGCCAGACGCTGTGGCGCCGCGAGGACGGTATGCTCGACGGCGTGCTGTTCGGCGACGGGCAGATGCTGTTCCTCTCGCCGCCCGATGGCACCGAAGCGGTCGTCCTCCGCGCGATCGACGGCCAGGAAATCGGCCGCCGCCGTGTGCCTCCGGCGCGCGAGCGATTGTGGACGATCGGCCGCTGCGTGGCCACCTTCAAGGCCGGCCGCTTGACGATGTACGATCCCTGGGAAGAGAAGACGCTGTGGCAGCAAGCATTCGACCCCAACGCCCAGGTGTGGTTGGTCGACGGCCGCGAAGCAGCGACATTGGACGACCAGGGGCGCTTTACGGTGGTTTCGCTGGCCGACGGCCAGATCGTCCTGGCCGCGCAACTGGACTCCCAGCCGGAACTGGAAGGACTGTTCGTGCAGCGCAACAGCACGCACTATATAGTGGCGACGAAAAGGCCCGCTGCCGGAGACGGCCGGGTTTTCTTCGGCGTCCAGAACGTGGGCCAGTTTCCCGTTACAGGGCAGATTTACGGCGTGGATCGCCGCACGGGCAGGGTGATGTGGTCGGCTTCGGTACAGCGGCAAGCCGTAAAAATCAACCAACCGGCCGAAGTGCCAGTGCTCGCTTTGCTCAACCAGGTGCAACTGATGGAAAACAACCAGTACCGGGTGTACATGGCGATGCAATGCCTCGACAAGCGGACCGGCGAAGAGTTGTACTCCAGCAACTCGCGCGACCATCACAGCAACGTGTACGAGATGACTTGCAATCCCGAGGCCGGCAGCGTGGAAATCCAGACCATGCTTGGCCACGTGAAAATAACCTACAGCGATCAGCCGTCAGACAAGTGATCGGCGTTCACCCTGTGGCCAGCGTCCTTGCCCTGCGTTCGGAGCCGTTGCCCCCGCCGGCCAGCCCGATCGGCTAGGAAATACTCTTCTGGCTGACAGCTAACTGCCGCTCTGCCCAACAGCGCACTGCTGCTCGGAACGTCAAAGTGTTGCTGCAAGTTTCGGGCGGTTGCTGTGAATGCAAAGCTGCCTTACTTCCTTGTGGCGCAACATGCGCGCCTTTTGCGCGCATGTTTTCGGGTGATCTGGAGGGCCACGCTCCGTCGTGGCCGTCTGCCCCAGTGCTTACGGACGCGACCGCAGCGCGTCCCTCCAACACTACTTGGTTGCGGCCGAAAGCCGCTTCGGGACAAATCAAGCCAACTCCTGCTCGCGGCGAAAACAGATGTGCCGTTTCCAGGCTTCGTCGGTATTGGGAAAGTCGGTGCGCACGTGCGCCCCGCGGCTTTCCTGGCGCTCCAGGGCAGCCCGTACCATCAGCCTGGCCACGCAAAGCATGTTCTGCAATTGCCAGCCGCTGGGGTCGGAGAACTGCCTGGGGAGCACGTAGCGGCACCAGCGATCGATGTTCTCCAGCGCGTCTTGCAGCCCTTCGGCGTCGCGACGCACTCCCACGTCGCGCCACATAAGCGACTGGAGCGAATTGCGGATGTCGTCCAGGTTGAGCGGTTCGCTGGGCGCCTGGACGGGCGGGTTGGCCACCGGCAGTGCGGCAAAGTTGTCTTTGGTTCGCAGCGCTTCCTGCGAAGCCCCTGCGCCGGCGTGTGCGCCGTAAACCAGCGCTTCCAACAGGCTGTTGGAAGCCAGCCGGTTGGCTCCATGCAGCCCGGTGCAAGAGACTTCGCCGGCCGCCCATAATCCCTCTACGCCGGTGCGTCCCTCCATATCCACTGTTACTCCACCCATCATGTAGTGGGCGCCGGGACGAACGGGAATGCGATCGCGGGTGATGTCCAAATCGAACTCGGCACACACCGCGGCAATGCTGGGAAAGCGAGCCCGGACGCGCTGCGGGTCCAAGTGCGTCATGTCCAGATAGACGTTGGGATGTCGGGTGCGTTCCATCTGGCTGACTATGGCCAGGCTGACCACGTCGCGCGGGGCCAGCTCTCCGCGCGGGTCGTAGTCGGTCATGAACCTGTACCCGTAGCGGTCCACCAGCCATGCCCCTTCACCGCGCGTGGCCTCGCTGATCAGACTGCGGCTGCCGCCGGCGATGTACAGCAGCGTGGGATGAAACTGCACGAACTCCATATCGCGCAATTCCGCCCCGGCACGATACGCCAGCGCCATGCCGTCGCCGGTGGCCACGGGCGGATTGGTCGTTTCGCGGTACAACTGGCCGGCGCCTCCGGTGCACAATATCGTCTGTTTGGCCCATACCAGCGTCTTGCCATGCTGCTGGTTCCAGACAACCGCCCCGCAACAGCGGCCTTCGTGCGTCAACAGGTCGATGGCATAGGTTTCCCGCCAGACTTCGATGTTCGCACGTGAGCGAACCTGTTGCCACACGGCCCGCATCACTTCCTGCCCTGTGGCGTCCCCCAAGGCATGGACGATACGATCGCGGCTGTGTCCTCCTTCGCGGCCCAGTGCCAGCCGCTGGCCTGCCCGGTCGAACTGGGCGCCCCAGGCGATCAGCTCCTCGATGCGCCGAGGCGCTTCCCGCACCACGTATTCCACCACTGCCGGATCGCACAGCGAGCCGCCGGCGGTCAAGGTGTCGGCGATATGTTCCTGGAAGCTGTCTTCCGGGTCGATCACGGCCGCTATTCCGCCTTGGGCCGAGGCACTGGCTGAATCCATCCAGCCGCCCTTGGTGATCATCAGCACCGACAACGAGCCGTCGACCTCCAGCGCAGCTCTCATGCCGGCCAAACCTGTGCCGATAATCAGCACGTCGGTAAAGAAATGCGGCACCCGCTTGGGATGAAACGGCACCAAGTATCGCGGCGTGGGAGTTCCCATGGCTGGTTGATGTACGGTGTGCGCGGTTGCAAGCTCGAAAGCGGTTTTGTTATCGGTCAACTATTAGTGTAGACTGCGCCGTCGGCAGGAAAAAGATGCGCAGGAAGCAAAAAGACACCGCATGTACAACAGCCGATCGCCTGACCACACGCGGTTTGGCAGAAATGGCGCGCAGGGCGGCAATGACCAGGGGCTTATCACGTATCATGTTTGCCCTGTGCGCGCATGTTGTAGAACGCCCGGCGGGGCCACGCATGTTATAAGGAGAGCTAGACGGCCACGAATGTCATAAAGAGAGCTAGACGGCCGCGAATGTCATAAAGAGAGCTGGGGGCCACGAATGTCATAAAGAGAGCTGGGGGCCACGAATGTCATAAAGAGAGATGGGGGCCACGCATGTTATAAACAGTTGGAGGGCCACGCTCCGTCGTGGCCGTGCAGGCGCCGGGCGCCGAAGCGGTGGTCGCCCAAGTTCCGAGACGCGAGAAACACGTGCGCCGGCACACGGGCAGCGCCGCTGAGGCCGCGGTTGCGATCGGCGGGGTCGGCCACAACACGCCGCTATAGAATCGAGAGGCTTCCACAGAATACAGATCGGAATCGAGAGGCTGCTACAGGATATCGACCACCAGCTTGTCGTAGAAATCTACGTAGTCGTCGCGTTTATCGCTGGCCCGGGCGGTGATGGCGCTGCGCGGATGTTCGTTCCACTGGCCGGTGAGGATGTACTGCGGGTAAGGACCCCATTCCACTTTTCGGCTCAAGGGCAGCATGTGCTCTTGAAGCAACTTGTAGATTGGCCGCACGCGGAACTTCGGATTCCGCAGGAAACCGATGAGCAGTTCCATAGCGCAGTTGCCTGCCCCGCGCCCAATGCCTCCCATCGACGCATCCACCCGATTGGCCCCGTGGATGATCGCCTCGATGGTATTGGCGAAAGCCAACTGCTGGTTGTTGTGGGCGTGCATGCCCACCTGTTTGCCCTTGGGCAGGGCGTAGCCCAGGTACTTCTTGACCAGTATCTCCACCTGCTCGCAGTACATGGCTCCGTAGCTGTCGACCACCACCAGCACGTTAGCCGGGGTTTGGGCAACTACCTCCAGCACCTGTTCGACTTCCTGCTCTTTGACCGTGGAGACGGCCATCAAATTGGCCGATACTTCGTAGCCCTTCTCATGGGCGTCGTGGATCATCTCCACCGCTTCCGAGACTTGATGGGCATAGAAGGCTACCCGCACCATATCCACCACGCTGTCGCGCTTGGCCAGGATATCCGTGCGCCAGTCCGACTTGCCGGCGTCGACCATCACGGCGATCTTCACCGGCGTGGGGTTGTCGCCCACGATACGCCGGATGTCTTCCTCGTCGCAGAACTTCCAGGCGCCGAACTTCTCGCGCGAAAACAGCTTCTTGGAGGCCCGATAGCCAATCTCGAAGTAGTCGATTCCGGCAGCCACGCACGTCTGGTAAACCGCCCGAACGAAATCGTCGTCGAACTGATGGTCGTTTATCAACCCGCCGTCGCGGATGGTGCAGTCGAGAACCTTTAGTTCCGGGCGATAAGTGATCCAAGGGGCTGTCATTGTTCGCACCTCTCAACATCTCAGCCTATGCGAAATCGCCAACTATGCTTGCCCAGCGGCAAAAAGCGCGGGCCTTCTGGTCCTTGCGTCCGAACCGCAAAAGCCCAGTCTTCTCGCGCCGACCGCCGATCGCGCTGGCGATGAGGCAACCGCTCGGCGCTTGGCAGCACATCTGTTGCCAGTGCAATCGTGAAATTGTGGGTTACAGAATTGGCGCTGTCAACCGTTTCGTTGCTTTTGCGGCAAGAACTGCTTATAGTGATTGCGCGGTTTCGGACAGTATCCTCGTTACTGAATGGCCTGTACAAAATTCACAGGAGAACGGCAATGAGCGCAGAGGAAAGACATTTTCACCCGCGTTGCTGTCCGTGTTGCGAATCCAATGGCCCGCAAGCCGCTTCGGATGGCCCGGCAGGCGGTTTCAGCCGGCGTCAGTTCTTGGGCGGACTTGGGGGTGCGGCGATCGGCGGGGTGGCGTTGAGCGGGTTGTCGTGGTCGCTGTTGCGAGCCGGCGAGTCGGCCGCCCAGCAGGCGCCGGCGCGGAAACCGCTGGTGGTCAAGCCCGTGCTCAGTTACGCCACGCCCAGTCCGCGGCCGCAGACCAGTTGGCGTCCCTGGGGCGGTATTCAAAGCGAGGCCGACGCCCAGGCCGAACTTGCCCGCATCCAGGGCGAACTGGCGAAACTGAAACAACAGGCCGATTTTCCGGTGGAGTTTCTGCCGGTCACCGGCGCGAAAAGCCCCGAGCAAGTACCCGCCGCAGACCTCCAGCAGTGCGACACAATGCTGCTGTACGCCGCCGGCGGACCGATGAGCATCTGCGACCTCGCCTTGAAGGCCGGCAAAGACGTAGTGTATTTCGTGCGTCACAAATCAGGCCCGGTGTACCTGTGGTACGAGATCGTCAGCCCCCGCTACCTCCGCCAGCACACCGATCAACTGGCGATGAAAAGCCTGGCCGAGGACGACGTGGTGGTCGATAGCCTGGACGAGGTCCTGTGGCGACTCCGCGCCCTGTGTGGACTGAAGAACGTACGGGGCCTGAAGATTCTGGCCATCGGTGGTCCGGGCGCCTGGGCACAGTCGGCCCAAAAGACGGCCGAAAACGTCCAGAGACTTTTCGGCTGGGAAATGAAGACCATCACCTACGAACAACTTTCCAAACTGATAAAAGAGGCCCGCGCCGATCAGGCCACGGTAGAATCGGCCCGCAAACAGGCCGAACAGTATCTGAAAATCCCCGGCACCACGCTGGAAACCAAGCGCGAGTTCGTAGATAACTGCTTCTTGCTGGAGCGGGTGTTCCTGGCGCTATTGAACACGGAACAGTGCAAGGCGCTGACGGTCAATGCCTGCATGGGCACGATCATGCCCGTCTCTGATACCACCGCTTGCCTGACGCTGACACTGCTGAACGATGCCGGATACCTGGCTTACTGCGAGTCGGACTTCATCGTCATTCCTTCTTGCGCGCTGCTGAGTTCGATTTCGGGCAAGCCAGCGTTCTTGCACAATCCCTGTTATCCGCACGACGGGGTGATAACGCTTTCGCATTGCACCGCCCCGCGAAAAATGGACGGCAAGAACCTCGAGCCGGCGCGAATACTGACCCACTTCGAGTCGGACTACGGGGCAGCCCCCAAAGTCGAAATGCGCCCCAAGCAGAAGCTTACCCACATCATTCCCGATTTCGGTTTCCGCACTTGGGCAGGCTTGCGCTCGGAAATCATCGACAACCCATTCATGGACATCTGTCGCACCCAGATCGACGTCCGCTTCGCCTGCGACAGCCTGACGCTGGCCCAGAAGCTGCGGGGCTTCCACTGGGGCACCATCTACGGCGATTACATCCGCGAGGTGGGCTACGCCCTGCGCCGCATCGGCATCGGTTGGGAAGTGCTGGGCTGATTAAAAAGCGGCAGGTGTTGACGCGGGGTAGTCCGGCTGCGCTTGAACCCTGGAATGCGCCCGGCCGACGGCGCTAGCGCGCCCCACCGCCAACGCCAAGCGAAATCAAACCGCCAAAGCCAATTAAAATCACCATTGACAGGATCATAGGAATCCGCAAAATCTGCGGCCCTGCAACGGTGCGGTTTTGGAATCGTCGCCGCCGCAGCGCAGCTTGCCGGCGGGCAAGTTGCTGGCGTAGCACTAGACGCCGGGTCCCCTTGCAAATCGGCGGCGCCGGCGTGATCGGCGATTATTGGGTAGCCTGCGCAAAGATCGGGGCCTGGGCAAGGAGGCCATCGGGCCATGTCAATTGTCGCTGCCGCAGCAGATGGTGTCAGCCTGCGCGAACTACTGCCAGACGCCGAGTTTCGCGGCAGCAAAGACATCCTGGCGTTCGGCTGTACCACGCAGCCGCACAAAGTGCAGCCGGGCGACATCTTTGTGGCTCTGTCCGACGCTGCCAATCGCGCTTGCGACCTGCTGACCTTGGCCATCCAGCGCGGCTGTAGTGCAGTGGTGCTGGAACCGCCGGCACGCGATCTGCCAGTGCCCCAGTGCGTGGTAAGCGACGCGCGGGAAGCTTTCGGGCGAATCTGCCACGCGCTGGCGGGCAATCCAAGCCAGCACCTGAAACTAATCGGCGTCGCCGGCGATAATGGCAAAACCACCACCTGCTGGCTGATAGCAGGCATTCTTTCGGCGGCCGGCTACAAGACAGGCTTGCTGGGCAGCTTGGGGTATTTCGACGGACTGAGCACCGTTGCGGCCGAAGACTGTACGCCACCTGCCGATCAACTGGCCGGCTTGCTCGGACGAATGGTACAAAACGGCTGCACTTACGCCGTAATGGAAGCCTCCGACAGTGCATTAGCCAAATCGTATATAGCCGGAGCACAGTTCGACACGGTCTGCATCACGAACTTTGCCGGTGAACACGGGCAAGATCACGCTGCCGACGACCTCCGCTTTACCACGCAAAGAGCGACACAAAGAATTTTCCGTTACCTGGCCCCAGAAGGGCTAGCGGTTGTAAACGCCGACGACCCTGTGGCTGCCGACCTGCTGCGGCACTTCGATGGGCCGGCCCTTACCATAGCCATCAAAGCGCCGGCCGAAATCAGTGCAGTGTTGTTGGAGCAGTGCGCCAGCGAGCAGACCTTCTTGCTCATGGCCGGCAACGAAGCGGCGCCAGTACGTACCCAAATGATCGGCATGCACCATGTGTACAACTGCCTGACGGCCGCTGCTGTAGGACTGGCTTACGGAATAGACCTTGTGACCGTCGCCCGCGGCCTGGAAAGCGTCCGCCAGGTGCCCGGCCGACTAGAGCGCATCGAGTGTGGCCAGCCTTTTACGGTCTTCGTCGATTGTGCAAGCACACCCGACGCCTTCCGCACAGTGTTAAACACCCTGCGTGGCGTTGTCCAAGGGCGGCTGATCTGCCTGTTCGGGACCGCCGGCGAGGAAGATCGCCATCTTCGACCGCTGTTGGGACGCACGGTTAGTGAGCTGGCAGATATGCTGGTTCTGACCACCAGCGACCCCGCAGATGACAATCCGCACGTCGGCATCGAAGAGACGCTCCTTGGTGTCCACCAGCGCTGTCGGGCAGTGGTGATCGTCGATCGCCGGGCGGCCATCCACTGGGCGTTAGCACAGGCCCGGCCAGGCGACTGCGTGCTCCTGGCAGGCAGCGCTCACGTTGGATATCGGCTAGGAAGCGAGCAGATCGCGGTTGCCGACGACCGTGCGATTGCCCGGCATTGGCTGTACACCGTTCAACCCTATTGCACACTTGGCGGCAGCTATTGGTGTTGACAGGCAGCGGCCGGTGGCTAGTAATGTCATCGCGTGTGTTCGGACAAACCCGATACTGTCACTTGTAGCATGCATTAGTAGCAACAGTGGCAACCATAAGCGAATTGATTGCAACGACCGATGCCCGCGTGTTACAGCAACCGGGCGGAGTGGACCCGGCGACTGTGCCTGTCGGTCGGATTCGCAGCGCCGGCCGGCAAGTTGCGCCGGGCGACGTATACTGGGCCTTGCCGCGCGCAGGGTGCGATGGAACACAACAGTCAGCCGACGCCTTCGCTCGCGGGGCAGTTGCCGCGGTGGCGCCGCGTCCCGTCGAAGCCCCGCCAGACCGCTGGGTACTTCAGGTGACCGATACCCAGGAAGCCCTGCACCGCTGGGCGCTGTGGCGTCGCAGGCATTTCTGCGGCACGCTAATCGTGATTGCTGGCGAACTGGGCGCCACAACCGCCCGGCAAATGATGCACATTGTGCTGGGCAGCCGGTTGCGTGGCGCAAGCGAGTCGGTAAGCCATGATCCTCATCTTGGCGTGCCTCTTGGAATCAGTGCGCTGGAGCCTCACCACGACTACGCTCTGCTGGAGCTGGCGGCCACATCCTGCGGCGAGTTCGCCTCTTTGATGTCGCTTGCTATGCCGAAGGTGGCCGTGATCACCCCAATGGCGCACACCACAATGGCACACTTTGGCGATCGGCAACGGACAACCTTGGCCTATGGAAAACTGTTGGCCACACTGCCTCCCGACGGCCGCGCCGTGCTGGCCGATGACCATTGGCTGCGTCCGGTCGCCAGCAGTTGCCCGGCGCCGATAACCTGGGTGGGCACCTCTGATGGTTGTGATCTGCTCGCCGAAAATGTGCGAACCAGCGAGGGCCGACTGCGATTCACCATTGCGGGTGTGACTTTTCGCGTTCCCGCATGGGGCGGACATCTTCTGACGGCAGCGTTGTGCGCAATCGCCATTGGACGGACGATGGGAATGGACTTTTCGGCCATTGCCGCGGCGCTGGAAAAGTATCGCCCAATTCCCGATCACTGCAAAGTCATCCAGTTGCGCGGAGCTACGATCATCAACGATCCGCGCGACGCCGACCTGGCTGGCATGTACGAAGTGCTGGAGATACTGCATCAGATCGATGCCCCGGGACGACGCATACTCGTCTGCGGCGACCTGGCCGAGCCAGACGCCCGCTGCCCAGCCCGCCACTGGCAACTCGGCCGCGACGCGGTAGAAATCGCCGGCGTCCACTTGCTGATTGCTTGCGGCCAATACGCCAGGTACGTAGTCGCTGGCGCACGAGCAGCAGGAGTGCCGCGCGCAAAAGCGATAGCTTGTCGAAGCGATACCGAGGCATTGCCATACCTGGGGCAGGCTGCTCAGCCGGGCGACGCGGTTCTGATAAAACGTCTCAGCTTCCTGGAAATAGAGCGGCTGGCCGAAGCGCTGGGCGCATATCCGCTCCGCCGCACAGCATAGAGCCGGTGTAGTTTTCAAAAGTCCAACTGCAAACGCACGAAAGATTGCATACAAATGACTCAGTGCCGGCCTTCGCCAGATCGAAACACGGCGGCCATCTGCGGCCGGAAAGCCACGGTGGATGCTGCACGGCACGGCATTGTGCCGCATGCGTCATCCTCCCAGTTGCGTGGTAATGCGACAGCGTCGGCCGCCGATCGCGAGCCATTTGAGGCTCCGCCGTTTACGCTGCATTTGCGGGAATGCGGCGATACCCTTCCCTCCTTGGGTAGGAGCAACAACCTGTCGCCTGCGCGGTTTCTGGGTCGGCCGCGCCGACAGGCGCTTCGCGGTGGAGCTTAGGACTGGGCGCCGGGACGGCTGCCTGGCCGTCCCGGCCGCTCAGGGATTCTAGCGCTGTGCCCCACATCTGCTTGCGCCGGTTGTTAACCCGCCCGGCGTCGTGCTGAGCCGGCAGGCCGAGCGCAGCTTCATAGCTTAATATTGGGCTGGCGGGCACAGCCCGGCCGTTTCCGCTTTGCCGCTTTTCTGCCTGCATACCTTCTTCCCGCGCCCCATACGCCTGATCCCCGCAACACCGCCGAAGAAAGCACCTGGGCTTATGTAAACTCAAGTGGCTTGGGCGAGTTTGCCGATTATTCCGACCAAGCCGATTGTGCAAACTGTGCCGACGCGCCTGTGAGCCGCTCGGCCCGGCACATCCTGCCCAGAGAATCAAATAGGCAATTTGGAAAAGAAAGGCAAACCGGCAGTGCCCCGCTGCCAACTTGATCAGCACGGCTACCACTGCTGGCTTGCCTAGAATGAGGGTGCCACCGATGGCTTGTACAGCAGTGCAAGGCTTCGGACGGTCACGCAATTGACCGGGGAAGATGTCGCCCGAGCGCGTACCACTGCTGGGTTGTCCAGCAGTGCTGCCGTTACAGCCAGGACGGCCGCCGAGCAGGGTGGTCGGGGCAATCCGAACGCACCAGGCGGCGGCTGAGAATCGGACCACTGCGGACAGAGAATTGCAAAGTTTCGGCCATGAATCAACACGACTCATCTGTAGCGTGCAAGCTGCCTGACAACGCTGGCCACGGCACGTCCTCTGCGACGTGTCGGCTCGGGAAGGCAATCCGCCGCCGGACAAACCGCTGGCGTCAGAGTGTCGGTGCAGCTCGTTACCCCAAACCGCTGCACGACTTGTTCCGCCGCAGGTTGTTCTGCCACATACTGCTGCTCCAGAAGTTGTTTGGGAGCAAGGCGTCGCGCGATAAGCAGACAGAAGGCTCGCTGGGCCGCCGCCCGTCCCCGGCACAGGTCGGACCGCTACTACTGCTGCTGGTATTGCTGGCGGTCGGGGTGGCGGTGGGTTCCGGCTGTCGGGCGATCGATGTGCTCGGGCAGCCTTACGACCACTATCAGCACACCGGGCCGCAGATTCC